>Ga0172382_10006493_pt1 | contig 16955 bp, 10 predicted proteins | sample Leawel138RmetaG_FD_122245 | JGI IMG/M metagenome (GOLD analysis project Ga0172382, IMG submission 122245) | Leachate microbial communities from a municipal landfill in Southern Ontario, Canada - Leachate well 138R metaG | ecosystem: Engineered > Solid waste > Landfill > Unclassified | place...
GAATACGTTCTCGCTCCTTGCACACACTGCCCGTCAAGCCAGCAAAGTCAGCAACGCCCGAAGCAGGAGACTGTAACCAATTTATTGGAACAGCCCTTCTACGGTGAGGTTGGCGATGAGGACTAAGTCGTAACAAGGTATCCGTACTGGAAGGTGCGGATGGACCACCTCCTTTCTAAGGAGATTGGTAAGGGCATCACGACCCCTTTCTCCAAGTCAGCTGTAAAGCTGATAAAAATAAAATCCTGGGAAATCTCCCATCCAGGTCGATTTTTATCACCGTGTTTGTATCACAACTCTGTCTCTTTAGTTAAGGATGACCTGCTAATAACAACCCAACTCCTTCAACTTCTGACTAAAATAACTAGGTTTCTACCTAGTCAAAAACTCTCAAAAATAATAAAAATATCACTTAATAGCTCTTTAGCATACTTAGTGCTAGTTAATATATATTTTGATATAGATAAATATACCTTTATATCAAGTAAACTAGAGAAAAGCCTGTTTTAGCACTCTTTTGTAACATCTGCTAAAATAACCCTTCACAGTTAAGAAGTTTTAATTTAAAATAAAAACAGAGGAATCAAATTTTTAATCAGAACTTTTTATTTTTCCGAGTTAACACCATTTAAAGATACACCTTTTTAACATTTTTATTTTTTTCAGTTTTCAACCTATGAATCTAGAAAAATTCACCACCAAATCAGCTGAGGCTATTCAAGAATCAATCCAACTAGCCATGCAGATGGGTCACCAAACCCTGGAGCCTCTCCATCTGTTGTCAGTCCTTATCACTCAATCTGATGGCATTGTACCATCTCTGCTACAAAAACTTGAAATACAGCCAGACTTAATCACACAAAAAATTCAAGCAAAGCTAGAAAAAAAACCAACTGTTGATCAATCAAGTCAACCATATCTCTCAAGTGAGCTGAATAAAGTGCTTAATCAGGCAGAATCTGAAGCTGGTAAACTGCAAGACGAGTTTATCTCTACCGAACACCTGTTTCTTGCCTTGCTCGACGTCAAAGAAGTTAAAAACTTAATGCCTCTTGCAAAAAAACAGGTTACACAAGCACTCGAAGCTGTTCGCGGTAATCAAAAGGTTGTTGACCGAGATCCAGAAAATAAATATCAAGCCTTAGAAAAATACACACAAGATTTTACTCAGCTTGCTCAACAGGGAAAGATCGATCCAGTCATCGGCCGAACCGAAGAGATCAGACGTATTACCCAAATTCTGTCTCGCCGGACCAAAAACAACCCAGTCCTCGTGGGTGAGCCTGGCACTGGTAAAACCGCGATTGTGGAAGGATTGGCTAAGAAAATCATTGATAATGATGTCCCTGATGCGCTTAAAAATAAGCGTATTCTCAACTTGCAAATCGGTTCTTTACTCGCCGGTGCCAAGTACCGAGGTGAGTTTGAGGACCGACTCAAGGCGGTTATTAAAGAAGTAGAAAAGGCTGAAGGTGAGATCATCTTGTTTGTTGACGAGCTCCACACCATTGTTGGCGCTGGAGCTGCTGAGGGTAGCACCGACGCTGGCAACATGCTTAAGCCAGCCTTAGCGCGTGGCACCCTGCGCATGATCGGCGCCACCACTCTAAAAGAGTATCGTAAATATATTGAAAAAGATGCTGCTCTAGAGCGACGTTTTCAGCCAGTGATGGTAGGCGAGCCTTCTTTAGCCGAGGCTATCTCGATCTTACGAGGCATCAAGGATAAGTATGAGGCTCATCATGGGGTGCGCATTAGAGATCATGCCTTGGTCGCAGCGGTTCAACTCTCTGACCGCTATATTAATGATCGTTTTTTGCCTGATAAAGCAATTGATTTGATGGACGAAGCTGCCGCCGGCATCAGGATTGAGATTGACAGCAAGCCCACCAAGATTGATCAGCTGGAAAAACAAATCCGTCAGCTGGAGATTGAAAACGAGGCGCTTAAAAAGGAAAAAGACGAAGCCAGCAAAAAACGAGTGGCTGAGATTAAACAGCAACTGGCCGAGTTAAAAGAAGAGCATCAACAGCTCAATCTGCGCTGGCAAAATGAAAAAAGTATTTTAGATAAAGTTAAACAGCTTAATCAGCAACTAGATGATCTGCGCGAAGAGGCCAAGCAAGCCGAACGCAACTATGACTTAGAAAAAGCTGCTGAGATTAACTACGGCAAGATTCCGGAAACCGAGAAGCAGTTAAAAGAAAAACAGCAAAAGCTATCCAAGATCCAAGAAGAAAGCAAGCTCCTTAAAGAAGAGGTCACCGAAGAAGATATCGCTCTAGTGCTGGCGCGCTGGACCGGCATTCCGGTAGAAAAGATGCTGCAAACCGAGAAAGAAAAGTTAACTCATTTAGAAGATGAATTGTCAAAAAGAGTAATCGGACAAAAACAAGCTATTCAAGCCGTGGCCAATGCAGTGAGACGAAACCGGGTTGGGCTTGGTCAAGCCAACCGACCGATCGGTTCGTTTATGTTTTTAGGACCCACTGGGGTAGGTAAAACCGAGCTGGCTAAAACTTTAGCTGAGTTTTTGTTTGACGACGAGAACAAGATGATCCGTATTGATATGAGTGAGTATATGGAGCGTCATTCAGTCGCTAGGCTGATCGGGTCACCACCGGGGTATGTGGGATATGAAGAAGGAGGACAACTCACAGAAGCGGTCCGTAGACAACCCTATAGTGTCATCTTGTTAGACGAGATTGAAAAAGCTCACCCTGAGGTGTTTAATATTTTACTGCAGATTTTAGATGATGGTCGGTTGACTGACTCAAAAGGTCGCACCGTTGATTTCAAAAACAGTATTATTATCATGACCTCTAACTTGGGTAGTGATTTTATTGCCCAACATGCTAATGACCCCCAAAAACAAGAAGTTGCAGTAATGCAAGCTCTTAAACAGAAGTTTAGACCTGAGTTTTTAAATCGGCTCGACGATGTGATTATCTTTCAACCTTTAACAGAACCACAAATTAAACAGGTGGTGCAACTCCAGATAAACGAGTTGACCAAACAGTTAATTGATCAAAACCTAAAACTTAATGTGACTGATGAGGCTATTAATCATTTTGCTCAAGCTGGATTTGATCCTGTTTATGGCGCGCGACCGATTCGGCGTTTACTGCAAAAAGAGATTTTAGACAAGTTATCAATGAGACTGTTAACAGATGAGGTAAAACCTAACAGTGTAGTTAAGATCGATTGGGATGGGAAACAGATCAAGATAGAATAATAATAAATTCTAAAATATCTCTGGCTAAATTTTAAGGTGTGTGTTAAAATTTAGTTTCAATTCTTTAAAACTTGATGATTATTTAGACCACGTTTTGCCGAGATCAACGGGTGACTAGCTCAGGTGGTTAGAGCGCAGTCCTGATAAGACTGAGGTCCATGGTTCGAGTCCATGGTCACCCACAGTTTGCAAAAACCAAGTTTAAACAGTTAACTTGAGCTTTTTTTTCTAACCATCCTTAACTCTTCCCTATATAAAAACTAAAATAATTGAACTTGAATTTTAGCACTCTAGCAGTTAGAATGCTAATAATTAACCTTGTTTTTAAATATATTAAAATCAATCATAACCAATCAAAATATGTCAAATAAAAAACCGCCTCAACAAAACAAGCCTTTAGCAAAGAGTAAGTCTCAAGCAGAGTCGTTTGAATCATTAATAGAACAGGATCGCATCAAACAGATTTCTCAACAAGAGAAACTAAAGCAGAAAAAAGACCAGGAGATTAAAAAAAATCTACCCATAGACAGCTTTGCAGTTCCTGTTATTCCTCTTAGGAAGGATATCTTGTTTCCTAACACCGAGTTGGTGTTAACTTTTGGCAGAGACATCTCAATCTCTGCCATGAAAGAAGCTCTAAAAGAGAACAAGATGGTGGTGCTGGTTACTCAAAAAAATTCTAGATTAGAAAATCCAACCCCTCAGGACCTTTATCAAGTCGGTGTCTTGGCAATTATCGAAAGAACCTTAAAAACCGATGATAACTTTAGTGCTTTAATGAGAGGCATTGCTCGCGTTAAGATCACAAACTATTTAGCTTACAAACCTCACCTTAAAGCACAAGTGGTAAAACTTAAGGAGTTTACTGAAAACGATAGAGAGGAGATGGCACTGACTTCACATCTAAAACGCACATTTCAGCAAATTGTGCAGATGGGCAAACCGGTTGAGTTTCTCAACTTTATTAAACTCATGAGTAGTGATGATGCTAGCGAGATGACTGATCAAATCGCCACCACCCTCAGTTTAAATACCGCCCGTAGGCAAGAACTGTTAGAAAATCTTAATGTTAAAGATAGATTAAAAATCATTATTAAACATCTTAATCATGAGTTAAATGTTCTAGAAATTGAAAAAGACGTGGCCCACAAAACTCAAGAAAAGTTTAATAAAAACATGAGAGAGAGTGTGCTTCGAGAACGAATGAACACTATCAAAAAAGAGCTTGGAGAACTTGAAGAAGGTGAAGATATTGCGGAAAATTTTCAAGATAAGATAAACTCTGCTGGTTTTCCAAAAGAGGTTAAGGAGAAGGTAAAAAAAGAGATTAACCGTTTAAGTAGTATGTCTCCAAACAATCCAGAAACCGGCTATATCAGAAGCTGGCTGGAAACCATGTTTGAGATACCTTGGAAAAAAAGCACCAGTCATAAAATCGACCTTAACTCAGCCAAAAAAATACTTGATAAAAACCATTATGGATTAAAAGATGTTAAAGAAAGGGTGCTGGAATATATTGCGGTGTTACAGCTTAAAAACCAGGACTTAAAAACAAAAAATAAGGATAAAAAACAAACAGATAAAATCGCTAACTTGCCAACGATCTTATGTTTTGTTGGACCACCAGGTGTTGGCAAAACCAGTATTAGTCGAGCTATTGCTGAATCTTTGGGTCGAAACTTTACCAAGATTTCACTGGGCGGTATTCGTGACGAGGCTCAAATCAGAGGTCACCGACGCACTTATGTGGGTGCTATGCCAGGACAAATTATTAAAGGCATCATCTCAGCAAAAAGCAACAACCCTGTTTTTGTTTTAGACGAGATAGATAAAATCGTGCAAGACTTTCACGGTGATCCTTCATCTGCTTTACTAGAGGTTTTAGATCCTGAGCAAAACAAAAGCTTTGAAGATCATTATCTAGATGCACCGTTTGACCTGTCTCAAGTAATCTTTATCACTACTGCCAACACTCTTGACACCATTCCGCCTGCTCTCAGAGATCGATTAGAAGTGATAAGCTATCCTGGCTATACCTTTGACGAAAAGTTTAACATTGCAAAAAAACATCTCTTGCAAAAAGTGTTGCAAGCCAATGGCTTAAAAGAAGATCTAGTAGAAATAACAGACTCAGCCGTGGAAAAGATTATTCAGAGTTATACCAAAGAAGCTGGAGTCCGTGAGCTTGAGAGACAGTTGGGAAAGATCTGTCGAAAACTTGCAAAGCAGATTGTTGAGGAAAGTGGTGGTGTAAAAAAAGGTAAAAATAAACCAAAGATTAAAATTACACCTAAAGAAGTTAGAAAACTGCTTGGTCCTGAGGAGTATGATCTCACTTTAGCTGAAGAAGCTGATCAGGTTGGTGTAGCCACCGGGTTGGCTTGGACCAGCGTGGGTGGTGATATTCTATTTATTGAGGTTGCTCTCACTCCAGGCGAGGGTAAGATTCGTATGACAGGTAAGTTGGGAGAGGTGATGAAGGAATCAGCTCAAACAGCCTTAACTTTTGTTAAGGCTCATACTAAGGATTTAAAGATAGACGAAAAAAGCTTTGCCAAAACAGATGTTCATATTCACGTTCCAGAGGGGGCAGTGCCTAAAGACGGACCGTCAGCTGGTATAACCCTAGCCACAGCAATCGCCTCAGCTTTTACCGAAAGACCGGTAAAAAAACATCTTGCCATGACTGGTGAGATTACTTTACGTGGCCGAGTGTTGCGCATTGGTGGCTTAAAAGAAAAGGTTATCGCGGCTCATCTGGCAGGAGTGAAAAAAATAATCATTCCTCAGGAGAATGAACGAAACTTAGAAGAGATTCCAAAACAGGTGAGGAAAGATATTACCTTTATCTTGGCTTCAAAAGCAGAAGAAGTGTTAAAATTAGCATTAGGGAAAAATAAAAACGGTACAAAATAAAAACAGATAACTTAACAGGGTTAAAACTCAAAACTTAAAAAATTAAAGTTGCATACTTAGAGGAGAGTTATAACAATCATCTTTGACAGGCCTGTCGTGAAAAAAAATATCTTTATTTTTCTAGCCATACTTTTGATAATTCTCGTGGCTGGTTCGGTTGTTTTGTTAAATCCTTTTGCAAATAAAGTTAAATCAGGTCTGCAAGTTATTACCGAAGGTGCTTCTGCTTCTCTTTTTCTCAATGATCAATACCTGGATAAAACACCTTTTATCGACCAAAAGATCATGCCTGGCAATTATCAACTTGAGATAGTTCCAGACGATCCCTCCTTGGCAAACTACGAACTCCCGATTTCTTTAAACAAGGGTTACTTAACTGTGGTAGTTTGGATACCTGGCCCAACCATTGATACCTCTGGTGGAATGATTTACGAGCTTGAACCTTTGTCTAACAAGAAACAAGCCGAGGTTTCTATCATCAGTAATCCAGATCAAACCCTGGTAACTTTTGGCACACTTGAAGAAAGATTCACTCCAATTTTACTTAGAGATCTTGAGCCTGACAATTACAACCTTGAAATCAAGTTAGTATCTTTTGATCCACAAAAACATACTGTGACCGTTATTCCTGGTCACCGATTAAATATTACAATCAAGCTGGCCAGAAACCACCAAGCGGGAATGCCTGAAAATGCTGATCAAGTAGAGGAGAAGCCACAAGAAACAGCAGAGTCTTCTGACGATCCAGAGTCTATGAGAGTTAACAGTAATCAAGTTATCAAGATAAAAACCACTAATTTTTTTCAAGATGGCAAGGAAGTGCTTAGAGTAAGACAGGAAGCATCACTCAACAGTCAGACTGTGGGCTATGTCAGCTCAGGTAAATCTTATGACTACTTAGATGAAAAAGAGGGGTGGTTCTTTGTTGAGTTTACCGATCCTGTTGATGCACAAAAAAAACAAGGATGGCTGAGTGGGGAGTATGTTGAAAAGTAAAAAACCTGAAAAAAAACTTAAAGATACATTTTCTAGAGTTAACTTGGAACAATCGTTGTTTATAATTAATGATAATTTAAACTTAGCAGGGTTGATTTAGAAGCTGTTAAAAGTGACTAACTCCTTTGCCAACAGTGGCTAACTTTTTAATCTTAACTAACCTTTTCATTTTTTTTACAGCTCAATAATATAGCTATCTCCAGAATTAAAAACCACCTTACCCAGACTTATCAATTGTGCTTCGTCAAGATTTTTATACGCTTCTCTCTCTTTATCACCTAGAAAAATAAATCTAACCTTATACTGTCTAAAGAGCTGTTGTGCTACTGCTGAGCTAGGGTCCTCATACATTTTTCTCACCTCCTCGGTTCTTTGTCCAGGAATATCAAAACCTCCGCGCCAAAGCCACTCATGAACGCGCCAACCCAGTACCGTGGGCAAGCCGGTAAAGGCAGAGACTCTAGCAAAAGTTGTGTAACTTTCACCTACTGCCTCAAGTACCACCGGCCGACCGTCAAGATTATACCTTAGCCAATTAATGGCTAAATAATCATCTGGGTGTTGTTTTTGTAAAAAATTAAGTCCGTCTAAAGTTTGATAGTTTTTTAAACCTTCATAGTAATCTCGATAGCCAAAATAAGAATAATAGCCAGTAACCAACACAAACAACAGCAACAATCCTGCCAAAAACCAGAATTTTAGTTGAGATAGCTTTTTCTTGATTTGAAGCCAAGAAAGCATGCCACTAAAAAAACCTATCAGTAAACTCATCATGATAAATGCTTGAAAAGTCAACTTAAACATCGTGTTAGCGCGTGGGTGAGTAGGATAAATATCCTTCAGGAAAAAAATTTCTGGCAAGATCAGCAAGATGATCGAGGTGATTGCCATAGACAACAAAACCATCATTAAAGGCGAAACCTTGTTTTTTAGCTTTGTGTACCAAACTAACAAGGTTGACACAAAGGCAGTCATAACCACATGTGGCGTCCACAGTACTAGCAACTGCCAAAAAGGAGATCTTGCTTGAACCAAACGTACTCCCTCTGAAATTGAGTCAAAGTTTAACAGCCAAGGGCTAGTGGTGATGAAAGCAAAAACTGCCATGACGATCGCGCTAAAAAATAAATGGCTAGACTGCTTGGTGTTAAAGATTAATATCATGACGCTGATTACGCTCAACAACAAACCATAAATTAAAAAATCCCAGGTACTGGTACTGATGATTGTGCCTAACAACACACCAATAATGACCGCATTAATCACATATTTCTGTGTGAGAAACTGCGACAGCTTAAACTTTCTATTGTTGTTGGCGATTAATAAATTCTTAAGCCATAAAAAAATGTTTAAGATAAAAAACAAAACAATTGGCATGCCCCACACATGGGCATGGAGATCACTAACAATAAAACTATATGAGGGAAACTCATGAATCGTGTTCTCAATAAACCGAGTAGCATTGGGATACCAGTAACCCACAAACGTATGGTTAGCCAACCAATACCAGGTAGTATGTCCGTTGCCAGCAAAAACTAACAACACAGCTCCGAAAACACCAGCCATAATAGAGCGAGTTTGTATCTGCTCAGCAGTAATCTGTTGAGGCTTGCTATCTTGATTAAACAAGGTACTGACAAAATTTGCCACCACACTAAAAGCCTGCATTGCCACCAAACCCATGAGCATGCCTAACAGTAAGTTGTAACTGTAATCAACACTAAGGGCCCAAAATTGAGTAACGATGGCTCCTAAAAAATGACCAAATGTATAATAGTTTACACTCGCACCAGCTAACCAAATATCCTCAATCGGCAGAGTGGGGGAGCGCAAATAAGCAGCTATAAAACCCACATCCATAAACTTTTCCAGACCCTCGATGCGCGGTGCAAAGCCACGGACAATCGATAAAAAAAAGAAGAAGAAAAGAAAAACAAACTCTTGGGTCAGGATCATTTTCCAGTTATTTTTTAAAAAAAGATTAATCTCCTTTTGTTTAGACCAATACAAACTTAACGAAATAACTCCAAGCACAAAGATAAAAAAGTAGATAAAAAATGGCTGGTTAACCGGTAACCCAAGGTGCGCTAAAAACCACACAGTTAGGCTAATAACTAGCCAAGTAACTAAACGAGCCATACCCCAACCTGCATCAGCTAGATGTTTAAAATAAAACTTGTAAACTATAGGAAAACCCAGTAACTGCCAGAGACAGAGCATTAACCAACAAGAAAAAATCAGCGATAAATCAGTTATCATGTGGTATATTCTAACATATCTAAAAAAGGGGATTTGCCAAAATATAGAGCCTTTTGTTTTTAAAAATTTACGAGATATATGACTCTAAAAAAATCATTAAATCTTTTTTTTAACCAACCAAAACTCATCTTTTTTTTAATCTTGATTATTGCCCTGACTTTGCGCCTCACTGGTGTTGACTGGGATCAGGGGCATCATCTGCATCCAGATGAAAGGTTTTTAAACATGCTGGTTGCGGACATCAGCTTACCAACCGGATTAAAGGAATATCTTGATCCAGCTCGTTCGCCACTTAATCCCAGAAACAATCATCGTGACTTTTATGTTTATGGTAATGCACCGATCACTTTGAGTAAAATTGTTAGTGAAAGCTTGGGAAAGCGTGACCTGCATGAGATTTGTTTAATTGGCAGAGCGCTGTCAGCTTTAGCTGACAGCGCAATCTTGTTAATAATTTATAAAACTGCGCAGTTACTTGAAAAAAATCTCAAAAAAAAATCTCACTTGATTAATAAAGACACCAAACTTTGGGCATGTTTAGTTTATGCGCTACTAGTCTTGCCAATCCAACAATCACATTTTTTTACTACTGACACTTTTCTCAATTTATTTACCTTTACCTGTTTTTATTTTGCGATAAAATTTTATTTTCACCAACATTTGCTTGACCTTATTTTTTCAGCAGTTTTTTTTGGAGTCGCGTTTGGCTCTAAAATCTCAGCAGTTTTATTTTTACCATTAATCTTGGCCCTAATCGTTTTAGGTTTTCTCAAGAATTACTTAAATAAGAAAAAGAGAAAAAATCAGGTTCGTCAAATTAAATCTGCAACCGGCTGTTTATTCACCTTCTTCTTTGTCAGCTACTTTTTCTTAAGACTAACCTCACCTTATTTATTCACTAATGCTAACTTTCTAAACCCAACCTTATCACCTGAGTTTATCCAAAACTTAAAAGAACTTAGGTCTTGGGAGGGCAATGATGTTTGGTTTCCACCAGCTATTCAGTGGATTAATCGTCCAGTTACTTTTGGTATTACCAATCTTGCCATCTTTGGCATGGGCTTACCCGCGTTTATCTTTAGTGTTTGGGGTGGTGTTGCTTGGGGTAAAAAAACTCTTAATTTTTTAAAAAAAACTAGTTACAGGATCGAGGGCTTGATGCTTGCCTCTATTTTACTTTGGGTGCTTGGGTTTTTAAGTTATTATGCTTTTCAGTTTGCAAAAACCTTAAGATATTTTTTGCCAATCCTTCCAATAATATCAATAATAGCAGGATTAGGTCTGTCAAGATTAAGTACTAGATTAAAACTCAACAACTACTATAAAAGTTTCTTGATTCTTGGCCTAGCTACTTGGCCATTAATGTTTTTATCAATCTATATCCAGCCTCATTCCCGTATTCAGGCCTCCACCTGGATTTACAATAATATCCCAGCAAATAGCATGATCCTAACCGAGTATTGGGATGACAATCTACCTCTGTATTTATCCAAGTTTGAGCATCATTATCAAATACAACAACTGCCGGTTTTTAATCCTGATGATCAAAGCAAGTGGCAAGAGATGGATCCTTTGCTTGACCAAGCTGATTACTATATCTTGTCTTCAAATAGAGCCTGGGGCAGTATTCCAAGAGTTCCAAAAAAATACCCGATCATGAGCAGGTTTTATCAAGATTTATTTGATGGAAAAACAGGTTATCAAGTTGTGGCTAAGTTTTCTTCACATCCCAGCTTGGAATATTTGGGTATACCCATTAGTTTTGATGACTCTTGGGCAGAGGAAGCATTTACAGTATTTGATCATCCTGAGGTGATGATCTTTAAACACAAATAAAAAAATTAATCTTTTTAACAAAGCTGTCCTAATTTCAACCTGTAATGAATCTGTAAAATTTATTGGCATTAGCTGTATTATCAAAATAACTCTTCACATTTTTATAACTAGATTGAGTTTTTGCCAAATCAAGATTTAACTCTAAAATTTTTTTTGCTAAATCATGAGGGTTTTCTGATTCAAATAAAAGACCAAACTTGGTTTTTTTAACTAAATCTCTGGCACCAGGTATATCAGGGGCAATAACTGGTGTTTTTTGTGCCATAGCCTCGGCCTGGACTAATCCAAAACATTCAGAGCGAGAACTTAAAACAAAAATATCAATATTCTGATAAAACTGGATCAGCTGGTCTTCATTGAGTAAACCTAAAAAATGTAAGTTATTTTTAACTGCCAATATCTGCTGGCTACTTTTTTCAAAAGTATTTTCATAGCCGAGCTGAGTTTCACCTGCAAAAACTAGTTGCAGATTAAGGCCGTTTTTGATGATGATTTGAGCAGCCTGCAGTAAAACATCAAACCCCTTTTCATGCGCGAACCTGCCAGCAAATCCAATAACAAGATCTGCCTTTTTCGAAATCTTGTTCAACTTAATTTGAAGTTGTTTGTCTTTAAAGCTTGTGGTTTTTTTTAGATCAAAATAAGGCAATGGGGGTATAATGGCTTGAGTTTTATACTGAAACTTTGATAAAAGTCTCGAGTGTTGCGCATAATCTCTTGTATGGGTTACCAACCCATCAGCTAGTAAAAAACCCACTAAAGACATGGCATCAAAAACCTTTTCTAAGATTAAATTTAAAAAACTTTTTGGCAAGATTAAATCACCATGGTGATAAATGATTAATTTTTTTCTAAAAATTTTTGCAATAATGCTGACAAAAAAAATGTTGCTACAGGGAGAGTTGATCAACACAACATCTTGTTGTTTAACTATTGATATTAACGTTGTTAGTAAAGAAAAAGAGTATTTGGTTCTACTTAAACCAAATAAATATTTTTTTCTAATTATGCAAACGTTGTTAACTGTTTCTTTAGCAGACAAAGTCTGATCATATTTCACGGTTAAAACAACAAACTCTAATCGGGAGGCTAAAGCTTGAGTTAAGTAGTGAATTGATTTAGAGATACCTGTCCAGTGAGGATAGAAAAAATCAGTCACAATAATTATTTTTTTCATGCAGAGGGCGAGGGAAAACTTATTAACGATAGAGCTTTTTTGAAATTAATTGCTTTTGAATGATACTTGATTTTAAAATCAAACAAGTTACTAACCCAAATGATTTGCGTCTTATTGTTCTGGTTATGTTTCTGGTTCTGGCTCTGTTTCTGGTTCTGATTATGTTTGTTGCGAGTAACTTCTTGACTAAAGCAACAATTTTTATCTAAATATCTCACAATATCCCAGTTATCTTCAATAAACACATCCAGTTTTAACTCCTTAATCATCCGTTCTTTAAACAAGTGGGGTTGCTCTTCCTGATCATTCATGTAACAACCAGCAAAAAGTTCATCCGCGTTCATCTTTTGCTTCCATTGGTCAAAATCTTGCTGTAAATGGCCAAATCTACCAGTAATTAAATAGGGTGTGATTAATTTTTTTTGTTTTAAAATCGCGATTTGAGAAAAACCTGGTGCTAAAAAAACACTTGATTTATGAAATAACTCCCATAAATACTGCTCAAACCCTGACTTAGGCACGTAGAACTCAAGGTCTTTACGCTGAATAGCGATTTTTTTTCTTTTAAGGAAAGAGATCAGGGGACGCGTCATGCGCAGAGGGTTGTAAAGTAATACACCATCAAGATCAAAACCAACTTTAAGTGGAGCGCAAGTCATAAGCTGAGATTATAGCGTTTAAATAAAACATAGACAAATTTTATATTTATAATCGATTGACTCCAAGTTGGTCTGGGCTACAGATCATACCTACCTCAAAAACCAAGTAGTCATCAGGCGAGATATATGCAGGTTGAAAATTTTGTACTAACCAGCTTTGTCTGACGTCAAGATCTAGATCGCCTTTACCAGGTGAGATCAAAACATAGTCTATATTTTCTTTAATCATTAACTGACACCAAGTGCGAAGATCTGAGTCAGCGCTAAAAACCTGCATTAAGTTAGCTCGACGCGGAAGATGATCATAACCCAATAACCAAGAAAGATAGCCATAATCTAGATAAGTTTTTCGACCCACTAAAGAAGCTGGGTTGTATAAATAATTCGTGGTTAAAAAAACCGAGTCCCGCGGGGTGTTGGCCATCAACCACATTCCCAAAGGTTTTTCCACTGGGTCAGCAATCACCAGTTGACTGTCATTGACAATGGTAGCGCCATCAATAAAACCTGACAAGGTTAACGGCACAAACAGCAGGATTATCAAGATCTTTAGCTTAGATGATCTTACCCAATAGCTAGCAAGTTTTGCACCTAATAAACAAGCCACACCAACTTGAAAAAAGTTCACGAATTTATGATTATTGATCATGTCGGTTGATAACTGAAATAGATTTGCAAGCAAAAAATAAAAACTAAAGATCAACCACCATTTTTTTTGTTGACGATTACTTACGACAAATAAAACTGGCCATAAAATCATGTATAAACCCAAGTTTCTCCACCAATAATAAACAATACCTAGCAAAGTTTTCTCTTGTGCTAAAAATCCAACTTGAAAAACCACGCCCGAGCCACCCATTCGCCAGTAATAAAAATAACTGAATAGGGAAAAAAACAGGCCCAAACCATAAAAAATACCATATGATTTTATTAATCTGGGATTGAGTATCAGCCAGGCGATGATAAAGATCACGGTTATGGTATAGGCAGCCAAGTTAAAAAAGGGTAAAAGTATCAAGCTCAACCAAAGACCGAGCAACCCAATCTTTTTAGCCAAGGTTTTATTTTTTTTGCTTAAGATAATACCCTTGGTAAAAAACATTTTAGTTTTTTTGCGATCGTAACTGTTTAAGCTGGCGCTAACCAGTGACCAAATCACCATCAAGCCCAGGGTAAAACTAAAGGTTAGGTGGCGTTGGTTGGTGTAAACATTCCAGTGCCAAAAAGCACTGATGTCATCACCATTCCAAGGTCCAAAATTTACAAACTGGTCATTTTTAGGAATAGCCATTATAGAGTTGAGACTCAACCCCTGTTCTTGAAAATAATCTACAAAAGTTAAACTGCTGTTGAATAAAAATAAAAACACAGCCAAGATGCCCGCAATAATGACCACCTTGTTTTTTTTCTTAGGTAATAACTCAGGTTCTGCAACCAACTTTCCGGCCAATAAGTAAACCAGAAGCAACAGTCCAAAAAAACCCAACGCACTTAATAAATTCAAGGCAAAGGCTAAGTTTAAACCCAGCTTCTCTAGCAAACCAACCAACAAATAAAATAAAAAATGGTATCTAATCGGTTCTCCTGCAAACTGAGGATACTCAACTGGGAAATTTTTTCCTAAAGAAAAAGAGCGGATAAGAGGCAAGTGCGCGCCAAAGTCACTCCATAAATAAGACCTTATCAAAAACTGATTATTCTTGTAACCAAAGCTAAAAAACATCAACCAAATAGAAAAACCAGCCAACAAGATTAACACTAGCCATGACCAATCTTGAGGTTTTAGGTTTTTATATAGGTTTTTATAACTGGTTAAGAATTTTTTGAGCTGTGTCACGACCAAGTTTCACTGCATAATTAATACCTCTGTCGTAAGGATAAACATGTTCCATACTTGCCCAAAATAAATTCTGTAAGGGAGTGTTGACAGTCGGTAGAGTTTGGCTATGATTTTTCTTCACCACCGGCTGTGCCAACTCATCCTTAAACAGATAATAATCAAGCAAATTTTGTTTAAAATCTGGACATAATTTTTCCAAATAAGATTGATAATGCTTGAGTAGTTTTTCTTTTGAAAAACTAAACAGCGGGTCTTCGGCAGGCAAATACTTGCCCACATAAACCAAGTGCTGGTCTTGATAAAGGGCGCGATCAATAAAGTTGGTATGCTCAACAACAGCTAAAAACGGCCAATCTGTGCAGTTAATATTGAGCCAATAGATGTTCTTTTTAAAAAATGGCTTATTTAAAACTAAAATCAAGACAGTGGTTGCTAAAGATTGTAGTTGCCCAAGCTTGCGAGCATAACTTGCCGGCAACCATGACCGAGCTAACTGTAAAAATTGTTGGCTGTTACCTGTAAAAAGTACTTGATCAAACACTGCTTGTTTATGTTGGTTAAACACTTCTTGCTTATGTTGGTTAAACACTTCTTGCTTATGATCGAGTTTAACTAGCCAAGTGTGTGTGAGAGAGGGTTGTTTATTTTTTTCAATCTGTGTTACCTCTGCTGAAAAATTAAACTCCACGCCCATATTTGTTAACTTTTTCACGACTGTTTCTGCCAAACCTAAAAACCCGTTTTCAAGATACCCCAACTGTTGAGATCTAGCATAAATTCGAGCCCAAAACCAGGCAGCATTTATCTTGTTAGCCAACCTGCCAAACTTACCCACAAACAACGGCTTCCATATCACTTCCCAAGCTTGCTTGCCCATGGTGACGCAGATAAACTCTTTTGCTGTGTATCTTTCCAACCGATTGCCAAACGGCCATAGTTTCAGACCGAGTAAAGTTGCACCGGTTCTCAACTTTGAGCCTAATGACAAACCAGGGAACTTTAATAAACTTAAGGCCGAGTCAAGCTTGGCTAGTTGTGGTGTTTGGCTGTTATTGTTTACTTGGTCATGACGCCTCAACAGAGAATAAGTCTCAGCATCTTGAAAAAATAACTTATCTGCCAGCCCCAACTCTAACAACCAATCTTTAATGGCTTTATCAGTAACAAACACATGGTGGTAATAATACTCTAAAGGCCATTCCCAGCCCTTGGCTAAAAACCCTCCAGCCAAACCACCGGGTTGAGATTTTTTTTCAAAAATCACCACCTTATGCCCAGCCTTTGCTAAATCATAAGCTGCAGATAAGCCAGTAAAACCAGCACCAATAATTGCAATCTTCATAAGTTGAGATTAAACTTCATTTTTAAATAAAGTTTGAGCGGTTCTAGTAATCCAATCGCGATCACACGCCAGTTTGCTCCGGTAGATTTACCATGCTGACGCTGATAATGATTTACCGGAAGCTGTTTAAACCGCACCTTTTTCTTTTTTAGTTTATAGAGCAACTCCGCACTGATAAAAGCCCCATTAGAAAAAAAATCCAGATCCTTGATTAACTCCGCCTTGATCAATTTAAAAGCACAGTCAATATCCTTAACATGTACTCTAAACAAAGCGTCAATATAAAATTTATACAGTTTTGCAAACAAGGCACGCTTAAAACCATCAGCTCGCTGTTTGCGAAAACCTAAAATTGCCTGATAATTTTGAGAATAAGACACAAAATCTGTCAACTCCTGCAGATCAAACTGTGCATCGCCATCAGTAAAAAAAATCCAGTCATACTGGCAAACAGAAAAGCCGGTTCTGACTGTTGCGCCATAACCTTGATTCTGTTGATGACTCACCAACTTAACCTGGGAATATTGAGCCATCAACTGCTGTGTCACTTGTTTGGTGCGATCATCACTACCGTCATTAACCACAATAATCTCAAACTTTTTTGCCACTTTAGGCAAAACTTTTAAAGCCTGATTAACCATGATCGGTACATTTTTTTCTTCGTTAAAACAAGGAAAAAAGATTGACAGAGAGGC
>Ga0172382_10006496_pt1 | contig 16948 bp, 13 predicted proteins | sample Leawel138RmetaG_FD_122245 | JGI IMG/M metagenome (GOLD analysis project Ga0172382, IMG submission 122245) | Leachate microbial communities from a municipal landfill in Southern Ontario, Canada - Leachate well 138R metaG | ecosystem: Engineered > Solid waste > Landfill > Unclassified | place...
CAGGGCGAGCTGCAGCGCGGCGAGGCGGTCACTGGCCTCGCGATGCGCGGCCTGGGCCTCCTCCACCGCCTTCTGCTCGGGCAGGTTCTTCGTCCGGTGCTCGTTCCGACTCACCTCGGCGTCGAGCTCGGCGAGATCGGCGAGCAACTGCTGTTGTGCCACTGGGGCTTTCACGTCAACATCCCTCGATATTCCATGGATCGGTACGCACATCGGACACCGTGACCGGCAACGATGCACCGAAGTGGTGGCGCAGTAACTCGGCGGCTTGATTGCACCACGGGAACTCGGTGGCCCAGTGGGCGGCGTCGATCAGCGCGACGTCCGAGCTACGGCGGTGCTCGTCGGCGGGGTGGTGACGCAGATCGGCGGTGACGTAGGCCTGCACCCCCGAAGCCGCCACCTCGGACAGCAGCGAGTCACCGGAGCCTCCGCACACCGCCACCCGCGCCACCGTCGTGGCGGGGTCTCCGGAGGCGCGGACACCCCACGACGTGGCGGGCAGCGCGCGTCGGACCCGGGACACGAACGCGGGCAGCGGCTCCGGTTCGGGCAACGTCGCGATGCGTCCCAGCCCGACATCGCCGGGCGGGGTCTGCAGTGCGACGACGTCGAATGCGGGTTCCTCGTACGGATGGGCGGCGCGCAGGCCGGCCAGCACGGCGGCCCGGCGCGACGCCGGGGCCACCATCTCGACCCTGTCCTCGGCCACCTGCTCGAGCGTGCCCACCGAGCCGATCGCCGGCGTCGCGCCGTCTCCCGGCAGGAACTGCCCGGTGCCCGACACGCTCCAGCTGCACTGCGAGTAGTCGCCCAGCTGGCCTGCGCCGCCGGCGAACATCGCCGAGCGCACCGCCTCGGCGTTCCCGGCCGGGACGAACACCACCCACTTGTCCAGCGCCGGACCCGACGGCACCGGCGAGAGCACGTCGCAGACCTGCAGGCCGAGCGCATCGGCGAGGGCGTCGGACACCCCCGGCGAAGCGCTGTCGGCGTTGGTGTGCGCGGTGAACAGCGCGCGACCGGTCCGGATCAACGAGTGGATGAGCGCACCCTTGGCCGTGTCCGCCGCCACCGAGTCCACCCCGCGCAGCAGCAGCGGGTGATGGACCAGCAGCAGCGCACGGTCGGGTACCGAAGCCACCACCTGCGGGGTGGCGTCGACCGCGATCGTCACCGACTCCACCGGTTCGGTCGGATCCCCGCAAACCAGCCCGACGGAATCCCAGCTCTGCGCCAGACCGGGCGGATAGGCGGCTTCGAGCACGTCGATGACGTCAACCAGCCGGACAGTTGCCACATCACGACAGTAGTGCGCAGGGTGCTCGGGAACCTATCGGCGCCCCCGGGCCCGGCTCAGGGACAATGGACGCGTGACAGACATGCTGGACGGCACCCGCGACCTCGCTCCCGTGGAGCGGGGCGACGTGGTGATCTTCGATCTCGACGGCACGCTGACCGATTCCGCCGAGGGCATCGTTGCCAGCTTCCGCCATGCGCTGCACGCCGTCGGGGCGCCCGTCCCCGACGGCGACCTGGTCAGCCGGATCGTCGGCCCTCCCATGCACGTCACACTGCAGCAGATGGGGCTCGGCGAGCACGCGGACGCCGCGATCGCCGCCTACCGCGCCGACTACGTCAGCCGCGGCTGGGCGATGAACCAGCCGTTCACCGGGATCCCCGCCCTGCTGGCGGATCTGCAGGCGGCCGGGGTCCGGATGGCGGTGGCCACCTCGAAGGCCGAGCCCACCGCGCAACGGATCCTGGCCCATTTCGGCCTCGACGGACACTTCGAGGTGATCGCAGGCGCCGGCGCCGACGGCACCCGGGCCGCCAAGGCCGACGTGGTCGCGCGCGCCCTGGAACAACTGGCGCCGGTGCCGCAGCGGATGGTGATGATCGGTGACCGGTCCCACGACGTCGAGGGCGCCGCGGTCCACGGCATCGGCACGATCGTCGTCGGCTGGGGGTACGGCGGCCGCGATTTCGCCGACGGCGACGGCGGCGCGCTGGCCCACGTCGCAGACATCGACGACCTGCGTGAGGTGCTGGGTGTCTGAGCTGTTGCACGTGACGTTCATCTGCTCCGGCAACATCTGCCGGAGCCCGATGGCGGAGAAGATGTTCGCCCACCAGATCGGCGAGCGCGGGCTGGCGCATGTCGTCCGGGTGACCAGCGCGGGTACCGGCCACTGGCACGAGGGCGAACCCGCCGACCGGCGCGCCGGTCACGTGCTGCGGGCGCACGGCTATCCGTCCTCGCACCGCGCCACCCAGATCAACGACGACCACCTGGCCGCCGACCTCGTCGTGGCATTGGGCCGCAACCATCAGCGGATGCTGCAGCACATGGGGGTGCCCGCGGAACGACTGCGGATGCTGCGGTCGTTCGACCCGAGATCGGGGGCGCACGTCCTCGACGTGGAAGATCCGTATTACGGCACCCACGACGATTTCGAGGACGTATTCACGGTGATCGACGCGGCGCTGCCAGGCCTGCACGGCTGGGTCGACGAGCGGTTGGCCGACCGGGAACAGGTCGGTTGACGATGCGACGCTGGGCTTTCCTGCTGCGGCCGCAATGGCTGGCGCTGTTCGTCGTCGTCCTCGCGTTCGCCTACCTGTGCTTCACCGTGCTGGCACCGTGGCAGCTGGGCAAGAACACCAAGACCTCCCGGGAGAACGACCAGATCTCCCGGTCCCTGGACGCCGACCCGATTTCGGTGACAACGGTGCTGCCGGAACAGGATTCGGCCGCCCCGGACGAACAGTGGCAGCAGGTCACCGCGACGGGCCGCTACCTGCCCGAGGCGCAGGTGCTGGCTCGGCTGCGACTGATCGACGGCGATCCCGCCTTCGAGGTGCTGGTGCCGTTCGCCGTGGACGGCGGCCCGACCGTACTCGTCGACCGCGGCTACGTGCGTCCGATCGAGGGCTCGAAGGTGCCTCCGATCGACGCACTCCCGACCGGGACGGTGACGATCACCGCCCGGCTGCGGGACTCCGAAGGGGTGGCCCGGGACAAGACGCCGTTCGAAGCCGACGGTGTCAAGCAGGTCTATTCGATCAACACAGAGCAGATCTCCTCGGTCACCGGTGTCCCGTTGGCGGGGTCCTACCTCCAGCTGGTCGCCGACCAGCCGGGCGGGCTCGGGGTGATCCCGCTCCCCCACCTCGACGCGGGACCGTTCCTGTCCTACGGCATCCAGTGGATCGCGTTCGGCATCATCGCCCCGATCGGCGTCGGCTATTTCGTATACAGCGAGATCCGGGTGCGCCGCCGGGAGAAGGCGTTGGCGGACGCCGCATCGTCCGAGTCCAGCGGTGACGAGCCCGCCGCGCCGCTCAGTACCGAGCAGAAACTCGCCGACCGCTACGGCAAGCGACGCTGATCGCCACCACGGCCGCGAGCAGTTGCACCGCCCGCGACAGTCGCACCGCCCGCGCCAGGTCGTCGACATCGGGGGTCCGCCCGTCACCGAGCGTCGGTCGGATCTCCAGCTCATGGGCGTACTGCGTGGGCCCGCCGAGCCGGACACCGAGCGCCCCGGCGAACGACGCCTCGGCGACGCCGGCATTGGGGCTCGGGTGTTTGCGCGCATCGCGTTGCCACACACGCCATGCCTCGGCGGGTGACCCGCCGACCACCGGCGCGCACACCACGGCAAGCACACCTGTCAGCCGCGCCGGGGCCAGGTTGAGCAGGTCGTCGAATCTGGCGGCGGCCCAACCGAATCGCGCGTACCGCGGGGACCGGTTGCCGATCATCGCGTCCAGCGTGTTGGCGGCGCGGTACACCAGCACCGCGGGAGCGCCGCCCACCGCCGCCCACACCAACGGGCCGATCTGGGCGTCCGAGGTGTTCTCGGCGATCGATTCCAGCGCCGCCCGCGTCAGCCCTGCCGCGTCGAGCACCGACGGGTCGCGCCCACACAGCGACGGCAGCAGCCGGCGGGCGCCCTCGACGTCGGAGGCACGCAGCAGTCGCACCATCTGCTCCCCGGTGCGGCTCAGCGTCGTGCCGCCGGCCGCGATAAACGTCGCCGCCGCGACGCATGCCGCCTCGGCAGGCACTCCACGGCGCCGCCCAGCCTGCTGCACGACCGCCGCGGCGACGCCGACGCCGGTCAGAAGCGCCGCGGTGTGCAGCGCGCCTGCACGACGGTCGTCGGCGTAGGTGTAGCGCTCCAAAGCCGCTGCAGCGCCACCGAAGAGCGCCACCGGATGACCCCGCCTCGGGTCCCCGAACGCCAGGTCGGCCGCCACCCCTGCGGCCATGCCGATTCCGCGAGCGAACATCCCGGCAGCGTCTCACAGCCAGAAGTGCCCGCCGCGGCGAGGTTCCGATGACACACTGTGCCCATGGCTGAACTGATCTTGACCGCCGGGACCATCATCACCATGGCCGACGGCGCTCCGCGAGCTCAGGCGGTCGCGGTGTCCGGCGAAAAGATCGTCGCGGTGGGCAGCGTCGAGGACTGCCGCGCCGCCCTGCCGGACGCCGAGGTGGTCGACACCGGGGCCGCCGCGCTGGCACCGGGATTCATTGAGCCACACGGCCATCCGCTCATCAGCGGGGTGGCCACCCAGGCGCCGGCCCGGTCGATCGCCCCCTGGGACTGCCCCACCTGGGCCGACGTGCAGTCAGTGTTCGCCGACGCGCTGGCGACCACCGACCCTGACACCCCGCTGTGGTTCGCCGGCTATGACGCGCTTTTGCACGGCCATCCGGCACCCGACGCCAAGGAACTCGACGGCATCTTCGGCGACCGCGTCGCACTGCTCACCGACAACTCCGGGCACGGCATCTACTTCAACTCCGCTCTGATCCGCAGCTACGGCTGGGACAGCGAACCGCCGGCCGACCCGGTCGCCTCGCACTACGGCCGCAACGCCGACGGCTCGCTGACCGGGCAGGGTTTCGAGTTGCCCGTGGTCACCGCGGTGACGGGACCGCTGATGGCGAAGATGGGCAATCCCCTGGTCTCCGCCGCACACTACTTCGCGCTGATGGCCCGCGGCGGTTACACGTCGACGTCGGACATGACCTATGACCCGAAGTTCGCCGCCGGCTACGAGGCGCTGGCCGCGGCGCCGTCGTGCCCGCTGCGGGTCAGCATGTGGGAGATGTCGATCACCGACACCTATTCGGATCCCGCGACTTTCGCCGCCGGCGAGGCCTGGCTGACGAAGGCCGGCGTCAAGCTGTGGACCGACGGCTCGCCGTGGGTCGGCAACATCGCGATCTCGTTTCCGTACCTCGACACCGAGGCCACCCGCACCGCGGGTATCGACCCTGCCACCGCCGGTGGCACGCAGTCGATGAACTACAGCCGCGAACAGCTCGACGCGATCCTTGACCGCGCCGCGCCCGCAGGCTGGCAGATGGCGTTCCACGCCAACGGCGACCTGGCCCTGGATCTGGCGCTCGATGCCTACGAGGACGCGCTGACCCGGCACGGATTGCTCGGCAGCGACCACCGCTGGCGGCTGGAACATTGCGGCGCGGGAACCAGGGCACAGTTCGACCGGGCCGCCCGGCTCGGTGTGCACGTGTCGTTGGCGCCGTTCCAGTACTACTACTGGGGCGACCTGCTCGACGGTGCGATGTTCGACCCCGAGCACGGGGCGCGCTGGGCGGCGTTCGGCGACGCCGTCGCGTCGGGGGCATGCGTGTCGCTGCACAACGACGGTTCCGTGTCGCCGCCGACGCCGGTGATCAACATCGCCACCGCCGTCACCCGGCGCACCCGAGACGGCGGCGTGCACCGGCCCGATCAGGCCATCACACTGGATCAGGCGTGGCGGGCCCAGACCATCGACGCTGCGCGCACCCTGCACCGCGACCACCTGGTCGGCTCCGTCGAGGTGGGCAAGCTGGCCGACTTCGTCGAGCTGAGTGCCGACCCGTGGGCCGTGGACCCGGACGCGCTGATCGACACGGTGACGGTGACCGGCACCTGGCTGGGCGGTCGCCGGATCGATCTCGACGAGTTCCTGGCCGCGGTCGGCGGCGCCGACAACGCCGCGCATGCGCATCTGGCCGAGCGTAACGCCAAGAGCTGCTGCTGAGGGCCACCGGCGCCGGATTCCGGGACTAACGTCCCTACACCAACTCCGCGTGGCGGAGTTTGCTGGTCAACGTGTCTGCCGACTTGATGACCGCACAGGCGCCCCGCCGGCGAAACAGCCTGCGCGGACCGGTGTTCCTGTGGGCCAACGTGGTCGTGCTCGGCTGGCTGGCGGTTTCGGTCGGGCTGCTGGCCGCGCACTCGTGGCTCGGGCTGCCCGGCTGGGTTGCGATGCACGCGCTGCTGCTCGGTGCCGTCACCAACGCCATCGTGATCTGGTCCGAGCACTTCGCGGTCGCCTGGTGTCGGATGCCCAGCCCGCCGCAGCGGCGGCTGGCGCTCGGGTTGACCGCGCTGAACCTCTGCGTCATCGCCGTGCTGGTCGGCGTGAGCACCGACACGGCGGCACTCACCGGGGTCGGCGGCACCGGCATCACGGTGATCGCCGTCGTGCACACCGTGCATCTGTGCCGCGCCACCAGGTCCACCCGGTCTGAGGCGCCGGGCGCCTTCGGCTACCTGATCGGCTTCTACGGCGCGGCGGGCATCATGCTCGCGTCGGGAGCCGTCCTCGGCGCCCTGCTCGCGCTCGGGTCGGGCCAGTGGTACGTCCGGCTGTGGTCGGCGCACGTCCACCTGACCCTGCTGGGCTGGGTCGGGCTGACGGTGCTCGGAACCATGTTGACGCTGTGGCCGACGACGTTGCGGGCCAGGATCGGATCGGACACCCACGCCGCGGCCCGCCGCGCGCTGCCGGTGCTGTGCGCCGGCCTGGCGCTCACCGCCGCGGGCATGCTGGCCGCCGTGGTGTGGCTGACCGCCGCCGGGCTGCTGTGCTACGCCGTCGGTGTCGGTGTCGTCGCGGTTCCGTTGGTGCGCAGCGCTGTTGCGCGACGTCCGCAGGGGCCCGCGGCATGGATGCTTGGCACGGCCACGGGCTGGTTGGCCGCCGCGGTGGTCTACGAGGCCGGGCGGCTGCTGGTCGCCGGATCGGTGCAGGCCCTGCCCGCCGTCACCGCGGAGACGCTGCCGATCCTGATCGTCGGCTTCACCGCGCAGGTGCTGATGGGCGCGCTGACCCAGCTGTTGCCGATGCTGGTCGGGCGCGGGCCCGCCGAGCACAAGGTGGTGGCCGAATTGTTGTGCGCGGGCTGGCCCGCCCGGGTGGCGGCAATCAACGTCGCCGTACCCCTGGTGGCCGGGAACTGGCCGGACCCGCTGCCGCTGCTCGGCTGGGTGCTGGCCGCGGCGGCCGTCGCGACCTTCGTCGTGCAGGCCTTGCGGGTGGCGCTGCCGATGGCCCGGCGCGGGTCGATCAGCGCTCAGCGTCAACGCATTCCGGGGACCGGCACCGGTGTCGTCGCCGGACTGGCGGTGGTGGTACTCGCAGTGGCGGTGGCCGCCACCGGACACGACGCTCCAACCCAGACCGTGACCTCGGGCCCGACCCGCACGGTCGACGTCACGTTGCAGGCGATGCGGATGAACCCCGACGTCGTCGAGGTCGCGGCGGGCACCCGCCTGGTGCTGCGGGTCACCAACGTCGACGCCATGCCGCATGATCTGCGCGTCGAGACGGGTGAGAAGACACCGGTGCTCGGTCAGGGCGAGACGGCGACGCTGGATCTGGGGGTGATCGACGGCCCGCGGCAGGCCTGGTGCACCGTGGCCGGGCACCGCGCCGCCGGCATGACGATGACCATCCGCACCGACGGTGGCGAGACCGCCTCCACCCATGACACACACTCCCCCGGCGATATGGGGGCGGCGATGCCGGCAGCCCTGGACCTCGGCGCCGACCCCAGCCCCGGATGGACACCCCGCGATGCCCGGCTGCAGCCGGTGGCCGGAACCGTGCACAAGATCGAGCTGACGGTCGCCGAGCGGGACGTGGAGGTCGCGCCCGGAAGGTTCGAGCGGCGATGGACGTTCGGCGGTTCGGCGCCGGGACCGACGCTGCACGGTCGGGTCGGCGACCAGTTCGAGATCACGCTGGTCAACGACGGGACGATGGGGCACAGCATCGACTTCCACGCCGGCATGCTGGCCCCCGACGTGCCCATGCGCACCATCGCCCCGGGCGAAAGGCTGACCTACCGGTTCACCGCCCACCATGCCGGGGCCTGGCTCTACCACTGCTCGACCATGCCGATGGCGCTGCACATCGCCAACGGCATGTTCGGCGCGGTGATCATCGATCCGCCCGGCTTGGCGCCGGTGGACCGCGAGTACGTCCTGGTCAGTTCCCAGCTGTATCTCGGCGAGCCGGGAAGTCAGACCCAGACCGACAACCTGCGCGCCGGTCAACCCGACGGCTGGGCCTTCAACGGCATGGCCGCCCAGTACGACCACGCACCGCTGACCGCCGTTGTCGGGGAGCGAGCCAGGATCTGGGTGGTCAACGCCGGGCCCGGCGACAGCACCGCGTTCCACGTGGTGGGCGGACAGTTCGACACCGTGTACTCCGAAGGCGCATGGCTGCTGCGACCTTCGGTCGGCACGGAAAAGACCGGTGCCGCACAGGTTTTGAATCTCGCCCCGGCGCAGGGCGGCTTCGTCGAGTTGACGTTCCCGGAGGCTGGGAACTATCCGTTCGTCGACCACGACATGCGGCACGGCGAGAACGGCGCCCACGGCGTCATCGCGGTCGCCGGGTGACGCAGATGTTCGACATCTGGACCGTCATCCGGTTCGTGCACGTGCTCGGCGCCATCATCTGGGTGGGTGGGCAGTTGACCATCACACTGGTGGTGCTGCCGCCGGTGCGGGAACGCCTCACCACCGCCGACCGGGCCGAGGTGCTGCGCGCGGTCGGCAAGCGGTTCGCACTGATCACCATGACCGTCTTCGTGCCGGTGCAGATCGCCACCGGGGTGCTGCTGGCCTGGCACTACGGCGTCACGTGGGCGTCGCTGCTGCAACCGGGCTACGGGCGGATCCTGGTGATGAAACTCGTGCTGTTCACCGGCGTGATGGTCGCTGCGACGCTGCACGGCATCGCGCAGTCCCGCGGTCAGGCCGAGCGCGCCAGAGCGATGTCGCTGGCCTCGCTGGTCGGCTCGCTCGGCGTGGTGCTGCTGGCGACCTGGCTGGCCGTGGGGTGAGCGGGACCCGGCGCTTCCGGGTATCAAGGAGTGATGTTCGCGAAGATCACCAAAACCGCAACCCTGATCGTCGAGGGGTTCGGCGGGCTCGTCGGCATCCGCACCGGCACCGAGGAACCGATGTTCGTCCGTGAGGCGATGATCGGCTCCGGGGCCGGCGCCATCGAGATCCGCCGGTACGGCCCGCGGATCGCCGCGCAGACGGTCGTGGCCGGCGACGAGGAGATGGCGCGCAACGCAGGCTTCCGCCGGCTGGCTGGCTACATCTTCGGCGGCAACCACAGTCAGAGCCAGATCGCGATGACGGCCCCGGTCGCGCAGCAGCGCGAGAAGATCGCGATGACGGCCCCGGTCGCGCAGGCCCGCAACGCCGACGGTCAATCGGTGATCCGGTTCTTCATGCCGTCGAAGTGGTCCATGGAGCTGCTGCCCGCGCCGGACGACGAGCGCGTGGAGTTGGTCGAGGTGCCGGGTGCGACGTACGCGGTGCTGCGGTTCAGCGGCGACCGCAGCCCGCAGACGGTGGCGACCAAGTGCGAAGAACTGCTCAAAAGCCTTGGGGACAGCGGGTTCACGCCGCGGGGAGAGCCGACGGCCTGGTTCTACGATCCGCCGTGGACGCTGCCGTTCCGTCGTCGCAACGAGGTTGCGGTCGAAGTCGGCACCGGCTGATCTGTTGCGTTCGCAACCGTCTCCTCGCGTTCTGCATCCTATCCGATTTCCCACTGCTGCAACGGAATCAGCACGGTCGAGCTATTCGCGCTTCGTGCGCGGCGTAGACCGGTTAGCCTTGCGGTGTCGTTCGCTGCTTAGTGAGGTCCGATGAAGCGTCTATCGCCCTCCGCGGTGGCGTTCTTGACGTTTCCGTTCGTCTACGCGGTGTCGATCCTCGCCGGACGCGCCACCCGGTTGGGTGGCGGCGAGATCGCGCTGGTGTGGCCCGCGGCCGCGGTGGCGACAGTGTGGCTACTCGCGGCGCGGCGTTTCAGCAGGTGGCAGCGTGTGGCCCACCTGTCGGCGCTAGCCCTCGCGACGTTCGTGGTGAACCTCTTCACGCACGCCACGCCGCAGCTCAGCGCATGGTTCGTGCTGGTCAACCTTGCGCTCGCGCTGGTGACCGTCGAGATCATTCACTATCGCCGCGACGAGGTCGTCCTGCGTGACCCCACGGATCTGGTGCGGGTCATCGTCGCGGTAACCGCCGGCACCGTGTGCGCGGCCGCCCTGGCGACGATTTACCTGGTGCCGGCCACGGGTGCGCCGGCCTGGGAGACGTTCGGGCTGTTCACGGCGCGAAACGGGGCGACCGCGCTGATCGGAGTTGCGGCGTGGCTGCGGCTTCGTGACGTCAGGTGGACGCGCCCACGCCTGTCGCCGGCAGCCACCGTCGAGATCATCGTCACGGGGGGTGTCGTCGGGTTCGTCCTCGTGTGGATCTTCTGGTTGAGCACCGGGATTCCGCTGGGCTTCCTCGTGCTCCTGCCGGCGATGTGGGTGGCGCTGCGGTACAGCACCACGGTGAGCACAGTATTCCTGCTCGTGGCGGCCGCGTGGATCATCTACTCCACACTGTCCGGCAGGGGCGCGTTCATCGTCCCCGACATGCAGCTACGTGCGCTGTTGGCGCAGGCCATGGTGTTCAGCCTGACGGTGCTCGTGCTGGCCCTGGCGCTGTTCCGCGACTCGCGAATGCGCCTGATCGGCCAACTTGAGACGGCGCGAGATCGCGCGGATCAGGACTCCGAACTGCTGGGCGCCGTGCTCGACAGCATCCACGACAGCGTGGTCCTCGCCGACCCGGACGGTCGGGTGGTCCTGCAAAATGCCCGGGCGACGGACTCGGGCCTCGTCAGCGATGTGATTTCGGCGGTGCACACGGCTGGCCTCGTGGACGACATGGCTGCGTCGGCACCCCATGCCCCGCGTGACGTCGTCGTCTCCGTCGAAGACGCGCGAATCCTCGAACTGGCGACGACCCCGCTCTCCCGGCAGTCACAGTTCAGCGTGATGGCGTTTCGCGACGTGACCGAGGAACGCAGAAATGCCCGGGAACTCCGCGAGGCACGCGATCTGTTCGCCGGCGTCCTTGAGGCGGCGTCCGAGCAGGCGATCGTCGGCACCGATCCGTCCGGCTGCATCACCGTGTTCAACAACGGTGCGGAGCGCCTCCTCGGCTGGACCGAAGAGGAGATGCTCGGCCGCACCCCGATGGATTTTCACTACCCGCCCGAGGTGCGCGCCAGGGCCGAAGAACTGGGCATACCCGAAGGCTTCGAGGTCTTCGTCCACAACGTCACGCCGGACGCGGCGGAGATACGCGAGTGGACCTTTGTGCGACGCGACGGCGGCCACGTCGACGTCAGCCTCGCGGTCTCCCTGATGACCGACGAGGGCGGCACCTGCGTGGGATACATCGGGGTGGCCACCGACATCACCGAACAGAAGGCCGCCGAGCGTGCGCTGGCCGAAAGCGAAGAGAGGTTCCGGCTCGCGTTCGACACCGCACCCGTCGGCATGTTCATGTTCGATGTCACCCCCGAAGGCACCGGGCGGATCACCCGCTGCAACAAGACCCTGGCCGACTTCCTCGGCCGGTCGACAGCCGACGTGCTCGGGAGTTCGATTACCGAGCTCGGCGCCGACGAAAGTGCCTCCTCGACAAAAGGTTTGACGGGACTCCCCACGCTGAGAAAAGGAGAGCCGTGGGGCGCAGAGGTGGCCTTTCGGCGCGCAGACGGCGCGACGGTGTGGGGCGCGGTGTCGGCCTCGCTCGTCGCTCCACCGGGGGCCGACCCGTACGGGATCTGTCTCGTCGAGGACATCACGAGTCGCAAACGAGCCGAGGCCGACCTTCAGTTTCTGGCCCTGCACGATCCACTGACCGGGCTGGCCAACCGCACACTGTTGATGAACCGGATGGAGCAAGCACTCGCGGACGAAGGACGTCACGTCCCCGGTCGTGTCGGACTGCTGTTTCTGGACCTCGACGGGTTCAAGCCGGTCAACGACACGTGGGGTCACGCGGCGGGCGACGAGGTACTCAAGGCGGTCGCTCGGCGGATCGAGAACTCGATCCGCCCGGGAGACACCGCCGCGCGGCTGGGTGGCGACGAGTTCGCGGTGCTCTGCCCGGTGATCGGCGAAAACGGGGAATTGCACGGCGTTGCCGAACGCATCCAGACCGAGCTGAGCCGACCGCTCAAGTTGATCGGCGGACAGAGCTACGACCAGCTCTCCGCGAGCGTCGGCGTGGCGATGTCGGGCTGCGGGCGCACCGCGGAGGAACTCCTGCACCACGCCGACCGGTTGATGTATCACGCCAAACGACAGGGCAACGGCGGCCTCGTCGGTGATCACACTCCGGCGGGAGCATGAATCTTGGTGGGCGCGGACGGTATCGAACCGCCGACCGCTGGTGTGTAAAACCAGAGCTCTACCACTGAGCTACGCGCCCGATCCCGGGCAGGCTACACGGCTTTGCCTCCCGACGGGAAATCCCGCTAGCCGGATCGCAACGTGTTGAGCGCCTGCCCCCAGACCGCCTGATCGCGGGCCTCACCGGGCTGCTTGCACTCGGCGAACGCGACGATCCCCGATCGGTCGACGACGAAGGTGCCCCGGTTGGCGAACCCGGAAGCGTCGTTGAACACGCCGTAGGCCCGGGCGATCTCACCGTGCGGCCAGAAGTCCGACAGCACCGGGAACGTGTAGCCGCGCTCGGTGGCCCACACCTTGTGCGTCGGTGACGGGCCGACCGAGATCGCCAGCGTCGCGGTCTCCTCGTTCACGAAATCGCCCAGACGGTCGCGGATCTCGTCGAGCTCACGCTGGCAGATGCCGGTGAACGCCAACGGGAAGAAGACCAGCAACACGTTCTTCGCGCCGCGGAAGCCGCTCAGCGTCACCGGCTGGTTGTTCTGGTCCTTGAGCGTGAAATCCGGTGCCGGCTCGCCGACGGACAGCACCTACCGCTGCCGTCTGCTCTTCGCGCAAGCGCTCATCGCAACACTCTGCTCTTCGCGCAAGCGCTCATCGCAACACTCTGCTCTTCGCGCAAGCGCTCATCGCTGCTTACTCACGGCCTTGGCCTTCGGCTGCACCAGACGGCTGGCGATCCAGTCGCCCAGGTTCGCCGACGACGTCTGCATCAGCCCCGCCGTGGGCGCCGACTCCGCGATCTCGGCGGGCTGCACGTGGCCCGGTTTGCCGGTCTTCGGGGTGACGACCCAGATGACACCGTCGTCGGCGAGCGGGGTGATGGCGTCCATCAACGTGTCGACGAGGTCACCGTCACCGTCGCGCCACCACAGCAGCACCACGTCGACGACTTCGTCGGCATCTTCGTCGAGCAGGTCACCGCCGCTCTCGTCCTCGATGTCGGCTCGGATGTCGTCGTCGGTGTCCTCGTCCCAGCCCAACTCCTGCACAACCTGATTTTTTTGGATGCCCAGCACTCGGGCGTAGTTCGGGGGTTCACCCGCCGACACCACGGTCGGTCCTCCTTCAGCCATGTTCGCGCACCGTGCGCTCGGTCACGTTCGACAGTCCTATCGTCGCACGCCGAGGGCTGACAGCAAGCCATCTGGCGCCTCGATCACCGATATGCCGCGTCGCAGCGGTCCAATGCGGTGGTCTTCGAGTCGTTCAGCCGGGAGATCGCGGCGTTGAATTCGTCTGTCGGGTAGTTGCCGGCGATCGCGGTCGCGACAGCGCGCGCCGCATCGACCCAGCTGTTGAGCGCGTCGCGCAGCTCCGCGGGCAGCGGATCGGAGATACTGCCCGCGACCAGGTCAGCGCTGTGGTTGAGCGCGTCGACGGCCGGGCCGGCTGTCCGCTCGATGTCTGCGGCGTTCTCGTTGAACGCGTCGACGTAGGCGTTGACCGCGCCGATCGCCTCGGCGCTGCTGGAGCTCAACGCCTCGCAGGAGGTGTGCACGGCCTCCACGGTCAGCGACGTCTGACGCTCGGACTCCCGGGCGCTGGAACTGGCTGCGGACTCCTCGATGGACGCCGACACCGACGCCCGATACAGCGGCGCCTCACCCTCGGCCACGGCGGCGTCTCCGTCGGTGAAGTTGGTGCATCCGACGACGATCATCGCCAGCGTCGCGCACATGCCTGTCACGAAGGCGGCGAGCCGCACCCTGCGGGCGCCCTGCCAAGCGATCAGCACAATCTGCAGACGTTACCGGGTCCCCTGCCGGTTCACCCGACACTTCAGACCCGCTAGTGCGCATGGGGCAGGATTAGACAAGTATGGAAGCGCCGCGTGCGCGGGACGCGAGGTAACCCACCGAACCGATGCGCACGTTCTTAAACCGCCTAACAAGGAGCGGAAGTTGACCACCGAGTTCGTGCGCCAGGACCTGGCCCAAAACTCCGGCAGCACAGCCGAACCCGACCGGGTTCGCGTCATCAGAGAAGGCGTCGCCTCGTATCTGCCGGACATCGACCCCGAAGAGACCGGCGAGTGGCTGGAGTCGTTCGATGATCTGCTCGAGCGTTCCGGCCCGGCGCGGGCCCGCTATCTCATGTTGCGGCTGCTGGAACGGTCCCGGGAGAAGCGGGTGGCCATCCCGGCGCTGACGTCCACCGACTACGTCAACACGATCCCGACCGAACTGGAGCCGTGGTTCCCCGGCGACGAGGACGTCGAGCGCCGCTACCGCGCGTGGATCCGCTGGAACGCCGCGATCATGGTGCACCGTGCGCAGCGGCCGGGAGTCGGTGTGGGTGGCCATATCTCGACCTACGCGTCCTCGGCGGCGCTTTACGAGGTGGGCTTCAACCACTTCTTCCGCGGCAAGAGCCACCCCGGCGGCGGCGACCAGATCTTCATCCAGGGCCACGCCTCCCCCGGCATCTACGCCCGCGCCTACCTCGAAGGCCGGCTGAGCGCCGACCAACTCGACGGTTTCCGTCAGGAGCACAGCCATCCCGGCGGCGGGCTGCCGTCGTATCCGCACCCGCGGCTGATGCCCGATTTCTGGGAGTTCCCGACGGTGTCGATGGGCCTGGGCCCGATGAACGCGATCTATCAGGCGCGGTTCAACCACTACCTGCACGACCGGGGCATCAAGGACACCTCCAAACAGCACGTGTGGGCGTTCCTCGGCGACGGTGAGATGGACGAGCCGGAAAGCCGCGGGCTGATCCAGGTGGCCGCCAACGAGGCCCTGGACAACCTGACCTTCGTCGTCAACTGCAACCTGCAGCGCCTCGACGGCCCGGTGCGCGGCAACGGCAAGATCATCCAGGAGCTCGAGTCGTTCTTCCGCGGCGCCGGCTGGAACGTCATCAAGGTGGTGTGGGGCCGCGAGTGGGACGCGCTGCTGCACGCCGACAGGGACGGCGCTCTGGTGAACCTGATGAACACCACCCCGGACGGGGATTACCAGACCTACAAGGCCAACGACGGCGCCTACGTCCGCGACCATTTCTTCGGCCGCGATCCGCGCACCAAGGCCCTCGTCGAGAACATGACCGACCGGGAGATCTGGAACCTCAAGCGCGGCGGGCACGACTACCGCAAGGTGTATGCGGCGTACCACGCGGCGCTGGAGCACAAGGGCCAGCCGACGGTGATCCTGGCCAAGACCATCAAGGGCTACACGCTGGGCAAGCACTTCGAGGGCCGCAACGCTACCCACCAGATGAAAAAGCTTGCGCTGCAAGACCTCAAGGACTTCCGCGACGCGCAGCGCATCCCGGTCAGCGACGAGCAGCTGGAAGCCGATCCGTACCTGCCGCCGTACTACCATCCGGGTCCCGAGGCCCCGGAGATCCGCTACATGCTCGACCGCCGGCGCGCCCTTGGCGGGTTCCTGCCCGAGCGTCGCACCAAGTCCAGAGCGCTGACCCTGCCGGGGCGCGACGTCTACAAGGCGCTCAAGAAGGGGTCGGGCAAGCAGGAGGTCGCCACCACCATGGCGACCGTGCGCACCTTCAAGGAACTGTTGCGCGACAAGAACATCGGATCGCGCATTGTTCCCATCATCCCCGACGAGGCCCGCACGTTCGGCATGGACTCGTGGTTCCCCAGCCTCAAGATCTACAACCGCAACGGCCAGCTCTACACCGCGGTGGACGCCGAGTTGATGCTCGCCTACAAGGAGAGCGAAATCGGCCAGATCCTGCACGAAGGCATCAACGAGGCGGGGTCGACGGCGTCGTTCACCGCGGTGGGCACCTCGTATGCCACCCACAACGAGCCGATGATCCCGATCTACATCTTCTACTCGATGTTCGGGTTCCAGCGGACCGGAGACGGACTGTGGGCGGCCGCCGACCAGATGGCGCGCGGCTTCGTCCTCGGCGCCACCGCCGGGCGCACCACACTCGTCGGGGAAGGGCTGCAGCACGCCGACGGCCACTCGCTGCTGCTGGCGTCCACCAACCCCGCGGTGGTGGCCTACGACCCGGCGTTCGCCTACGAGATCGCCTACATCATCGAAAGCGGCCTGCACCGCATGTACGGCGAGAACCCGGAGAACGTCTACTTCTACATGACGATCTACAACGAGCCCTACGTCCAGCCCGCCGAACCCGACGGCCTCGACGTCGAGGGCCTGCTGCGCGGCATGTACCGGTACCAGGCCGCCCCCGAGAAGCGTGCCAACGCCGCCCAGATCCTGGTGTCCGGGGTGGGCATGCCGTCGGCGCTCAAGGCCGCCGAGCTGCTGGCGCAGGAGTGGGACGTCGCCGCCGACGTCTGGTCGGTGACCAGCTGGGGCGAGCTCAACCGCGACGGCGTCGCCATCGAGAGGGAGAAGC
>Ga0172382_10006497_pt1 | contig 16945 bp, 12 predicted proteins | sample Leawel138RmetaG_FD_122245 | JGI IMG/M metagenome (GOLD analysis project Ga0172382, IMG submission 122245) | Leachate microbial communities from a municipal landfill in Southern Ontario, Canada - Leachate well 138R metaG | ecosystem: Engineered > Solid waste > Landfill > Unclassified | place...
AAGGGGCTATGATCTCCATTTTTTTTGTCACGGTAGGTTCCTCTTGTAATAGCCGTATTCTTACTGCTGGTCCTTCTGGGCCATGCGGGCAAGGGCGTCGGCGATCTTGTCCATGCCGTACTTGTCCATCATTGCCTGAAGGCCGATCTCGACATCCTGCGCTTCCTGGCTTTCTTCGACTTCCTCTTCCCTTTCCTCGTACGTCAAAACCTCATTGAGGCACCATTCGACGCACACCGGCTTTTCCCGGGGAGGATCATCCTCGCACATGTCACACTTGAGCGGGAGGCCTGAGTCGGGCTCCTTGAATATATCCCGCGACGGACACGTCGCACGGCAGAACGTACATTCATCGTATTCCTTGCCGTCGATGACGTATGTGTCTCTGCCCATGCACTCTGCCGGGGTGTACTCGCCCGCAAATACCGGGAGCCAGATATCTTTTAAGGGATGCCGGATTATCTGGATGCGGGACCTGGCCGGATTAATGCCGCTGTACCTCGGTGTGGAGTGGAATGCGGAACATACTATCTCGCATCCGCGGCAGCCGTTGCATTTGTCGGCATCAATTTTGATGGTTTTGATCTTTTTCTTAATTTTCGCCATTTTTCAAAATCCCCCTCTGTTCCAGGTCATCGGCAACGTAATCGAGATCGAGTTCATGCAGTCTTTCTCTCGTCGGTATACCATCGTCATTCCAGCCCTTGAACTTGTAATAAGTAGACAGTAGGTTCTCCTCAAGTTCGGGCCATCTTCTCTTCCAGTGGTCCGCAGGCGGCTTCTCGTCTTTTCTGCTCATGCCGCGTCTGTTGTTCAGCGCCCTGTGAAGGTTTCGACTGCGGTTCACTATCTTCTTGAGACCAGCCTTGTCAACATCGAGTCCGGTCGCAGCATGTATTATTCTCGGATAATTATGGATATGGTATGGCGGCTTCAAACAGAAGGATGACATGCCGGCGCACACGCAGCATGCATCATCGATATTGTGGAGCATTTCCATCCAGTCGACGATCTCACTGCATATGTCCGCCGTCGGGTAGAACGGTATCGCTTTTTCTCCGCGCGGTTCCCATTCCAGAAGCCACTGTTTCCAGCTCGGATCCGGAAGCTGCGGCCAGTCCTCGACAAACTTTTCCCTCTGTTCCATGGTGGCGAATGCACCCTGCGGCCAGTTTCCTTCTATCTGCGTGATACTGATCTTCTCGTTGGTTGCGTACATGAGGTAATATAACGGGTCCAGCGTTCCCAGCTTCAGGGGCAGCTGCTCGTGTTTTTTGATCGTGTTGTGATCGAACGCCTCGGCGCCGTTGCCGATCTTTCTGGCAGCGTGATAAACGCCGTCGGCCAGAACCTCGCCGATACCTTGACGGTAGGCGACCCTGTCCATGAGCCACAGGAACCGTCCTTCCTTGTCCGTAGGGCATGCCGGATATGCAGCCGTACCGGCGAAATCCTTGTCGGTAAGGATGCCGGCCTCATAAAGCTCGACAGCGAAGGCAAGGATCTGCGGTGTAGAGAATGAGTCAAAACCATATTCTGTGGCGCGGTGCAGCGCCCTCCAGGCGAAATCCATACTGTCAACATAGGAGGCCATTGCATACGTTAATTTCCCGAAGCATTTTGCCATGTATCTCGGGGTGTCCTTGTACGAGATCAAGGCGCCGCAATGCTGGGGGCAGTTGAAGCAGCTGATGAGCCTCTTGATGCCTTCGAGCTGCACTCTCGGCCATTCCTCTGCGATCTTTTCATCCCAAAAACCCCTCCTGCGGGTGCGAGCGTTTCCCCACATGAAATTCTCCGTGTGCCAGCTTTCGTCGGTATGTACCATTTCCTGGGGTGAACCGATGCCAGACAATATCGTCATGACATCGGGGATGGGATTGGCATTACGGAAATTGATGTATGCCATCATGTCCTTCATTTCTTTCATGAACATCTCGCCATCGAAGAGGTTTATGTCTTGCGTTCCCCGGACCACTATGGCCTTGATCTTTTTGTCGCCCATAACCGCACCGCCGCCGAGACGGCTTGCACTTGACCTGCCCTGCTCTATCGAGGCGGTGAAACACCTGTTCTCGCCTGCGGGGCCTATGGCCGCCACCTGGGCATTGGGCTGGTTCAATTCCCTGCGTATAGCATCCTGGGTCTCGAGCGCACCCTTGCCGACAAGGTGAGATGCGTCACGCAGTTCCACCTTGTCATTGTTGATCCATATGTAGATCCATTTCGGTGATTTGTTGCTAATGATCACCTTGTCGTAGCCCGCGTACTTCAATTCGGCCGACCAGAACCCGCCCATCATCGGGTACGCGAGCAGTCCGGATTGCGGAGACATAAACGTGACAACGCTCCTGTTGGCGCTGAAAGCGGGAGTGGCATTGAGTATACCGGAACTGAATATAAGCATGTTCTCGTCATCAAATGCCTGCACATCTGCCGGGACCCTGTCCCAATGCAGCTTCACACTCGTACCAAGACCTCCGAGGTGGGTTTCCAGCAACTTCGGATCTGTCTCCACCCTTTCGATATTTCCCGTGGCCAGATCAATTTCCAGATTATACCCTACTTCTCCATATCTCATATTAAGCTCCTAGATCCTCTAATATCCTTTCACAGCCAAAGCTCCGACTGTGTTCGGTCAGTCTTGTGTATTATATCACAAGCGTCTACGCTGTCAAGAAAAATGGTAGTATAAATAACTAATAATAACCATTCTCACCCAATATGACACAATCTCCCGTAATCATTAGATATTTGAGATTCTCTGCTCATGTGAACATGTCCCGCGCCTATCTAGTGGACAATGTGACGTGAATTCCCTTATGCTATAGCAGGAATAAATAATGTTCTTCGGTGGGTTCTTATGAAAGATCGAAATTTGACGGTATCCGTAGACGACGCGATTAAAATAATCCTTGAAAGTATAACACCGCTTGGGCCCGAGGATGTTCACATTATGGATCTGCCCGGCAGGGTTCTGTTCGACCCGATAATAGCGGACAAACCGGTTCCGCCATGGAATGATTCTGCGATGGATGGTTACGCCATTGTAGCGGAAGATTCAAAAGGCGCATCTCGTAACAACCCGGTAAAACTGCGAATAATAGGCGAGGTTCAGGCAGGCAATTTTTCACGGACTGCCGTAGGAAGAGGGACGGCAATCCGGATCATGACGGGAGCACCAGTTCCTGACAATGCCGACTGCATCATCAAGATCGAGGACACCGAGGAGGACTCTGGGTACGTCAAAATCTTATGTGAAATGGCACAATACGACAATTTCAGGTTTGCCGGCGAGAGCATCGGAAAAGGCGATATTGTCCTCGATAAGGGTGAACGTTTAAGGGCGGCCCATATGGGTGTTCTCGCATCGCTCAATTGCAGCCGCGCGCGGGTCTACAAGCAGCCGAATGTTGCTATAATAGCGACCGGAAATGAAATAGTGGATCTGGGCCAGGACATTACGGACGGTCAGATCAGAAATATCAACGCTTACACCCTGATAGCCGAGACAAAAAAATATGGCGCATCTCCCTCATATCTCGGGATTGCCAGAGACGTGTACCATGAAACGAGACAGATCTTCGAAACTGCCCTCAAGGCCGATGTGATCATCTCCACTGGCGGCGTTTCGATGGGAAAATATGATCTCGTCAAGGATATTTATCAAGAGATCGGGGTCGCTATAAAGTTTGGATGGGTCAGGGTAAAACCGGGAAGGCCATTTACATTCGGGACGAAAGGGGACAAACTTGTCTTTGGCCTTCCGGGTAATCCCGTATCAACCCTTACATCTTTCATTCAGTTTGTCAGACCAGCACTGCTCTCTTTGATGGGAGCACGCCGCATTCACAAACCTGTCGTAAACGCGATCCTTGAGGAAGATATCGTGAAAGAGAGGGGTAAGGCCCATTTCTTGAGAGGCCAGTTTACGATCAAAAACAATAATTTTTATGTATCTACGACGGGAAACCAGAAGTCGTCAGTGGTCCGCTCCATGAGTGACGCCAATTGCCTTATGATGATACCTGAGGATTTAACCACCATGAAAGCCGGCGAACCGGTACGGATCCAGCTTATCAACCACGATGAAGTATAAACTTGCTTCAGGAACATGGAGTTTTCTTCAATGTCTCGATATGCCGAAGCCTGGGAATTATTTCCCTGTGCACGTCACAGACAATCGATTTCCCGATCGTTATATCGCGAAAGATCAGCTTGTCATTGGGGCATCCGGCATGACACGCTGTGCGGGATTCACATTGCTTGCATTCTTCTGGCAGATCAGGCCTCCTGATATCGTAGTGAAAATCGTAAACCTGGAGTTTAGCCAGCGGATCAGGATCATATATCGTTCCCGATTTGAAAGTATGGTTACGGATACACGGGCCAATGCTCCCATCAGGAAATACAACACCCATTCTCTTCCCGCATGGATACAGGGAAGCCTCCTTGTCCCACGCCGGGATCAAGAAATCGAGAAGAAATGTGGTATTTACGTCATATCCGCGCCCAATGTAATCCTCGAGAAGGTCACAAAGCTCGTGATATTTTTTCAACAAGTTCTCTTTATAACGCGGGTCCATTCCCCGGTATAAATTCCGGTAAAACCTCAAACGGTATCCGTTCTCAATCCCAAATCTCGATATATCAAGCACCCTGTGCAGGTTAAAATCATCAAGTGTCGCTATAATGGTCTGATTGATAACATTGGACCGTTCGCCTATAATTGTCATGCGTCTGGACAATTCCTCTATGCTGATATCCGTAATGTTTGTCGAGATCCATTGGATATCTTTCAGATCATCCCAGTTTGTTGAATTCACCAGGTCGCCGTTCGTGCACAGAGCCGCCTGCATGCCGTCGGTGTTGTTGTAAACGGAATCCATAACTTTCCTGATCCTGTCAGTCCACAGAAGCGGCTCTCCTCCAAGGAAAACTACAATGTTGACCTTGACCCTGTTGATCTTCCAGACTTCCGGGATCCATTCCAGAAGCCGGGAAAATGTACTATCATCCATTTCAAGGGAACTATCGTAACCAACTTGATTGAATGCATAGCAATATTCACACATGCGTGTACACCGATAAGACAGGAACAAAAGAAACCAAAAAAACGGGAATTTCTCCCAACCGGGGTCCCCAACGGTCCTACCGTCATCCTTTCCATAGAGCTTGTGCAATTTTTCCCTGTATCTGCAAGCAGCCATAGCCGCCACCTTATCCTGTGTATTGATTTTTAAAAGAATTTCTTCACAAAGTCAATAATTTGATGCTGGTTTTTCCATTATTGGAATTATTTTAGGCTATTTTCTCATAACGTTATGAATTATTAATAAAACTTAATTTTTTTCTTGCAAATCGCGTTATCCTTCGATATATACTACGACATAAACTCGAAATACATTATTAGCGAAGAATTAAAATCTACGGTAGGAGGTACTTGATGAAGAAGCTATTCTTATGCATCTTTGTTCTTTGTTTCATGCTCCCCGTTTTCGCCGATGCAGGGAGCGTTTCCAGCAGATACGATGTCACCTTCGGCGGCTTTGTGAAGTATGATCTCGGATGGAATTCACAGAATGCCCATGCCGACCCGGTTATTGCACAAAGATCCAGTTCATCGGCGGTGGACGTCCTTGCCGATGAATACAGCAACACCTTCCAGAGTGCGGCAGAAACCCGGTTCAATTTCCTAATAAAGGGCCCTGATCTGTGGAATGCCAAGACATCCGCCTTTATCGAAGGAGATTTCAGGGGAGTCACAACAGGCAATGCGTATGGCGGCTTTCAGCTGCGGCATGCCTTCATGACATTAAAGTGGCCCTCGGCAGAACTTATGATCGGCCAGAACTGGCAACAATGGGGTATGCCATATTATGGCGCCTGGATCGGGACTAGCAATTACACCCAGTTTTTGCGCGGTATCCGTACACCCCAGATAGCATACCGGTACTTCTTCACGAAGGAATTCAATGCCATGTTCGGTTTGACTTCCGCGACTGAATGGTCCGGTACCGGTACATCTCCTTACGTTCGCGGGTACAATGACGATAAAGCCAGGAGCGACTGGCCCGGGCTTATGGGCGAGATCGCATACTGGAGCGACCGCTGTGGCAGGATTGGCTCCAACAACCTCAAGCTCGGTTTGGGCGGATATTATGGCAGGGAAAAGAAAATAGCCAACTCCGGTACCGTCACGGCTCCGACCGCAACTTCGGCTAACGGTTATGATGATGATACGACCGATTCATGGATCGCCGCTTTCAGGTACAGCGTACCTATCATTCCTGAAAAACAGGGCAACAAAGCCATGGCCTTTCTTATCAACGGTAATTTCTTTATCGGTCAGAACACGGCGGGAAACGGCTGGATGGGCCTTACGAATAATATAAGCCAGGGCACCTACTGGCGGGCAGTCGACGAAGCATCTGCACCGACGATGTACGGGCTTTTTACCCAGGCCTCCTTCTGGTTCACCGATTCTCTTTCGATCAACGGCCTTTATGGCTATCTGAAATATAATTACAGTTCATGGGCCCGTGGAGCGGCCGCCGATGCCAATGCCCAGACCCGGCGTAACCTTCCCAACATGATCCAGCAGTATGGTGCGACATTGCTCTGGAATGCCAATCAGGCGATCCGGTTTGGGCTTGAATGGACAAGGATCTACGCTAGTTATAACGGCAACGGCCCGTCAGCGCCCTATGCGGATAATAACGGAACAATAAATCAGTACAGGGTTGCAGCATGGTATTTCTTCTAAAAATCCCATGCATGGAATAGGGAAACAAAAAGGGGACCGGAACGGTCCCCTTTTTTAACGTACTTGAAGCCGGGAACATCACGCTCGCCTTGAACGATGGGTACCATTATATACAAGGAGTGACTGAGAAACCGTCCCATATTCAATGTTTTTCGCCTATTGTAAACCGTAAAAAGTGAAATATAAAACGTAAGCACGTAAATTGGTAGGATCCGAACACATAATAATTTACGTTTTACGTTTACGTCTTACGGGTTGCTGGCACAATAAATGACAAGCACATGGTGGTAGTTGTTTGTTATACTATCAACCCTTACGTTCTACGGCATTTGTCTTTGAAGTAGAACGCAGAACGTAAAACCGGCCCCGTTCCTAATTCGTTTCGGGAAGACTGAAGTTCAACGATAGAAACACGGTAACCATCTTGCCTATCGTCGCGTCGAGGTCGAGATCACCAATATCGACCGTGTCGCTCGTCATTGCCTCGTAATGTATGAATATCATCTGTGCAAAAGCCCTGTGCCATTCGATGACCGAGGACGGTGCATGGACGCCCAGTTCCTTCCAGTACTGGATACCGATTCTGGCAAGCCCTGCTCCGTTCTCCTCGCCATACGGCGCAAACAGGACCCCTCCGATCTGGTCCGACAACGCGACGATATCCATTTTATAGCCCTCCGCTTCGAGCCGGGGGATCACACTGGTAAAAAACCATATTGCGCAGACAAAGGTGAGGAGCCTGTCCCTGGGAAAGGAGCCGTTGGAGTGGTCATCCTTCGCCGAGACAAGTGGCGGCAATAAAAGGCATAGAGTATCGGCAACCACAGCCGTTTCTACCATACTGTCCAGGGAGTCGAGGGCATCGAGGGAAAACCCATAATTGTGCTCGATCGTCTCGATATGCTGCGATGCCTTGTCCAAGAGTGCCCTGGTAAGCGGTTTGTTCGCCAAGTTAAACTGCCCGATAATGCCGTTCCATTTTTTCATATATCCCTCTTCAATTCATCTCCAATCCTCCATAATAACCTCAAAGACATGGGATTTTCAATGACCGACTGTCAATTGAACATGTCTGGTGACACGAAAATCGCTCTGGCGGCAGACGTTTGTGTGCAACTGATGTATAATCATAGACAATGATGACAGAAGAATACCTTGGAATATTGGAACCCACCGATCCCTTGTACGACATACTGGCATCACGGGCCTTCCCCTACATTGCCGACCCGGTTTTTCACGTAAGCAGAATGTCGCGCAATACAGTCTACAAGTACACCGAGGAGAAAACCGGTAAAGCGTTGATTGGCAAATTCTTTGATACTGGCGCAGGTGGCCCCTTGAGACGGGTGCCACACAACAATGAATATGAGAATTTAAAGGCCATACGCTCATTCGGTTTCGATACGCCCCCGCATTTTGTCGTCCGCCCGATCTGCCGTGAAAGAAAAATTGGGCTCGCCCTTATTGAAGAGTTCGTAGACGGCCGGGACCTTGATCACTATTTCAAGGAAGCCATCCATAAGGGGAGAAACACGTGCCTTAAGGCAAAGCTTTCGGAACTTGCATCGTTCTTTTTTGCTTTGCATAGAACAACAGCCGGCTCTTCCTGTGTCGATCTCAATCCGCAAAACGAATATTTCCGGAAGATACTGGATACCCTATGCACGGACGGTATCGTCGCGGCCCCCGACCGGGATAAGTACCTGGAAATGCGTGACATATGGCTCGATAGCGATATAATGAAGGCTTCGATGAGCGGTATCGTGCATGGAGACCCGACGCCGACCAATTTTATATTTAGAGACAACGGAGACGTTGTCGCCATAGACCTTGAAAGAATGAAAGAGGCGGATGGCGTTTTAGATCTGGGAATGGTATGTGCCGAGGTCAAACATGCCTTTTTCTGGAGAACGGCAAACAAGTATACAAGCGAACCTTACATAAAGCATTTCTTTGCCCGTTACGCTTCCCATTTTAGTGACCCCACCCGTGTTTTCCGGGAGATAACACAGCGCAACCCTTTCTATATGGCCGTTGCCGAAATGAGGATTGCGCGAAACCGTTACCTTGACGTTGCGTACAGGAAAAAACTGGCCGCCGAAGCCCTGCAGTGTCTCAAGTTCGGCGTATCATTACTGCAATGACGTCCCCCTGACAATGCAAAGCATGAGATGATTCTAGGTTCTAGGTTCAGATCAAATAAGAATGTTTTAACCTATAACCTAGAACCCGGAACCTCGAACCTGTTTCTTAGAATCCAAACAATCCCTTCAGTACCTTGCCGGGGGTTATGCCTTCTTTTTTCTCAGGCTCAACCGCTCCCTCCGTGCCCCCTTCCCTGGCAGACATTTCCATAAGCGGCAGCATCGAGGTTGATTTCCGGCGTACTTTAACGGCCCATATCGGTTCTTTAGGTTTGGTCGGATATACGATATTCAGTTCATTCCCATACGCTATGAACTGGACCATCGCACCCTGAGCATCCTTGAAAATTCCTCTGGGAATGACACACCGGGTTGTGGACGGAGGCATTACGACGCGCTGTCTGACAAGCTGCCGGACATCCTCGTTGGAGAGATAGTTCATCAGCGACCAGCCTGCCTCACGGACATCGCTCGAACTCCAGACTATCATGGTCCCCGTCTTCTGGTCGTGCCCCATGGCCGTCGCGAAGTAACCTGTTGCCGTCGGTATCGAATTCCACTGAAAATAAAAGCTGTCGGAAGGATTCCCTTTTGTTGACGTGAATTCAACGGGGGCCATGAAATCATGGCCGGCATCGATAGCAAACCGTATATCCGGAAGATAATTGCCGTGCACGAAATGATTGCCGACAAGGGAACTATTGGCCGGTACCTGCTTCCCGTCCTTCTTGTTCGGCCAATCGGCATATGCCCACCCGGGCCGCGGTGAAAGGTGTTGTCCCGCTATATTCCTTCCTTGGAACATTTTCCCGAATTCTGCCGGGCTTGCCTTTTCTGTGTCAATGACATAGGGTTGTCCGGTCCTGATCGTTTCCGAGCAGCCCCAGTATATAACCATGCGCATCTTCGGTTTTTCCATTTTTTCAGGTCTTTCGACGTGACTGCCCTCGTATGTCCTGCCAGCCTCGGGCGGTACGAGCGGCAATGTCGGCCCCATATTCTGCGCGGGAGGGATATCGTGATTGGCCTGGGGGTCGGCAGGCAATCCTTTCGGCGAGTTAACCTCAAGATGCAGTCGCTTGCCCGATGAACCACTGTCTCCTCCCATCCCGAAAAGACTCCCGATACCAGGCATCGCGGGTCTTCCCGTACCCGATGGCATTCCCGGAAAACCGCTTTTGTCCGTCGATACGCTCATCCAGTACCGGGTAACCGGCGTCTTCTCTGCAGAATAGGCTTGCTCCACAATGATCGTCGTACATGTGATGATGAAACAGAACGTTACAAAGCCGCAGCAAAGAAACTTCACCTTTTCCAGCATTCCTATGCCTCCTGTTTATTCGTTTAAATTATGGATATTCACGATGCCCCAAAACATTGGGCTTGAGCCGAAAATGTATGACGAGATTATAAAGAGGCGGAAACCGCACTGTCAAGAAAATTACCGACGGACCCGGCCGTCTCGCACCATCGAACAAACATCAAGAATTTGTATTGCTCAAAGCCTGTTTGTGCTATAATAGCGACGTGTCCGGCATGCAGATGCCCGGGCACCCTCAGCCACCGGATTCAATCCCCCCCGACTGTTATTCCGGTGGCTCCTTTTTTAAAAACGGTTTCAAGCCTCAGGTTTCATGTCTCAAGCGAATTATCATGGATGGGGTAATATCAGAACCTTAACCTGAAGGCCGGTTGTCAACGCAAATATAAGTTGGGGAAATAAAGCCTCCGTGAATGGGGCTTGTTTTTGGCTTGAGATGATCAGTTTTAGCTCGAATGGCCTAAGACTGATCCGTAGAGAGCGGAAATCGAATGGTGATCGCCTCGACGGGGCATTGCGGGGCACAAAAACCACATTCCTCGCAGAGATCGGCTGCGACGCATGCTGCGTCATTTTCAAGGGTTATGGCCCCCGGTGGGCAAATATCGGTGCAATTTCCGCAAGCGGTACATTTTTCTTTTTCGACGATCGGGATCATCAGATCACCATCCCCAGACGATAGCCGTCATGAATTGCATTGAGGAGACGCCGGGGTTTTTTTGCGTCTCCAATGAAATACACTTCCCCTGCCAGAGAATCCACAGATTGTTTCCATATGCCGTCTTCCGGGTAGAAGATCGACATGATAACGCTGTCAACCTCTAAAGACCCCTGACCCGATGGGCCTGTAAACCTGATACTTCTATCCCCAATTGAATCAATGGCGGTCCGCATCATAAAATTGACCTTTTTCTTTTTCATAAGGGCCATATACTGCCAGAAGTAGAACGGATTGACATCACGGCCGGGTTTTTGCGCCTCATCCACCACGGAGATCTCGTAGTCTCCTTTTCCCAGGAGATAGACCGCGACACCAAGGCCGACACCGCACGCCCCTATAATGGCGATCCGGCGTCCGGGATGTACATTCTCCATCATGACATCACGCGGAAGCAACACACCCTCAGGAACTTGCCGGGCAGCAGGCCCCGAAGCAACAACGACGACATCCGGGCCATCCTTCCTGAGCATTGACGGATCGCACTCAACCCCGGTCTTTACAACGACCCCGGCCTTTCGGCACATCTCCTCGAGGGTCCTGATAGGCCGCAGCAGTTCGACAGCGCCCGGGTCAACCCGGGAGGCTATCAAGATATTTCCACCAACCGTATCGTTCTTTTCAAATAACGTGACATTGTGCCCCCTCTGCCTTGCCGCGACAGCGCATTGCAGACCTGCAGGCCCCCCTCCCACGATACTCACCGTTTTTTTTCTATCCGTCGGCTCGAACCCGTAATAGCCCCATTTCTTTTCGCCTTCATGGCCCAGGCTCGGCCGGACGGAACACATGATCGGTTGATGATAATACAGCCGTGAAAAACAGACATTGCACGCTATACAGGGCACGATCTCTTTCTCTCTGCCTTCTTTTACTTTATTCGGGAATTCAGGGTCTGCGATCATAGGCCGGCACATCTCGACAAAATCTATCTGGCCCTCCGATATCGCTTTTTCCGGAACATGGGGAAGGAATTGACGAAAAGCCATCATGACAGGCACATCGACAGCTTTTTTCACCGCCTCGGCGATATAGAGCCAGTGCCCCATGGGAACATCCCTCGTGATAACCGATTGGGAAGATTCGTGCCAGCCTACGGTGACACTCAAATAGTCTGCCCCCGCCTGCTGCGCTATCCTGAAACTCTCGATGCTCTCCTCAAAAGTATTTCCACCGCGGTCATCGAGCAGTTCATGGCCGCACAGGCGAATACCGACAGGCATATCACCTGCTTCCGCTTTAACGGCCTCGATGACCTCCACCATGAGCCGGCATCTTTGCATGATGTCTCCGCCATACTCGTCAGACCTTTTATTTGTATAACGCGATATGAAGGTAGAGATGAGATAGCCCACGATGCCGGAAAGCTCGATCATGTCAAAACCGGCCTCACGCGCGCGGCGCGACGCATCGACATGGTCCCGTACGGCCTGTTTTATCTCCCCGGCCGTAATTTCACGCGGCGGCTTGAAATACGATAATTTCTGAGGGACTATCGAAGGCATGAGACAATAGTCGAGCTCGACCCCGCCTTCCCTGCCGCAATGAAGTATCTGGATGCTCGATAATGCCCCATTTCGCCGGATGACATCCGCGAGACGGGCCAAGCCCGGGATATACCGGTCATCATTGATCGACATCATCCCCTTGAAGCCCTTTCCTTCACCTTTTTTGTCGGGATACGCTCCCTGGGTTGTCACAATACCGGCCCCGCCTCTCGCCTGCGCCTCCATGTATGCCACTTCACGATCGTTCACGTAGCCGTCCCCGTAAGGGAAATTCGTCTCGGTGGCGGCATATTTGATCCTGTTCTTTGCGGTAAGCTTACCGATCGTTCCGGGTTGAAAGACATGCGGATATGTTTCCATGATCACCCTTGTGCGGTTTGAATTTGAAGACAATAAAGAATGAGTATCATACGGCTTAAGAGCAAGTCAATACGTTTGGTTCGGCTTACGGCTTACGGCTTATGCCTTAAGCTTTACGGCCTTTCCACGGGAGAGATCTTCCAGATGTTTCGCGCATATTCATGTATTGCGCGATCGCTGGAAAATTTACCGGACCCGGCTACATTTCTTATCGCCATTTTTATCCATTCGTCACGGTTATTATACGCGGCCCTGACCCTGTCCTGGCATTCGATGTAGAGTGCGTAATCGGCAAGGACACAGTAACGGTCTCCGTCCATCAAGGATTGTACAATTGGCTGAAATAAACCGGGATCCTCAGGCGAGAAAAACCCTGATTGAAGCTGGTTCATAACCCTGGCGAGTTCCTTGTTCGATTCGGTGAATTTCCGGGGATCATAATTCTTTCTCAGTTTGAAGATCTCCTCCGCATTATGTCCGAACAGGAAGAAATTTTCCTCTCCCACTTCTTCACGGATCTCTATATTTGCCCCGTCATAGGTCCCTATGGTCAGCGCACCGTTCAGGGCAAATTTCATGTTCCCGGTCCCCGAGGCTTCGAAGCCGGCCGTAGATATCTGTTCCGAGAGGTCTGCCGCCGGTATCGTGACCTCCGCTATGGTCACGCCGTAATTCGGCACAAATGCGACCTGCAACTTATCCTTCATAAACGGATGGGCAGCGATGGTCTCGGATACGTTGTGTATCAGCTTGATGATGAGCTTGCACATGAAATACCCGGGCGCCGATTTTCCTGAAAAGAGGACTGTCCTCGGGACATACCCCTCCGGCACATTGCCGTCCTTGAGACGATTATAAAGGGTAATAACATGAAAGATGTTAAGAAGTTGCCTTTTATATTCGTGAAAACGCTTTACCTGGCAATCAAGGAGGAAATCTGGGTCGAAAGTATGGGAGAAAACCCGTTCCATCGCCGCGCGAAGCCGGTGTTTGTTTGCCTTCTTGATCTCAGCGAACCTTTCCCGGAACGATGCATCTTCGGTCATCGGTTCGAGCTTTCTCAACTCGTCAAGGTCGCGCATCCATCCATCCCCGATCGCCTCGGTGATGAGTGCGGCAAGGCCGGGATTTGCACTCAAAAGCCATCGCCTGTGCGTTATCCCGTTTGTTACATTCGTGAACTTCTCGGGGTACATCAGGTAAAAATTCTTGAAAACGAAGCTTTTCAGAAGGTCGCTGTGCAGGCCCGATACACCGTTGACCGCATGGCTTCCGACAATGGCAAGGCGTGCCATGTTGACAACCTTCCCGCATTCACCCGTTATTATGCTCATGTGCGCGGCCCTGTCGAATTCATCGGGAAACCGGCGCGCCACCTGAATACGAAATTTCCTGTCGATCTCCTGAATGATCTGCAAGTGCCGGGGGAGAAGGTGCCCTATCAGGTCCTCGGACCATGTCTCGAGCGCCTCCGGAAGTATCGTATGGTTTGTATAGCCAAATGTTGCCTTCGTCAGTTTTGCAGCAGTATCCCAGGGAATTTTTTCGATATCGACCAGAATCCGCATCATCTCCGGAATTGCGATGGCCGGATGCGTGTCGTTGAGCTGTATAGCAACCTTCTGCGGCAGCATGTCGAGATTGGCGTACGATTTCTTGAATCTCCTGAATATGTCGGCGAGGGTTGCCGCCACGAAAAAATACTGCTGTTTGAGCCTGAGTTCCTTGCCCGCAAGAGAAAGGTCGTTTGGATAAAGGACCTTAGAAATATTCTCACTGCTGTTCTTGTTCTCAACTGCCTTTACATAATCTCCGCTGTTGAAGTACTCAAAATCAAAATCCCGGGTCGATTTTGCCGCCCACAGGCGCAGGGTGTTCACCGTTTTTGTGCGGAAGCCCGGGATCGGATAGTCATAGGCCATTGCAAGGATCTCATCAGTATCCACCCATTCTGTGGCCTTGTTGTGGGTGTCCACGCGCCCGTAGAACCGTACCGGATAAATGAGCTCCGGTCTTGGAAATTCCCAGGGATTTCCGTAGCGAAGCCAGTTATCCGGTGCCTCCGTCTGATGTCCATCAACTATTCTCTGGGTAAATATCCCATATTCATACCGTATCCCGTATCCGTAGCAGGGGTAGTTAAGTGTTGCCATTGAATCCAGAAAGCATGCAGCAAGCCTCCCCAGGCCCCCATTGCCAAGTGCGGCATCCCACTCATATTCGAAAACATCCTCCAATTTGATGCCGAGAACGTCGACCGCCTCGCGATATTCCTCAACAAGGTCAATGTTGAGCAAGTAATTTCTCAGGAGCCTGCCCATGAGAAATTCCAGCGAAAGATAATATAACCTCTTCGTATCCGTTTTATAGTAACTCTGCTGGGAATCGATCCAGTTCTTGGCCAGACGCGCCCTTACCGAAAGTGCGGTCGCTGTAAATTTGTCGCGCTGTGTGGCCGAATACATATCCTTGGAAAGAGAATACGTCAGCTGATTTGTTAATATCCTTCGAAAATCATCCATGACCAAACCGCCTCCATGTGAAAAACCAATGTTCAGATCGTCTTATGATAAATAGGTATTTCCTGCAGTTTTATACATAGTTATTTTAAATACTTCATAAATAGTATTACAAAATATCAATATCCGTACGGAAATAAACGATATATTGACCGTGGTAGAGACGTTCTGCAGATTACGTAACCACGTACACAATGTTGCCCCGGTCGTTGACCTAACGATCCAGATATTCCTGAGGCGGGAAAACATCGCCAAGCGGGCGAACAAAAGTAAATTTGCCCGTCTCGCCGATCAAAGCGTCGCCCACCTCACGAGTATTATTACCTATGAGCGAAAACGGCAGACCTACGATCGTGCCGGCAAAACCGACGATCACCGAGGCCAATCCAACAGGCCTCAAAAGAACAAGATCATAGAGTATCGCATCAGCCTTATTGGTTGACCAGTAGTCGGGTTTTTCCGCGTATACGTCCGCGTATTCATCCATCGCAAATGATGGAACAACAAAGAAACCAAGGGAAAAGGCAGCTATCATAATAAATATTGCAGTTGTTTTCATATGTTACCCCCTTTTCTTGATACCTTTTCTTTTTATATCACAGCATTTTAGCGATTACAATTATTTATTGTACGCTGTTGTAAAACCATGTGCATCGGCCGACCTCCCATCATGCCGACGCACAAAAGATCACATCAATTTATTGAGTGGTCATATAAAACCGGTGTCCTTAATCTAGTTTTTAAAAGATGGATTTCAAGATATCGGCATTGGGATCGTTTCGATCTCAAAAACAGTGATTCATATCTCCTTGCTCCATGGTGACACAAATATCGGTCACTGTAAAAAGAGGTGCCCGATACAGGGGCACCTCGGATCAAAACGGTTCATCTAATTTCAACCCGTTTGTTATGCCAGAATCCGGTCGACTTCCGCTTTATCAACATCCATGATATGTTGGATATGGCTGATGTCCGCAGCTTCGCGTGTCAGTGCCGCCAGGTCGTCGCGTGACATATGCTCGAGCGAGAACTTCCTGCTGCCGGCCATGAGCTGTCGAAGGCCTTGGGCAAGACGTTCGTAATACGTGTATAGCCCGAGTGCGCCGGCCATTCCTACCAGCTTTACAAACGGCGTACCCATGGCAAGCCCTTTGAAAATTTGATCCTCAAAGGAAAACCCGCCATTCACTGCGATGGCAGGCAAATGCCTTTTCTTTTCCGAGGGCCTTTTCGCATACTGGTATGCGAGAGAATGCAGCTCTACGGGAGGAACGCCCCATTCATTCATCATTCTCCGTGTGCTAATCCCCGTGCCTCCCCCGCGACGTCGATGGTTAAAAGGTCGAGTTTATACTTCGACGAGAATGCAATAGCCCCCTGCCAGATCAGCAGGACGGTAGGCACCGGTCTTCAGGAAGATATATTTGTGCCTGCCCTGCGGAGACCCTCTACGGTCTCGGCCTTCTCATCATCGACGAGCCTGGGCACCTGTCCATATCGAAACAGCCGGCATCGCTCTTCTTCAAGCTCATATCGAGGCGGTACGAGAAGGGACCGGTCATTATCACCACGAACAGGCCGTTCGAGGAATGGGGTGACGTCTTTAACG
>Ga0172382_10006498_pt1 | contig 16943 bp, 18 predicted proteins | sample Leawel138RmetaG_FD_122245 | JGI IMG/M metagenome (GOLD analysis project Ga0172382, IMG submission 122245) | Leachate microbial communities from a municipal landfill in Southern Ontario, Canada - Leachate well 138R metaG | ecosystem: Engineered > Solid waste > Landfill > Unclassified | place...
AGACCTAATACTGGTAATTAGAGATGGCAGCATAGTAGAGCAGGGCAGCCATGAGGAGCTCCTGAGGAAAGACGGATTTTATGCAGACTTGTACAATAGCCAATTTGCAGCATAGGAGGTTCAAATCCTGTAGCTTACAGGAAATATTGACTATTACCATTTAAAATAAGAGGCTTCTTTGGAGAAATTAATTCCCTAAAGAAGCCTTGCTATGTAAAATATTGACAGGTGTAAGGGATAGGCCATGTAAAAGAACCATTGGAGGAACCTACTCCTTGGACCCAGCTCCCCATTGTAGAAGTACAGGATTGGGAGGGACAAGATGGAAAATTGCTGGATCCTGCTGTGGAGGTTAAAATATGAAAGTATCAGGCCTGATATAAGCAATCCCTTTGCCCTTGAAAACTTCCTCCCTATATAAAAGGCTATTATATACATAATTCCAACAAGACCATAATCCGTGTGGAGAAATTCAGCTATGAAGGCAGTCAAAAGTAGCAATATAAACTTTAAAAACCTCTGCTTCTTCTTGAAATTGTCCAGCACATATATGGCAACTAGGCCCAGAAATAATGTAAAGAAGATATTTTGATGGACAAGGGAAAGGCCCCCATAGAAGGCGTAATCAAAGGGGATTTCAGATATTAGGGCAAAGGCAAATAATCTAAGTCCATACTTCTTTATATCCCTAGTATGAAAATAGCCCTCTACCAGCAAAAATGCGTATATGGGAAAGGCAAGCCTTCCCACAATCCTATAGATGTCAATACCAGGCCGAAAGATAGCACCATAGTGGTCGACTATCATGGAGCTAAGTGCAATTAACTTTAATACAAGGACATTCATTAGTTCACCAAGCTGCTACGCCATTCTTTGAGGGTCAGCTTTCTTGAACCATTCAAGATGGCAGGGTCATTTTCTGCCAGCTCCTTTGCTTCCTCATAGGAAGGAGCCTTGTAGATAACCAATCCCCCACTATGGTCTGTAAAGGGGCCCTTGGCAAATATCTTATCCTCTTCTATGAGCCGATTTAGATAGGCTATATGTATATCTAATATTTCCTCGTCTTTCTTTGGATCTATGGTCTCCAATATCGCAGCATATAAAATCATTTCTTCACTCTCCATTTTTATTATTTATTTCAGCTATATTTACCCTTCTTTTATCTGATTATATATCTAATATAAGGGTGAAATCAATAGGCTAATGAAATCTATATAGATTGGGGAAGGAAAGAGACCCTACTGCCCTATTAAAATCGATAAAGATCAGGGTCAAATCCTTAGCTAAATCAATCATTATAGGAGTTGTAGTTTATTGTCCATATGATATAATTTTCATAAGACCCAGTAGGGAAGCCTGTATGAACTTTTCCCTAGGCTTGCTGCAGGACTAGGAAGTAATGACAATTTGATTGGAGGTTTGACTATGAATTTAAAATCATTGAAAGATGAGGCAATCCGTTTTTTTACATTGGCTATCGGCGAAGCTGAAGAGGACAAAAAGCTTCGAATACGATATTTACGGGAGGCCTCTATTGTTTTTTTATCAAATCCAAGTGAGGGCACGGCTGCAGAAGTTTACAACTCTTTTTTTGACTGCTACCAAATGAGGAACGAGGACTTTGCTTTTTTTGATATCCTCGATGCCCTGCGGGAGTACGAGCTGGCATCATCTAGTTTTGTTCAAAACAAGCGGGACCACTTTACACATTCAGTTTGGGTGTTTTTCATGGGACTAGGCGTATTTTCAACAAACGCTAGCTATAGGGCTGCCTTTGCCCGTTCTACTGGGGAATTTTTATATGAATGGGGTCTTGTTTCACTACTCCATGACATTGGCTATCCCGTAGAAATAAGCTTTCAGCAATTTAGGAAGTATATTGAAGAGATGATTGACATCGACGGGGATTCTGTAAAACCCGACCCTTATTTTGAATATAAAAACTTTGGTCAATTGATACACCTATATGGGAATGAAGGGAAGTCCTTCATCGATTTGCTTGCAGATTACATAGCTAATTCCCTTGATTTGGATCAAAAAGAGCTAGCAGAAGGGCTCTACAACTATCCCAATATAAGGGGCACAAGGGGATTTATAGACCATGGATTCTACAGTGCAATTATGCTGATGCACTGGAATGGGATGCTAAAGGAACATTCAAAGCTAGAGGATAGTTTCTTTTCGCAGACCACAGTAAATGCCGCATCGGCAATCCTACTGCACAACTACTACAAGAGGCCACTGGTTAGCGAACACTCCCTGCCTCCCCTCAGTGCAAAATCACACCCCCTGGCTTTTCTGATTATGCTTTGTGATGAATTACAGGAGTGGGATAGGACCGCCTATGGAAGGGAAAACCAAAAGAAACCCCTTGTAGAGGAGTTTGAGTTCAATTTTTCAGAAAGGGATTTCAATGTGGAATACGAGTTGAGCCTGCTGGCAGGAGCAGACAAGGAAGGGGTAGCTGAAAGGTTTTCCCAGGGTAAAATTGACACCCTATTGAAATTGCTGGATTTAAGGGAGATATTTCCGGACTTGGGACAGGCCTTTGTTACATCTTCCATTGGGAAGCATTGGAGAAATCCCAATGTGACCGGTGACAGACATATGTCACCCCGACCCCTCTTCGAAGATTTGGAAAGTGTAGGTCAGGTCCTACACGAGAACTATCGGAAAAAATACAAGGACAGCCCCCAAGGAAGGAAGAAGTGGGATGAGTGCGATGACCACTATAAATACGATAATATCAGCCAGGCACGACACCTATTTAATGCAATAGCGAGCTACGGATATATTGCCCTAGGCGAAAATTCAGATATAGACCCCAGGTATATACCCGTAGCTTCCATAGACGATGAATTTATTGAGGATTTCGGCCGTGAAGAACACGACCGCTGGATGTCAAATAAGATTCAGGACGGCTGGACCTATGGGGAGACAAGGGACGACGACAAGAGACTTCACCCATTGATAGTAGACTACGACGATTTGCCTGAATATGAAAAAGACAAGGACAGGGCACCACTAAAAGAATTTGTGGATACCTTAAGATCCATTGGCAAGGGCCTATATAAGTTAAGATAATACTTCTCGGGAGGCAATTTATATGATATCAATTTTTATTTCAAGCACCTTTAAGGATATGCAGACAAAGAGGAATATGCTCAGCCTATATGTCCTACCTGAAATAAGGGAGATGAGGCCTAGCTTATGAAGGATAATTATAGGATACCAATTATTATAGGTGTTACTGGACATAGGGATTTATTGGAGTCCGACACCAGTAGATTGAGTGGCGAAATTAAAAAGATTATAGAGGGGCTTAAGGAGGACTACAGGAATTCCCCACTATACTTTTTATCGCCCCTGGCAGAAGGGGCTGATAGAATAGCGGCACAGGTGGCTATTGAGCTGGGATTAGGCTTAATCGTCCCCCTGCCCATGGCCAAAGACGAGTATAAAAAGGATTTTAGCACAAATGAATCAAAGGAAGAATTTGAATACCTACTGGACAGGGCCATGTTTTATTTTGAGCTGGACCAGGGAAATGGCCAGTTAGATAATCAAGAAAAAAGAAATGACCTATACGAAGAATTAGGAATCTTTATCTCCATACACAGTCAAGTCATCATTGCCCTGTGGGATGGCAAGTTTATCGATAAAAAAGGGGGGACCTCTGAAGTTGTCAGGTTTTCCACTGGTCAAATCCCCCTTTACTATGAGGGGAAGATGTGTTGGAATGACAATAAGACCTTGACCTATCACATTCCCACTCCAAGGCTATCTACGGCAGATGAAGAAAGGGATATATTATTAGGAGGACAAGGTGGAATATATGGCTTAGGTGACAATGGAGAAGGTGTCCAAGGAAGCAAAAGACTGATTAAAAGCATAGATGATTGCAACTTAGAGCTCAAAGAAATATATGCGACTCGAGCCAAGGAGATTGAGAAGGAAATAGACCAATTGTTGCCTGTGGATTTAGGAGGCCTTGAGGGACTTAGGGACAGCCCCATGTTAAATGCCTTTGCTTCCCTGTCCGTATTAGCAAATAAGAGCAATTCCACCAAATCCATCTTTACTATTTTCAACCTGTCCCTGGTTCTCGTGTTTTTCTTGAGCCTGTTCAATGGCAGCCAAACGCCTCTAATCATCATATTTGCCTATTTATTAAATTTTTCCACCATTTATTTACTGTCAAGAAAAATGAACAGGACCCATATAAGTTATATAGATTACAGGACAATAGCTGAGGGACTAAGAATTCAAATATTTTATGATTTATTTACAGCCAAGGCTCAAAGGCTTAAGAGGAATATTACTGATAAATATTCCACCAAGTACCATGATGCCTTGAACTGGGTAATAATAGCTATTGACAATATCTCCTTTGTTTCCCATAGGGATAGCTATGGAGGAATAGAGGAGGACGGTTCCTTTCTCGACAAACTCGACATTATATCTAAATACTGGCTATGGTCGCAAATAGAGTATCTGGAAGCAAATATGGGCAAAAGGACAAGGGTGGGGAAAAGATATGTTGCAATCAAAAAGCTCTTATTTACTGGAGCATTCCTATTGACCTCCCTTATCTTTCTATTGATCCTGGGCATGAATCTTGCAGATATGGGCTCTGCACTATCTGGGAAGCTGACAAGCCTCTTTTTTGTTATTTCAATTTTGCCTGCATATGGTGCCCTAGTGACCTGGCTAACAGACAAGCTAGCATATAATGAGGAAATAGAACGCTTTAGGCACCTGCACAATATCTACAAGAAGGCAGAAAAAAGCATAGAAAGTGTTTTAGTAGGTGGCGGGGAAGATGGAATAGACAAGATAAGGGCAATTTTGGACAATCTTGCCAAGGAGGCAATCGAAGAAAATAGCAACTGGGCCCTCTTGCACAAGGACAGGCAAATAGATATTCCACAATAGGTTTTATACCCCTAAAAATGGCAGAGGATTGATATTCGCCGAGAGTCTTGGGTATATATAAGGATAGGGAAATGGAGGGAATTTAATGAAGGTAATCTTATTTTTGGCAGATGGTTTTGAGGAGGTAGAAGCCCTGACTACAGTTGACTATCTCAGGAGACAGGGCATTGGTGTAGAAATGGTGTCGATCACTGAAGAAAACAAGGTCAAGGGAGCCCACGACATCACAGTCCTTGCAGATATGACCCTGGGAGAGTTGAAAGAATTAGATCAATATGAGGGGGTCATAATTCCAGGAGGTATGCCGGGTGCCACCAATCTCAGGGACAATTCAAGGGTAATAGAAGTCGTCAAGGAGCTACACGGTAAGGGCAAACTTGCTGCCGCCATATGTGCAGGGCCCATAGTCCTTGAAAGGGCCGGGATAAGTAGGGGCAGGAGGCTAACATCCTATCCGGGATTTAACGGAGACCTAAGGGACAGTATCTACGACGAAAAGGACCTAGTGGTAGACGGTAATATAATAACTGCAAGGGGACCGGCCCTAGCTGTTGACTTCGCCCTTGAGATTATTGGATATTTACTAGACCATAAGGCAGTAGAGGAGTTGAAAAGGGACATCCTGTACAGGTAGAAAACTTGCGGTTGGTAACTATTGTTACCAACTTTTTTTTATTATTATGGTATAATTATTGGAGTTAATTTTAAGGAGGGATAGTGTGAACAAGTATTTTGACATAAAGGAAAAGGTATACGATATAACGGAAAGGTATCCGGAAACTATAGATGTATTCGTAGCCAATGGCTTTGAACAGTTGGCAAACAGCAAGATGCGAAAAATCATGGGGAAGACTGTTTCCCTAGAAACAGTATGTAAATCCAAGAAGGTCAATATAGATATCTTCGTTGAAAAGTTGGTTGAGGCCATAGAGCAAAATAGGAACCCTATAGATTTGGCCTTGGGCAAGTCCAGGGGAGAGGAGGCAAAGGACATCAAGATTGAGGGGGTCCTGCCCTGTCCCGTCAGAGTACCCCTCTTGGAGGGCTTTGACATCTGGGTAAATAAAAATCAGGATAAGCTGGGCTATAAAATCGGTTACGAGCTAAAATCTGCCCACATAGGCGTGGATTGGATAAGGGATAAGGTGGAAAAGGGGGAAGAAGAGTCTCTAGCAGATATATTCATGTCCGCAGGCTTTGACCTTTTCTTCGACGAGAAGCTCATGGGCAAGTTTATAGAGAATGGGGTCTTTGAGGACATTACAGGATTTGACAGGCTAAACAGCGACTTTGATAATGAAGAGATAGACCTGAAGGACCCAGAGGGAAACTACTCCATCATAGGGGTTGTGCCAGCAGTTTTCATGGTGAATAGGGATGAATTAAATGGCAGGGAATTTCCCAAGTCTTGGGATGACCTGTTGAAGCCGGAATTTGAAGGCTCTGTATCCATACCGACCATGGACTTTGACCTATTTAATGCACTGCTTTTAAATATATATAAGAAATACGGAGAAGAAGGCATTAAAAAACTAGGCAGGGCCCAGTTTAGGAGCATGCACCCTGCAGAAATGGTAAAATCTCATTTGAGGAAGAGTGACTCCTTTGTCCCTACAGTTACCATAATGCCCCTCTTCTTTACGAGAATGGTAAAGGAAGATAGCCCACTAAAGCCCCAATGGCCGGAGGACGGTGCCATCATAAGCCCTGTCTTCCTATTGACTAAGAAGAGCACTAGGGATTTGACAAAGCCCATAGTCGACTATATATTTTCCAAGGAAGTCGGAGAGTTGCTTTCCACCAACGGGAAATTTCCGTCTACCAATCCAGAAATCGACAATGACCTGGCGGCAGATGAGAAATTCATGTGGCTAGGCTGGGATTACATCAGGAAACAGGATATAGGTGAATTGATAAGAAGATGCGAAAACCTATTTTACGACCCTAATTAGGAAGGTGAAGTTATGAATTTAATCATATTTTCAGGCCCCCCTTCTTCAGGCAAGACCTCTATTATTCTAAAAACCATAGATGCCCTGAAGAAGAGAAATATAAGCGTAGGGGTAGTTAAGTTTGACTGTCTGTATACAGATGACGATATATTATACGAGAAGGCGGGAGTTCCAGTGAAAAAGGGACTGTCAGGCTCTCTTTGCCCTGACCACTTCTTTGCCTCCAATATAGAGGAGGTAGTCCAGTGGGGACTCAAGCAGGATTTGGACATGCTAATTACCGAGTCCGCAGGTCTTTGCAACCGCTGTTCCCCATATCTTAAGGACGTGAAGGGGGTCTGCGTCATAGACAACCTGTCGGGAATAAATACGCCAAAGAAGATTGGACCCATGTTAAAGTCTGCTGACATAGTAGTCATTACAAAGGGGGACATAGTATCCCAGGCAGAAAGGGAGGTATTTGCTTCAAGGGTAAGCTCAGTAAATCCAAAGGCCCTGACCATGCATATAAACGGTCTGACAGGTCAAGGAGCCTATGAACTCAGCACCCTCCTATATGACGAGGACCAGCAAATAGACTCTGTTCAGGGAATGGAACTGAGATTCCCCATGCCTTCAGCTCTTTGCTCCTACTGCCTAGGTGAAACTAGGATTGGAGAGGCTTATCAAATGGGCAATATCAGAAAAATAGACATGGGTGATGACAATGATTGATATGACGATTAGGCAATTGGAAGATAAGTACCCCTTTATAGCAGGGTATTTTGAAGAAAACAAGATAGATACTAGGGGTCACGAGGATAGGACCTTTGAAGAATACCTAGATACCATAAGCGAGAAAGATGCAGAGGATTGGGCCATAGACAAGGACAAGCTCCTAGAGGACCTGGAAATATATATTAGACAAATGCTGGACTTTTTAGGAATTGAAGAAGACCTAGGGGTCAAGTCCCTGACCATAATAAGGGGATACGACAAGTCTGGCGAAGCAGAGGGCTTTGAGCAAATAAGCATAGAAAGATCCGAAATAATCTCCATAGTTGGCCCCACTGGGTCAGGTAAATCTAGGCTGCTGGCAGACATAGAGTGGACAGCCATGGGAGATACTCCCACAGGCAGGAGTATTTTGATAAACGGGGAAAAACCAGATAAGAAGTGGAGGTTTTCTTCCAATAACAAACTGGTAGCCCAGCTTTCCCAAAATATGAATTTTGTCATGGATCTAAGCGTAGAGGAATTTTTGGAATTACATGCTGCCAGTCGCCTAGTAGAGGATATAAGTGGAACCATAGCTAGAATAATAAAAGAGGCAAATAAACTGGCTGGAGAGGAATTCGACTTGAATACTCCTGTGACAGCCCTCAGCGGAGGTCAGTCCAGGGCCCTGATGATAGCCGATACTGCCATCCTCAGTTCATCTCCCATAGTACTGATAGATGAAATTGAAAATGCAGGCATAGATAGGAAAAAGGCTCTGGAACTGCTAATAGCCAGAGACAAGATAGTCCTCATGGCTACCCATGATCCAATACTAGCCCTGATGGCCAACAAGAGAATTGTAATTAAAAATGGGGGGATTGAAAGGCTAATCGAGACCTCCGAGGAAGAAAAACAACTCTTGCATGAATTAGAAAAAATGGATAAAATTATACAGGAAAAAAGAAATCAGTTAAGGGATGGAAAACAGTTGGGTAATATAGAGTAAAGATTAAGGAGGAATTTTTTATGCACGATGGATGCACAGGTACATTTGAAAGCGGCAAGGCTGTAGTAGACAAAATAAGAATGATGGGCTTCAATACCCGAGAGATGCCGCCAGGGGTAGTCATAGAGTGTATAGAATGTGGAAATGAATTTGTCATGACCCACTTGGAGGCACAATGCCCCCAATGCAGCATGGTATATGGGGTAACACCCTGTTCAGTTTCAAGACCTGGGGCCATAATGGCTGCAGGGAAAAATTATTAAAATAAAAAGTCCTACTTGTTCAAGTAGGACTTATGTATATTATTTACCCTTCTCTTTAGGCGGTTGGGGAGTGCTTTTTTTGGTCATCTTGCATGATCCGTCAAACTTTGCATTTTCATGGATTACAAAGCTTTCCACTTCCACATCTCCCACCAATATTCCAGTAGGCAAAAGTTCAAGCTTGGCCTTAGAAAATACATTCCCATTGATGGTACCGGACAAGGATATTTCGCCACATCTTACATTTCCTTTTACAGTGCCGCTTTCACCTATGGTGACATTTCCCTCGTAATTGACATCGCCCTCTACTATACCGTCAATTCTTAGATTGCCCTTACCCTCAATTTTCCCTATAATCTTTATATTTTCACCGATTAAGGAGTCGACAGTCTCCACATAGGAATCCTTTTTCTTTAACATCTTTATCACCTCGTATTAGTTAGTTATTAAATCCAATGGATTGGTGAGCTTATTATTTATGTGAATTTCAAAATGTAAGTGAGAGCCAGTAGATCTGCCCGTGCTTCCCATCTTTGCTATTTCTTGACCCTTCTCTATCTTGTCACCCTTCTTTACTAAAATCTTACTATTGTGGGCGTAAAGTGTCTGGTATCCATATCCATGATCAATTATGACAGTTCTTCCATAGGCACCATTTGGCCCTGTAAAGACTACAGTACCCTTGGCAGCTGCCTTAACGCTTGTACCAGAAGAATTGGCTATATCAACTCCCTGATGGAACTGAATCCTCCTTGTAAAGGGGTCCCTTCTATTGCCAAACTTAGATGTAACCCTGCCTGAGCTAGGCCTCAAATCTGGCACAGAGTCCAGGTAATCGAATTGGGCCTCTAGGTCCTCGATGAAGATTTCCAATTCCAACTTCTTGTCCTCCAAGACTTCAGCAATTACATTCATTTCTTCTGCATGATCGGCAAAATCCGTCTCCATATCCCTGCTTATTCCTCCGCCCCTAGAGGGACTATCTATACCTGCCATCTTCTCAAGCCTTCTCTGTAGCTTGTCGATTTCAGTCAGTTTGCTTTCAACCTCCTCTGTCTTTTCATAGAGGTGGGTATTCTCGGATTTTAAGCTGCTTAGTTTCTTATCCTTATCCCTATTTTCCTCTTCCAAGTTGTTGATGATTGATAGCTTCTCGTTGGCATCCTCCAGCAAACTTGCCTGATAGTTCAATGACATCTTAAAATAAACAGTTAGAGATATAAGTGAAAGAACTAGAAATCCGACGCTTGCTCTGGGAAGCCAGTAGGGAATGGATACGCGTTTTACCTTGTCAGTCCCTGGAATTATCAAAATACTAATCTTTGAATTATCCTTTTCCTTCATAACAATCTCCTTTATAAATATGTGATGCAAAATTTTCAGGTAATTATACCCTATTTTTGAATTATATCACAAAAGGACAAGATATGGAATACGATTAGGAAGATTTATAGAATATTTGGAAAATGAATTTCGTAACATAGGTTACTGATATTAAAAGATATGAGGATTATAATATAGAAGGTCAAGAAAAAACAATTAATACAGGAGGTAATATTTAATGAGTATGTTTTGTTATCAATGCCAAGAAGCAGCAGGCGGTAAGGGATGTACAAAAGTAGGCGTTTGTGGCAAGACTGCGGACTTAGCAGCCTTACAAGATTTAATGATATATGGTTTAAAGGGGATATCAGTCCTGGGCCTAAGGGCAGATGAAAACCAGATAGATATTCCCCAGGTGGATAAACTCTTAGTAGAAGGCCTATTTATGACTATAACCAATGCAAACTTTGACAAGGATAGGTTCTTTGACAAGATAAAGGAAGTCCTCAAGGCCAGGGATGAACTAAAATCAGAACTACTTGGAAGGGGCCTGGAACTAGGGAAACTAGGCGACGCATCTACGTTTTCAGTTAATTCCAAGGACGAAATAGAGTATAAGGCAAGTGGGGAGGAAGTTGGTATATTGGCTACCAAGGATGAAGATATACGCTCCCTTAGGGAATTAATAGTCTATGGGCTAAAGGGAATGGCAGCCTATGCAGAACATGCCATGAACCTTGGCTTTGAAGACAAGGAAATCCCCAAATTCATCAGGCGTGCCATGGCGGCAACCCTTGACGATAGCCTATCCCTAGAGGACCTCCTAGACCTTACCCTGGAAACAGGTAAATACGGCGTAGATGTCATGGCCCTGCTGGATAAGGCAAATACTTCAGCCTATGGTAATCCTGAGATTACAGAGGTCAATATAGGAGTTAGAAACAATCCTGCCATATTGATATCAGGCCACGATTTGAAGGACATGGAGGAGCTACTGGAGCAGACAGAGGGGACAGGAGTAGATGTATATACCCATGGAGAGATGTTGCCGGCCAACTACTATCCAGCCTTTAAAAAGTATGGGCACTTTGTTGGCAACTATGGCAATGCCTGGTGGAAGCAAAAGGAAGAATTTGAGAAATTTAACGGTGTAGTCCTATTCACGACAAACTGTATTGTGCCTCCAAATGCCTCCTATGTAGACAGGGTATATACCACTGGTACATCGGGCTTCCCTGGATTTAAGCATATAGGAGACAGGGTAAATGGAGAGGCCAAGGATTTCTCAGAACTAATCCAACACGCCAAGAGACTTCCAGCTCCCACAGAGATAGAGAGGGGAAAGATAGTCGGGGGATTTGCCCACGCACAGGTATTTGCACTGGCAGATAAGATTGTGGACGCCGTAAAGACCGGTGCCATAAAGAAGTTCTTTGTCATGGCCGGCTGCGACGGCAGACAGTCCAAGAGAAACTACTATACAGACTTTGCAGAGGCACTCCCAAAGGACACAGTTATATTGACAGCAGGCTGTGCAAAATACAAGTATAATAAGTTAAATCTAGGAGATATAAATGGCATACCTAGGGTACTAGATGCAGGACAATGCAATGATTCCTACTCACTTGTAGTAATAGCCATGAAATTAAAGGAGATATTTGAGCTAAATGACATAAATGACCTGCCCATAGCCTATAATATAGCCTGGTATGAGCAAAAGGCAGTGATAGTGCTACTTGCACTATTATATCTAGGGGTAAAGAATATTCACCTAGGACCAACATTGCCAGCATTTATTTCACCAAATGTACTAAAGGTACTAGTGGACAATTTCAGCATGGGAACAATATCCAATGTACAAGAGGATATAAAGATGTTCATGGATATCTAGGAGGCTGCCCTCAATTTATTTTTAAATTGAGGGCAGCTAAATTAGTTACAGCAATTGTCTAATAATTTGACCAATTAATAGGGAAATTATATAATAGATAGAGGGTTTAGCAAATTAAATCAGTGAGGTGGCATATGGATAAGGATAGGGAAAGGATAGAAAATTTGAAAAACTACGTAAATGGGGTTTTCAACAGGGAAGAGGGTAGAAACCTATATTTTTCATACAAGGACGACCTGGATAATGTGACACCCCAAGATGCCTTTGAGGTGTTTAATGCAAAGTTGCAAGATGGCTATATGCCAAAGGACATATTTGAGTTTTTGGACAGGGTAATCAATGTATTCCATAGCTCCCTTAGCGAATACAGTTGGGAGACTCCTGAGGAAAATAGCTTTCTGGACATTATGATGAGGGAAAATCGGGGACTGGAAAAGAAATTAAACCAAATAAGGCCAGTGCTCCTAGACAGAGAGGTTAGGCAAAAGAGGGGCATACTCTTGAGACTGCTGAATGAACTAGAGGAATTTGATGCCCACTATTTGAAAAAGGAAAACATACTCTTTCCCTATATGGAAAAGAAAAAAGATATATTCCACGGTCTGACCATAATGTGGTCCCTCCACGACGAGGCCAGAGAAGATATAGCAAATATGAAAAAAATCGTTGAAAGTGACAGATTTGACGACAATGAGTTTAACATTCAAATAGGCAGACTGTTCTTTACCCTGCTTGGCATCGTTCACAAGGAGGAACACATATTGTTTCCCGCCGCCATGGAGGTAATTGAAGGGGAGGAATGGGAGGAGATGAATTTGCAAAGTATAGAATATGGATTTCCCTTTATCGATCCGCCTGCAATAGATAGGGAGGGGAAGGAAGAATTGGAGCTAGAAGAATTTGACGGCATGACATTTAAGACGGATACGGGCCAACTCACCATGGAGCAGATACTGCTGATTTTCAATGCCCTGCCAGTGGATTTTACCTTTGTAGATGAAGACAACAAGGTTAGGTACTTCTCCAATCCAAAGGACAGGTTGTTTCCACGGTCTCCAGCCGTAATAGGCAGAGATGTAAACATGTGTCATCCAGCGGAGTCAGTTCACCTAGTAGAGGAGATAGTCGATGCCTTTAGGACAGGTAAGGAAGATTCGGCCTCATTCTGGATTAATCTTAGGGGGAGGATGATACTTATACAGTATTTTGCCCTGAGGGATTCCTCTGGAAACTACAAGGGAGTATTGGAAGCCAGTCAGGATATAACGGAGATTAGGGAGCTGGAAGGAGAAAGAAGGCTTCTGGAATGGGAATAGCAAGATATTAAAGACACCTCAATTGGGGTGTTTTTCTATTTCAGATAGACTATGCTGACCTAAAGTTTTTGAAATTCATAATGTAATAATTGGCCGGAAGTAAAAATATAATAGGATAATAGCTGGTAAAAAATAAATCTAAGCTAGGGTGATAAGATGGAATTTTTCTGACCTTATTATTATTTCTTCTAGGCCTTGTAATGATAGTAAAAGGAGGGGATTGGTTTTTAGACTCTATAATTTGGATTGCGGAAAGGACTGGAATTTCCTATGGAATAATTGGTGCCACCGTAGTGAGTATGGCAACTACCCTGCCAGAACTCTTTGTGTCGTCAGTTGCCAGCAATGAGGGCTTTACAGATATGGCAGTGGGAAATGCCCTGGGCTCCTATATATGTAATATTGCCTTTATAATCGGGATTTGTGCCCTCATAAAGCCCATAAAAGTAAGGGACGATTATTTTGGAATCAAGGGTGCTATGATGTTTGGACACCTGAGTATCTTCTATTTTTTTGCATCAGATGGAATAATCAGCTTTTGGGAGGGAAAGATATTAATTGGCCTAATTGCAGTCTTTTTAGTGATTAACCTATTTGAATACAGGAGGGAAAGCTCAGAAATAAGGAAAACTAAGACAGGAGCACTCAAGAAAAAGGATCTCATAATAAATGGGGGAAAGTTTGCACTGGGCAGTGCCGGTATAATAATTGGGGCCCATATCCTGGTGAGCACAGGTGTGGATATAGCCAATATATTTAGGATACCAAAGCAGGTAGTTAGTCTTACCCTCCTGGCCATAGGCACATCCTTGCCAGAATTGGTGACTGCCTTTGCGGCTACAGTCAAGGATAAGCAAAATATTTCCCTGGGCAATATATTAGGTGCCAATATCCTTAATATGACCATTGTGATGGGAGTTTCCACCGCCGTCAGCCATGGGGGCCTGATAATATCCAAACAAACCCTAAACTTAGATGTTCCCATAGCCACCATAGTAGCCCTTACCTTTGTCCTTTCAGGCATATTTTTTAAAAAAATAGGCAGGTTGACGGGGATAGCCCTTTTACTCATATATGGACTATATATGCAGATATTATTTTAAGGCGGCAGGGCCGCCTTAAAATAAGTTATTCCTTAAATTTTTGTGCAATGATTTTCTCCACTTCCCATTGATCTGGGTAGCGATTTGACTCCTTCTTAGAAAATATCAATTCATCACCTAGGCGGATTTCAAAAACTCCACCGGCTGAAGGAATTATCTCCAAACCATCTAATTTGTTTTTAAATAGGTTTAACAAGTTTTGAGCGAGAGCAACTGCTCTATCTAAGTATCCTCAAGAAGTGCAATATTCGATGCTTATTTTTTTGCTCATATTCAAATCCTCCTTGTGAAAGTATTGTTTTGTGATTAGTTTCCATATATTATCATATATAATTTTAAGGAAATTTACAATAACTCTTTTCTCAGGTCCTCCATAGATTTAGGAGACAGGAGTCCTAGGGGAACATCAAATAGAGTGATGGCACCGGTCCTGCCTTGGGAGGCCATCCTATATACAGCTCTGGCAAAGGCAACTAAAACCGATGAAGTAAACTCAGGGTTGCTCTCTAAATCCAGATTAAACTCTAGCTTTTGCCTGTGTCCAGCCCCAGTGTAAGCTGTCCTAATAACAAATCCCCCATGGGGCATCTTGCTATGCTCGGACCTTAGCTCCTCCTCTGTGATAAAATTTACAGTAGTATGGTAGCCGGCGAAGTAATTGGGCATGGATTTAATTTCATCCTCTATCCTTGCTAGGTCCTCCCCTTCTTCACAGACTAGGTAGCATACCCTTTCATGTCTTTGATTTACGGGCAGGTCAATATCTTCGAAGTTTCTAACATTTTTTAGGGCCTCCTGACTGGGTATGGTGTACTGTACGCCGTATTTCACACCCTTTACCCTTCGTATGGCATCGGAATGACCTTGACTGATGCCCTTGCCCCAAAATGTATAATCCTTTCCATCAGGCAGAATTGATTGGCCAATCAGCCTATTTAGGGAAAAAAGCCCTGGGTCCCAGCCAACCGAAATAAGGCTGAGCCTGTTAGAATCAGATGCTACCCGATCAATTTTTTCAAAATACTCTGGGATCCGGCCATGATTATCGAAACTATCTACAGTGTTGAAATGAGCAGCTACCATGGGGCCCTGCAAATCTAAGTCCTTCAGAGAACCGCCGCAAAGAACAATGACATCGATTTTGTCCTTATAATCCAATATATTATCTATATGTACAGCCTTGGACCCTGTAGCTAGTTTACTTGGATCCCTTTTTGTAAAAATGGCCACCAATTCCATGTCTGCATTCTTCTTTACCGCCAATTCTGCACCCTTACCTAAATTACCATATCCAACTATACCTATTTTAATTCTTTCCATACTGCACCTCCAGGCTATTTATTATTAGATTATACCATATTGAATAAAATGATAAAAACTACTTTGGGCAAATAAATAAAAAATCCTAGGCATATTGCCCAGGATTTTTAAGGTTACTTTATCATTGACCTTAAGAACCAGATATTTTTGCTGTAGTTAGCTACATAGTCTTCAAACATGGCTACAGCTTCGAAGTCGCCTTCTTCATCGGCAGTATTTCTAATGTCAACCGCCAAGGCCTTCATCAATTCCAAATCTTTTTTTACAAGTTCTAGAGATTCCTTTACGCTAAAGTCCCTTGCCTTAATTTCTTCAATATCGGACTTTTCAAGATATTCTGCCATGGTCGATAGTGGATAAACTTCCTTCATTTTCAAGAGCTCTGCCACTTCATCAAATTCTTCAAACAATTTGTCGTAAAGTTCCTCTGTAAAGGTATGAACCCTTACGAATTGATTACCCACTACGCTCCAATGGATATTGTGAAATTTTACATTCAACACAGCTAGGTTGGATAAATATTTTTGCAGTAAATCAAAATGCTTCATTAAACACCCTCCTTAATATTTGATAAATTTTATATTCCATTTCCTATTGTTTACATTATATGATAAAATATATATAACAAAAAGGCACAAATATGTTCGTTGAGGTGATATAATGAAGGAAAAGATATTTAATGGATTTGAAATAGTCCAGGACCTGATAAAACTCAGATGGGTACCAGAAATACTCAAGTCCATCAGCCATGGCCATAAAAAGTATAGCGATATATTAAATAGCATACCCTATATGAGCCATACTGAACTAAATAGAAAGCTGGCTATCTTGACAGATAAAAGGGTAATAGACAGGCATGTAGAGGACAGCAACATATCCTATGTCTTGCTCAGCTTTGGGGAGGACCTGGTTCATATCTTTAATCACCTGGAAGATTTAGAGGAGAGATACTTTCAGTCTTCTTAGGGATTGCAAATAGGAGATTAATTTGGTAAATTAAATAGATAATATAAAAAATTGCAAAAGGAGATAGGAATGTTGAATAAGTTGGATTCAAGGGAATTAATTGAGGAATTAGTCAAAGAAAATGATATGGTACTCTTGTATTTTAGCGGTGAAAACTGCGGTGTAT
>Ga0172382_10006499_pt1 | contig 16943 bp, 15 predicted proteins | sample Leawel138RmetaG_FD_122245 | JGI IMG/M metagenome (GOLD analysis project Ga0172382, IMG submission 122245) | Leachate microbial communities from a municipal landfill in Southern Ontario, Canada - Leachate well 138R metaG | ecosystem: Engineered > Solid waste > Landfill > Unclassified | place...
ACGTCGATACTCTGCGTTCCCACGATGCCGTGCAACCGGGTACCCCGCTTGACGTGTACCTGATGGATGGCGTTGTGGTGCACGGTGTCCGTTTCGACGACGTGCTGGATCAGGGTGCCGCCGAGCGCGACGTTGAGGATCTGCATGCCACGACAGATCGCCAGGGCCGGCATGTCGAGATCGATCACGGCCCGGATGACACCGAGGTCGAACTCGTCCTGGAACGCCACGACTCCCGTCGTCTCTGGCGCGGGCTCCGCGCCGTAGCGCCGAGGTTCCACGTCGGCGCCGCCGGGCAGCAGCACCCCGTCGAAACGCGCGAGCCTGCGCGGCATTTCAGTCAGCGGGTCGGCCGCAGGCCCGTGCAGCACCACCGGCTCGCCGCCGCCCGCCCACACCGCCTCGCAGATCGCCTCTGCGGCCAGAGTCGCCGAGAAGCGCAGGATCGGCACCTGCGCGGCGCGGCGACCGACCACCGCCACCAGCGGTCGGCTCACTCAGTCCCCCGCGAACGGGTAGTCGAGGGTCGGCAGCCACTCCTCCCAGACCTTGCGCAACCGGCCGGATTCGATGAGCCGGCCCAGCGCCCCGTCGATCTCGGCGAGGGTGTCGGGCCGGTCCTTGGCCACTGCGATACCCCACCGGTTGCCGGTCTGGACGGTGAATGCCAGCTCGTAGTCGGGATGCGTGGCGCCCAGTGGGACGAACACGACATCGTCGTCGACCACGGCGTCGACCTCACCGGCCAGCAGCGCGGCCAGCATGTCGGCGTACACGTCGTCCGACCCCGCGCCGAAGGCGATCGGCTCAGCCCCGGTGAACGTCTGGGCCAGCGCCATATTGGTGCTGTTCTCGATCGCGGCGACCTTGCGTCCGACCAGGTCTTCCGGAGCATGGATGCCGGAGCCGCGCCGGACCAGCACGCCCTCGTGGAAGATCGCGTAGGGACGGGTGAAGTCGACCTGCGCCTGCCGCTCGGCGGTGATGCCCTGCCCGCACAGCACCGCGTCGGCGTCGCCGCGCTGCACGGCCGGGATCATGTCCACCCACGGCACCCGGACCCATTCGATCGGACGGCCCAGTTCGGCCCCCAGCACCTCGGCGACACCGGGTTCGTACCCCTGCCTGCCGTTCTCCGGGGTCCACAGCGAGAACAGCGGCGGCGCCTCGGCGTCCAGGCAGGCCAGTCTCAGCGGATTCGAAGGCCCGGTCACGGCGTGTCATTCCAATACATCTCGCGCTCCCATTCGGTTACATGTCCACAGAAACGAGCCCACTCATCGGCGTGGTAGTCGACGAGCAACGCCGAAAGGTCGGGGCCGAAAGCCTGATTCAGCACCTCGTCGGCCCGGAACGCGCTGATCGCCTCGCCCAGCGTCAGCGGCAGCGCGGGGAACCGCCCGTCGACCGGCGCGTCGTAGGACGACCCCTGAGTCGGCTTCCCGGGGTCGGTGGCGTTCTTCATGCCGTCCTCGCACGCCGCGAGGATCACCGCGTGGGACAGGTACGGGTTCACGGCGGCGTCGGGCAGCTTGTATTCGAGGCGGCCGACCGCCGACAACCGGACGGTGCAGGTCTTGTTGTCCAGACCCCAGTTGATCCGGGACGGGGCGAACTGTCCTGCGTCCCAGTATCGTTTGTACGAGTTCACCGTCGATCCGTTGATCAGCATGGCACCGGCAGAGTGCGCCAGCAGCCCGCCGAGCGCGTGCCGGCCGACTTCGGACAGATGCAGTTCGGTGACGCCGGGTTCGGCGAGGACGTTGACGTCGTCTCGCCACAGGCTGAAGTTGTGGTGGCACCCGTTGCCCATCATGCCGGTGGCCGGCTTGGGCATGAAGCTGGCGTGGATGCCGAGTTCACGGGCCACCTGTTTGCAGATCTGCCGGTACGTCGTGAGCCGGTCTGCGGTCAGATCGGCGCGGTCGTACATGAAGTTGAGTTCCACCTGGAACTCGTCCTCGTAATCCCCCTCGATCATGTCCAGGCCGAGCGCCTGCGCGTACTCCACAACCTTCTTGACGATCGGCCGGTTCCGCTCAAGGTGCTCGATGTGATAGGCGGGGCTGGACCCGGGCCGGAAATGGGCCTCCAACCCGTCACCCTGCCAGGTCATCTCGGGTTCACAGCCGGTGCGCAGCTCCAGCCCGGTCCGGTCGGTGAAGCCGCTGAGCATCCGGCGCAGCAATCCACGGGTGTCGCAGGCGAACTCGGCACCGGCACGTTCGGCGAGGTGATCCGGTTCGTAGAGCCGGCAGAACACCCGCGCGAAGCTGGTGTCCCACGGCAGCACCGCGAACGTCTCGAGGTCCGGGATCGCGGTGTATTCGGGCGCGTTCACCCCACCGGCCAGCAGCACGCCTTCGCGGGTGCCCTGCAGGTTGGCGATCGCGGTCTGGTGCTGTTGCACACCACGGATCGCGAGACGCTCGAAATGCCTTGCGGGAGCGACCTTACCGACGACCCGGCCGGTGACGGTGACCGCCTGGAAGTACACGAATTCGACGCCGCGTTCGGCGATGGTGGACAGCACTGCGGCGAGCTCCGGGCTGCCGGCATTCGCTTCGCGGTGCGTGTCGAGAGGGGTGATCGTCATGGGAGGTCAATCCTTGATGAAGATGGCCTGGGCGGGGCAGACGTCGGCGGCGTCTTCGACATAGCTGCGCTCCGAATCATCGGGATTACCGTCATACTCCAGGTGCCCGTCGTCATTGAGCGAGAAGACTGCCGGTGCGGCGATGACGCACTGGCCGTGGTCCTGACATTTCGCGAGATCTACGGTGACGTGCATTCGGTGTTCCTTTCAGGGGGCGGGCGTGAAGCCGATGGGTAGCGTGATCGGGCCGGTGTTGCCCGAGTCCGGCAGCCAGGTGGCGCCGGGGAGTTCGTGCGGGTCGAGCATTCTGCGGGCCAGCAGCGGCAGCGCCTCGCTCATATCGGAGCGCGCCACGAAGTGGCCCAGGCAGTGGTGGACGCCGCCCCCGAAACCGAAGTGCGGTTTGCGTTCTGCGGTGATGTCGAATCCGGGTTCGAAGACCCGCGGGTCGGTGCCCGCAGACTCGCTGTAGAGGTGCACCGTGGTACCCGCGGCGAGTTCCACACCTTCGTACTCGAAGTCCTCCAGCACCTCCCGGGTGACCCACCGCACCGTCGGGTTGACCCGCATGACCTCCTCGACGGCGTTGCCGCCGAGTTCGGGCCGCTCGGCGAGCAGCCGCCACTGATCGGGGTGCGCCATGAAGGTCTGCATGGCCAGGCCGAGCTGGTTGCGGGTGGTGTCAAAGCCACCGAAGATCAACAGCACCATGGCATCCCGCAGCTCGGTGTCACTCAACCGGCCGTCCTCGGGGCGAGATGCGTTGACCAGTGTCGTGACGAAGTCGTCCCGCGGGCTGGCCCTCCGGTCGGCGATCAGCTCGTCGCAGTACTCGTAGAGATGCGCCAGTGCCGCCTCGATCCTGGGCAGGTCGTCCAGGATGGTGACCCCGAGGGCGAGCCCGATCGTCGCCGACTCTGTGGCGATGACCTTCCATTCACTCTCGGGCAATCCGAGCATGATCGCGATGACGCGGGCCGCGTAGGGCTCGGCGAACTCGCCGACGAACTCGCATCGACCCGGTTCCGCGAAGCCGTCGATCAGCTCTGCGGCCAGCGCCTGAAATCTCGGGACGAGCCCGCCGATGAGCTTGTTGGAGAACGCGGGGTTCATCAGGCGCCGCAGCCGGTGATGCTCTTCGCCCTCCTTGTTCAGGATCCAGCCCGCGAACCAGTCGGCGAACGGGCCCTCGGTGACTCCGTTGTGAGCCGGCCACGCGGCGCTGCCCTGCCGCAACTTCGGATGCTTGAGCAGTCGGTTCACCTGCTCGTAGCGCAGCACGGCCAGGCCGTACTCCGTGGTCGCGTACCAGCTGCGCTCGCGGGCGGCATGTACCTCGGCCGAGGTGATCGAGAACCCCGGATCGGTGACTGCGAACGCTGGGACAGAACCGACAGTGGCCGACGACATCAGTGCTACCTCCGAGTGAGCGACCGAACAGTCACTAAATCCTCTAGAACTAGATGCTTAATGTCAACGGGTAGCGGCAAGTTGCCCGTTAAATGTCGGTAACGCGACGTTAAGCCTGCGGCCGAGACCGGTCAGTGTCGTTCTCGGGCCAGGCGATGGCCACCACCCAGCCGGTGCCCAGTGGCATCTCGGCGACGTCGCGGAAGGACGACGGATCAGCCGTCGAGCCGACCGCCGGCATGGCGGGCAGGCGGGATCCGACGAACCAGCGGGGCGTGTTCGCAGCGATGACCCGGCGCTCGGTGTTGACGACGACCGCGTCCTCGTCGGCCTGGCGCAGCACTTCCAGAAGCTTGCGCTCGACCTCGCCGACCACCAGATCGGCTCCCGCAACGCCGAGGAACGTCCCGTCGGCCACCACCGGGATCGTCGCGGTGATCGTGTACATGTCGGATCCGCTGTAGTCGACGTACGGCCCGTACGCGACCCGTGCTTGCCCGCGCTTGGCCAGTTGATACCAGTCCGTCTGGAGGTAGTCGTAGACGTCGATGCTCGTCGGGTCGAAGTTGAGCCGCAGCCGCGCCACCCGGTCGTTGTTGCGTTGCCACCACGCCATATAGCGCTCCAGGCCGTCGACGACGAACGGTGCGGCGATGAAGCCCATGCCCCAGACGGCATGCTCCCGTTGCAGCCGTTCGGCGAGGCTGCGGTGCAAGGTGCTGAAATGCGCCTCGCTCAGGGTGGCCCGCGGCGGCAGGCACCGCAGCACCTCATCGGCGATCTGGCCGAGCAACTCGTAGATCGGTTCGAGCGATCTCGACGCATCCTCGGCCAGCCGCCGGGCCGGCGATCCCGTTGTCATGAGGCCGATCCCGATGCGCTGAGTTCTCCGGTCGACAGGGCGAGGTTGATCGATGTGACGCGGGCGAGCTGTCCCATGACATGGGCTTCGGCGAGCCTGCGCGCCTCGTCCGCCATCTCCGAGGCGACCGCCGCGGCGATCGCGTGCTGTTCCTCGACATGGGCGGCCACGTCCAGCGAAGGCCCGATCGGCAGCCAGACCAGCCCGGCGGCCTCGGCCTGGAGGTTGGCCTCGCGCCGCGCCAGCCGCGCTGACTGCGACGCCATGGCCACCTGGATGTGGAAGCGGCTGTCGGCCCGGATGCGGTCACCCAGTGTGGCGGCCGCGCCGAGCTGATCGGTCAGGGCGAACAGCCGGCGGACCGCGTACGGCGCCGCACGCTCGGCCGCCAGTCGCGCCGCCTGCCCGGAGACCGCGGTGTGCTCGTCGAACAGGTCGCGCAGGTCGGAGGCGCTCATCGCCGCCAACCTCGCCGTCAGCTTGTCCACCGGCGGGCCCGCCGGGCGGCGCACGAACGACCCGCCGCTGCGGCCGCGCCGCGTCTCGACCAGTTCTTGTTCGCGCAGCGTCGCCAGGGCTTCGCGCACGGTCATCGGCGCCACCCCGAACTGGGCGGCCAGGTCGACCTCCACCGGGAGACGTTCACCGTCGTCGAGCAGACCGAGGTGAATGGCCTCGGTGATGCGCTGCACGATCTCGTCGGCACGGCCCACCGGCGCCTCGGCGGCAACGAGCGGCGACAACGACGACACCGGGGCTCCTCTCGCGTCCGTCCGGCAGGCCCGACGTCGGCAATCTACCCGAATGGAGACCAATTCTGCCGTTTCTGTTGCCGCTTAAACAATAGGACTGTAGTTTTTCGCTCACTCGGGTTCCTGCACGTACCCGCCAGCAGAAAGCAGGCTGATGTCAACTACGCAACCCACCTCGGACGCCCGCGGCCGCAATGAGGGCGATGGCTTCTACGACTTCCACGACAAGGACGACGCTGCACACCTGCACGCACTCGGGTACAAATCTGAGTTCAAGCGGGACATGAGTCCGTGGGCCAACTTCTCACTGGGCTTCACCTACCTGTCCCCTGTCGTCGGCATCTACACCCTGTTCGCGTTCGCCCTGGCGACCGGCGGGCCGCCGATGATCTGGAGCCTGGTGATCGTCGGCGTCGGACAGTTGCTGGTCGCGCTGACGTTCTCCGAGATCGTTGCGCAGTTCCCCGTCGCGGGCGGCGTCTACCCGTGGGCACGACGGCTGTGGGGGCGCCGGTACGCCTGGATGACCGGGTGGGTCTATCTGGTGGCCCTGCTGGTCACCATCGCGTCGGTGGCCTACGGATCCGGTCCGTTCATCGCCGCCACGTTCGGCATCGACGCCACGGTCAACAACGTCATCGCGTTCTCCCTTCTGTTGCTGGCGGTGGCCACGGCCATCAACTTCATGGGCACGAAAGTCCTTGCCAAGGCCGCGATCATCGGATTCAGCGCGGAGATCATCGGCGCCCTCGTCGTCGGTGGCTGGCTGCTGATCGCGCACCGCGAGCACAACATCGGGATCATCTTCGACAGCTTCGGCGCCGGCGGTGACGGCGACTACATGTGGGCGTTCGCCGCCGCGGCGTTGATCGGGCTCTACCAGTACTACGGCTTCGAGGCGTGCGGTGACGTCGCCGAGGAGGTCCCCGACCCCGGCCGGCTGATCCCCAAGGCGATGCGCCGCACCATCTACATCGGCGGTGCCGCAGCCACTTTCGTGTGCCTGTCGCTGATCCTCGCCGTCGCAGACATCCCCGCCGTGATCGCAGGCGAAGACACCGATCCGGTGAGCACCGTCCTCGGTGAGGCCTTCGGTCCGGTGGGGTCCAAGATCATCCTGGTCATCGTCCTGATCTCGTTCCTGTCGTGCGCGATGAGCCTGCAGGCCGCCGCGAGTCGGCTCGCGTACTCGTACGGCCGTGACGAAATGATCATGGGCAGTTCGCTTCTCAAGAAGTTCTCACCGACGCGCCACGTCCCGCCGTATGCGCTGTTGTTGGCCGCCGTGGTGCCCGCCGTGATCATCGTCGGGTCGAAGTTCTCCACCGACGCGATCACCAAGATCATCAGCTTCGCCGCACTGGGCATCTACATCGGCTTCCAGATGGTGGTTCTGGCCGCGCTCCGGGCACGCCTCAAGGGTTGGGTGCCCAGCGGGAAGTACTCCCTCGGCAAGTGGGGCCTGGCCGTCAACATCGCCGCCCTGGTGTACGGCGTCACGGCGATGATCAACATGGCGTGGCCGCGGACCCCCGACGCACCGTGGTACGACAACTGGATCGTGGCGCTGTCGGCCGCGGTGGTCATCGGAATCGGCCTGGTGTACATGGTTGTCCACCCTCTGCACGACAAGAGCACCGCACCGTACGCTGACGCCATCCCCACCAAGTGAAGGGCACGTCTTGACCGCCACACAGCCGCCGTACCGAACTTTGAACCCTGCGACGGGTGAAGTCCTGGCCACGTTCGACACCGCAACCGACGACCTGATCGCCACGGCGATCACGGCGGCCGACGACGCCTACCGGGCCTGGCGGGAGCAGCCGTTGGAGGCCAGGGTCGACGTCGTCCGTCATGTCGGCCGGCTGTTGCGCGAGCGCGCAACGGAACTCGCCGAGCTGGCGAAACTGGAGATGGGCAAGAAGCTCGACGAGGGCACCGGCGAGGTGGAGTTCTCCGCGTCGATCTTCGAGTTCTACGCCGACCACGCAGCGGCACTGCTGGCCGATCAGCGCATCCCGTCGTTCTCCGGCGGTACCGCGGTGGTGCAGCGCCGGCCGGTCGGAGTGCTGCTCGGCGTGATGCCGTGGAACTTTCCGGTATATCAGGTGGCCCGGTTCGCAGCGCCGAATCTGGTTCTCGGCAACACGATTCTGCTCAAGCATGCCGAATCGGTGCCGCAGTGTGCGCTGGTGATCGCCGACGTCATGCGCGACGCCGGTGTGCCGGAAGGGGTGTACACCAATCTGTTCGCCTCCTTCGACCAGGTGGAGACGATCATCGGCGACCCCCGCGTGCAGGGGGTGTCGGTGACGGGGTCCGAGCGCGCCGGCGCGGCGGTCGCCGCGACGGCCGGCCGGTCGTTGAAGAAGTGTCTGCTCGAGTTGGGTGGTTCGGACCCGTTCATCGTTCTCGACGGGGATTCGAAGCAACTCGCCCGCACCGCGTGGGAATTCCGCGTCTACAACATGGGGCAGGCGTGCAACTCGAACAAGCGGATGATCGTCACCGATGACCTGTACGACGACTTCGTCGCCGAACTGGTCACTCTGGCAGGAGATCTCGCTCCTGCCGAGATCGCGCCAATGTCGTCGCGCAAGGCCGCCGAGACGCTGGCGGCGCAAGTCGCCGACGCCGTCGACAAGGGCGCGACCCTGCACGTCGGCGGCGAACTCGCGGAGGGGCCGGCGGCGTTCTACACCCCGGCCGTCCTCACCGGCGTCACTCCCGACATGCGGGCCTACAGCGAGGAACTGTTCGGGCCCGTCGCCGTCGTCTACCGCGTCCGCGACGAAGAGGAGGCCGTCGCGCTGGCCAACGCTTCGGCCTACGGACTCGGCGCCTCGGTGTTCAGCACCGACACCGCCCGCGCCGAGAAGGTGGCCCAGCGCCTCGAAGCCGGAATGGTCAACGTCAACACCCCCGCGGGGGAAGGCCCCGACATCCCCTTCGGCGGGGTGAAACGATCGGGCTTCGGACGTGAGCTGGGCGCGCTGGGCATCGACGAATTCGTCAACAAGCAGGTCTACGTCGTCGCAGACTGAGTACTCGGCGCGGGGTCAGGTGGCGTCGGCGCCGCGGGTGGGCAGCTCAGGAAGATCACTCGCGGCCGGAGACCGAGTAGCGCAGCAGAACCCGGCCCTGCGAACGAATCTCGGCTGAGGTCAGTTCCAGCTGGGTCGGCACCCCGTCGACCGGCAAGTCTGGTGCGGTGAACAGCGTGGGTGTGGCTTCTCCGCCGATCGCGATCGGAACGACCTCGACTTCGATCTCATCGACCAGTCCGGCCCGCAAAAGCGCGCCATTCAGTTGGCCTCCACCGGTCGACAGAACGGTCTCGGCGCGGAACTGATCTCGAATCAGGCGCAAGGCTTGCTTCAAGTCCACCCGGGATTCACCCGCGACCAGGTACGGAATCTCTTCTCGCCGTAGATACGACAGATATTCCGGGGGTGTCGCGGTGGAGACCAGAACGAGGACGTGCCATCCTGCCCAATCCTCGCCCGGAAACTGCTTGTACAGCCATCGAACTCGCCCCCGACTGTCGGGGACGGTCAGCCAGCCGTTCGTCGCGGCGGCGACTGCCTTCTCGGGAAGGTAGTTCTCGAGCAGAACCTGCCGCGTCTCGGTGGCTGGTGGAAGCGGGGAGGGCTCCTCGGTGTCCCGGACGAACGATCCGCTGCCCTCCAGGATGACCGTCGGTTCATGTCGCCGCTTGACGTCTGCGTAGGTCGAACCGGGAAGTACGGGCCACCTCTCGTCCATCATCAGCAGCAGCCCCGGTGACACGGCAATTCGTCCGTCGACCGATGCCGAGTTGTGGGTGACGACCCAGGGGCGCCCGTTGCCGGACACTGTCGACCTTCCGGGTTCGCCCATGCGTACGACATTACGGTGACGCCGGCCCCGCCCACTGAGGAGCGCTCGCATCACGAGAAGCGGCATCTGCCGACGTGGGGTCTGCGGCGAAGGCAGGTCCACCCCAGGTAGGTGACGGTGAATCTCCCGGCTGATTCGCACCGTAATCACGAACGGTGCGCGACGATGACCCGGACAGCTCGGCGAAGTCTCCCAGATTGAAATCGACAAGGGATTGCGCGACCGGCCGCGCCGGAGATACGTTACGCAGCGTAGCGTATTCGACGAGAGGAAACCGATGACCCGGACGTTCCACGCCGGACAGCGTTTCTCCACCACGACGGACGAGATCGCCGCCGCACTGGAACAGGTCAGCGTCCCGACGCTGTTGTTGTCGATGGTGCACATCACCGGCGACCCACGCTTCATCCGCGACTTCTCGCAGGCCGGCTTGTTCCTCAACGAGGTTCAGGGCTTCATGAGCGAGGACGACAAGGCCCGCGCCCGCGCGGCGGCGCTCCCCGCGATCGTCGACTACCGCGACCGGGGTTGCCCTCCCCTGGCTTCACTCCCCTCCGGACTCATCAGGGAGATGCTCGACTGGGCGGCCGCCGAACCGGTCGACGACGACAACCTCGCCCTGGTGCTCGAAGAGCTCGACCTCGACGGCGCCGATCCCCGCCGGCCCGCGGCGCTGGACCCGGGACTTGCCGCCGGCTTCCCGGTGATCGTCGTCGGCTGCGGCGAATCCGGCATCCTCGCCGCGTTGCGCCTCCAGCAGGCCGGTGTGCCGTTCGTGATCGTCGAGAAGAACGGCGGACCGGGCGGAACATGGTGGGAGAACACCTATCCCGGGGCCCGGGTCGATGTCGCCAACCACCTGTACTGCTACAGCTTCGAGCCGAGCAACCACTGGCAGCATTTCTTCGCCGAACAGCCGGAACTGGCCGCCTATTTCGACGAGGTGATGAACCGCCACGGACTGTACCCCCACGTCCGGTGGCGCACGGAGGCCGTCGGCGCCGTATGGGACGAGGACACGGCGACATGGGCGGTCACGGTGCGGTCCGGTGAGCGCACCGAGACACTCACCGCACGGGCGGTGATCAGCGCGGTCGGTCAACTCAACCGGCCGAACATGCCGGACTTCCCCGGCCGGGACACGTTCTCCGGAGCTGCTTTTCATTCCGCCGCGTGGGATCATTCCGTCGAGATCGACGGCAAGCGCGTGGCGCTCGTCGGCGCAGGGGCGAGCGGATTCCAGATCGCACCGGCGATCGCCGACAAGGTCGAGCGTCTGGAGGTCTTCCAGCGCACCGCGCAATGGATGTTCCCCAACCCGATGTACCACGACCGCGTCCCGGACGGAGCACGCTGGGCGATGGAGCATCTGCCGTATTACGCGCGCTGGTACCGCTTCCTGCTCATGTGGCCCGGCGCGGACAAGGGCCTCGACGCCGCGCGCGTCGACCCCGCATACGCCGATCAGGACAATGCGGTCAGTGAGATCAACGCCATCGCCCGGATCATGTTCACCGACTGGATCACCACCCAGGTCGGTGACGACGAAGCGCTGCTGGCGAAGGCCCTGCCCGACTATCCCGCGACCGGCAAGCGCACGCTGCAGGACAACGGCAGCTGGCTGGCCACGCTCAAACGGCCCAACGTCGATCTGGTGCGCACCCCCATAGCCCGGGTCACGCCGCAGGGGATCGTCACCGAGGACGGTTCGGCCTACGACGTCGATGTGATCGTCTACGCCACCGGTTTTCGCGCCACCGATCTGCTGCTGCCGATGACCGTCACCGGCCGCGACGGCGCCGACCTGCACGGCGAGTGGGGCCGGCGCCCGTTCGCCTACCTCGGCATCACGGTGCCGAAGTTCCCGAACTTCTTCATGATCTACGGGCCGGGCACCCATCTGGCGCACGGCGGCAGCCTGATCATGCACTCCGAACTGCAGATGCGTTACATCAATGCCTGCATCGAACACCTGGTGGCCACCGGGGCCCGGTCGATGGAGCCGCTGCCGCAGCCCACCGAAGCGTGGCACCGGCGGACCCAGGAGAAGATCACGCAGACCGTGTGGGCCCATCCGGCGGTCAAGCACTCCTATTTCAAGACCGCCGACGGGGAGATACATACGGTGAGCCCGTGGCGGCTCTGCGAATACCGCGCCGCCCTGCAGGATCCCGACTGGTCACACTTCCGGATCGACACGGACGGGACCGCCTGAGATGCGCGCGGTCGTCATCGACAGTGAACGTCGGATCCGCGTCGAGACGCGGCCCGATCCGCAGCTGCCCGGACCCGACGGCGCCATCGTCGAGGTGACGGCCGCAGCGATCTGCGGGTCGGATCTGCACTTCCTGGAAGGCCACTACCCGATCGACCAACCGGTGTCGATCGGTCACGAAGCCGTCGGGGTCGTCGTCGAAACCGGCACTACGGTCGCCGGATTCAAAGTCGGCGACCGGGTGCTGGTGTCGTCGGTGGCCGGCTGCGGACGTTGCGCGGGGTGCCGGACGCAGGACCCCGTGAAGTGTGTGCAGGGCCCGCAGATCTTCGGCTCGGGTCTGCTCGGCGGGGCGCAGGCGGACCTGATGGCGGTGCCGGCGGCGGATTTCCAGTTGCTCGCGATCCCCGACGGTATCGACACCGAGCAGGCGCTGCTGCTGACCGACAACCTCGCCACCGGGTGGGCCGCCGCCAAACGCGCCGACATCCCGGTCGGCGGGACCGTGGCGGTGATCGGAGCGGGAGCTGTCGGCCAATGCGCCCTGCGCAGCGCGTACGCACTCGGCGCGGCAACGGTTTTCGCCGTCGACCCGGTCGCCGCCCGACGGGACCGTGCCGCGGCGGCAGGCGCGCGGGCGGTCCCGGCCCCCGCCGCGGCAGCGATCCTGGAGGCCACCGGCGGGCTCGGCGTCGATTCGGTGATCGACGCGGTCGGGACCGACACGTCGCTCGACGACGCGTTGGCGTGCGTGCGCACCGGCGGAACGGTGTCGATCGTCGGCGTGCACGACCTGCAGCCCTACCCTCTGCCCGCGCTCGTCTGCCTGCTGCGCAGCCTGACGATCCGGCTGACCACCGCCCCGGTCCAGCAGACATGGCCCGAACTGATCCCGCTGCTGCAGGCGGGGCGACTCAGCGTCGACGGGATCTTCACCGGCGCACTGCCGCTCGACGATGCCGAGCGGGCCTACGCCGCGGCGTTCTCCCGATCGGCCGAGCACCTCAAGGTCCAGCTCATCCCGTGACGTCGACCGACATGAACAGCGCCGCCGCAGCCACCGCTTCGACGATGAAATAGAACCAGTTCGGATAGAAGGACGTCCGGCCGTCCACGGCGGAGGCCAACCGTCCGAGCGCCATTCCGGCGAGTGCGGCCGCGACCGTCACCAGCACACCAGGCCGCAGGGCCGGGTCGGTGATCGCGACGACGAGGACGGCCGCGATCGCCAAGCCGAATCCGCCGTAGACGGCCCTGACCTCGGATCGCGCCGCGGCCGAACCCAGCACGACATCGAACGGCGCGAGCATTCGGGCGGGGGCGGCCATCGCGTAGACACCCATCCCCGCGAAGAACACTGCTGCCACGACTATGACGGTGATCGTCACGGTAGCCTCACTTTCACTGCTTCAGGAGGACACCATGACAGCAGCCACGGCCGCACCGCTTCCACAAACCTGCTATCCGGCCGTGTGGTTGTGGCCTGGACACGTCGTCTACGCCGGCCCGGCGCTGAACCTGGAGCCGCATTCCGGATCGGTATGGTGCCTGGTGGTCGGTGCCGACGAACCCCTCACCGTCACCGCCGGCGGACATCAGGTGGTGGCACGCAGCGTGCTGGTGCCGCCGCGGCTGGTGCACCACCTCGACACCCACGGGGGCCGGCTGGTGTCGTGCTATCTCGATCCGTCGTCAGGTCGCGCCTCGGCCTGCCGTGACCAATGTGAGCTCGCCGCTGCAGGTCTCATGACCGGCCATCCCCACGAAGCCGCGTTGACCGCACTTCCGACGGACGACGATTCCGCCCGGCGGTGGCTGGATCTGGCCGCCCCCGCCCCGCGGGCGCGGTCGGATCCGCGCGTCGCCGAGGCGGTCCGGCGCATCGCGGCCGACCCGGCGGGGGCTCCGCCGTCGCGCCGACTGGCCGCCGAGGTCGGGCTGTCCGAATCGCGGTTCCTGCATCTGTTCCGGCAGGAGTCCGGCACCAGCCTGCGCCGGTACCGGCTGTGGATGCGGCTGATGCGGGCCGGCGCCGCGGTGAGTTCCGGAGCGAAACTGACCGACGCGGCGGCCGACGCGGGATTCGCGAGCCCGTCCCATCTGGCGGACCGGTTCAAATCCACGTTCGGCCTGACCGCAACCGATCTGATCAGCAGCGGCGCAGTGCTGCGCACGATGGGTGACAGACCACGAAGCCCCGGCAAGTAGCCGGGGGTTCGTGTGAGCGTATTCCGTTGCGGCTACTCCGATTCCGGGGTGCCGGCCGATTCGGCATCGATCGATAGGTAGTCCGACGGGGACTCTGTTTCGGTGGATTCCGTGAGATCGGCACCCGCCGACTCGACCGCGTCGTCCGCTACCACAGGCACGTCGGCGCCCTCCGGGGCCGGGGTCTGCTCACCGTCGGCGTCGGTGACATCGGTGTCGTCGTCAGGCGCCTCCTCGACCACCTCCTCGACCACCTCCTCGAGGACCGGGGTGGCCCCGTCGGTGTCGGCCTGCTCGACGGGCTCGGTGACGGCCTGCTCGACGGGCTCGGTGACGGCCTGCTCGACGGGCTGGGTGACGGCCTGCTCGACGGGCTCGGCGACGGCCTCGGCCGGTGACTCTTCGACGACGGCGGCCTGATCGGCGACCACCGCAGGGGCTGCGGCGACCAGTGTGCTCAAGGCGCCGGCGGGAGGAGCGTCGTTGCGGCTGTACGCCTTGTCGATCTTGGCCTTGAGTTCGGCTTCCTTGGCCGCCAGACTCGGGAATAGCTGCACCAGAGGCAGTTTCGCGGTCGGCACCAGGTAGCTGGTGGTGGTGCCACCCTTCGAGTTGACGTCGACCGTGATGTTCTCGGCGGGCACCTTGGACAGATCGGCGAACATCACCGGCACGTGGACGTAGATCGACCCGGCGATCGCGTTCGCCACCGCGAGAGCGTTCCACCAGCGGTCCGGAAAGTCGGCCAAGCCGTCGTATTCGCCCGTCACCACCACGATGTCGTACTCGGTCTCGGGAGCCGGCTGGTAGGTGTAGTCGAACTTGGAGTTGTATCGCGTCCGGTTGATCAGCTTCTGGCGGCTGGAGTCCGCCACCACGATGAAAGTGATCTGATCCTTGTCCGGAGCGTCGGCGTCGGCGGCCAGTTGGCGCAGCACCTCGTTGACGACCAGCGAGCCGGCGGACAAGCCGACCACGGTGACCTTCTCGCCGTCGACATAGTTGCCGTTGGCGTCCTTGCCGAGCCGGCCGAGGGCGGCGTCGATCTGCGCGTTGAGGTTGGTGATGCCGATGTCGATCGACGCCCCCAGCGTCAGATCGTCCTTCCCGGTCCACGGTGCCGCCTCGGCAGGCCAGTTGACGCTCACCCGCTGCTGATTCTTGAGCGCGCCCCCGAGGACCTGGCCCATGACCACGTCATGCATCGACGACGTGGCGATACCACCGATGACAAGAGCCGAGCTGCTGCCCCACGCCGAGGTGGCGGTGGAGGCGGCCAGCACGGCCGAAGCAAACGCTGCACCGCATGCGAGTCCGGCTTTTCGCACACCGATCTTCATGAAACTCCCAGTTTGACGCGATGGTTCGACTCGCCGGGACCCGGCGCCAGGGAAGCATAGGAGACGTAATGCGCTCCGCGCCAGCAAAACCGGGAGATTCCTAATTGACGCAGTCGTAGCAAACGGCTGGGACTTCGCTACCTGGATGACTGCAATTCACATCGCCGACGCGACGACCGGCACCTCGCCAGCGCACCGGCTCGACTCGCGCATTGACATGCCACGCCATACACCGGATCCCAGGTTCTGACCATGGGAGAACGCACCGGAGTCACCGGCGTGGCCGCCGCCATCGGATCATTGCCAAATCAGCGCCTCGGCTAATAATTGTTAACGGCCCAAAGATACCGCCATAGCACACTGTCTAAATCCCACTGGTCACTCCAGTAACAGAGGGCGGCGCCGCGGTGCGCGCGGTAGGCCCGCGCGCAAGGGTATTGACGCGTAAGCAAAGTTATGTAGAAGGTGCAGCAAACCGAGCGGCGCGGCAGCCCTCACGTGTTTCTTCAACCCGGATTCCACTGCGGATCGACGCGTTGTCCCGCCGGGAAGACGGTGCAGCCCCTATGCTCACGGGACCTCCAGTGAGGGAGCCGATCATGATCGAAGTTGCGGCCGGTGGTACGGAACGCACCGGGTTCCGCCTCACTGATACGACCACGCCCAGCCCTCCGGAGGCGAAAACCGACATTTACAGGCGTGTTTCGTCGAGCAGTCCGCGGCGAAGATGAGTCGTTGGATAGTGGATGCCCTGCCCGCGGGGGTGATCCTTCTCGGCCTCGTCATAGTGGTCGTCGGCGGAGCCGTCCTGAGCCAGAAGTACATTCGTCGACGTTTCCCGGCGCTCACCGGTGAGGACCACAACGACGTCATCCGGTTCACCTACGGTTTCATCGGCTTCGTATACGCCTTCTTCGTGGGTTTCGTCGTGTCGTCGATGTGGGGCCAGATCAGCACCGCCGACGCCAACGCCCGGACCGAGGGGGCAGCCGCGGTCGAGATGGCCAGGGCACTCCACGTATTCGACCGGGCCGACTCCGATCGCGTCCGTCAGGCACTGCTCGACTACAGCACCGCCGGCATCGCCGAATGGGACCGGGCCGGCGATGTCAGTTCAGTGGAGGCGGACAAGGCGCTGGCTCGGCTGCACACGGCCTACCAACAGGTGCAGGCGACGACCGACATCCAGAAGACCTACCTGGCGACCTCGAACTCCAATCTCGACAAGATGAGCCAGGCGCGGACCGTGCGGCTTCTGACCGCACGTGGGGACACCGGGCCGCCGTGGCCGCTGTGGGCGGTCATCTTCATCACCAGCGGCATGGTCCTGGGCGCCGCGATCGTCTACGGAGTCGAGAAGCCCGTCATGCACTACCCGATGGTGGCGATCGTCGGTGTCATCGTCGCCAGCAACCTGTTCCTCATCCTGGAGCTGTCACACCCGTATGTCGGTGACATCGCGACATCACCGGACCCGTTGCACGAAGTGGTTCGGGTGTTGGGCCAACCCGCGCCGTGAACGCCGCCGGGCGATCGGTCACGGCGCGGGCGCTGTTGTGTCAGTTCATGTTCCAGGGCGCGCCGTAGGTGGTGACGCTGTCACCGGTCGACGAGATCAGGCGGGCGAACGGACGCAGCAGCACACCACCGGCAGCACCGGTCACCGTGCCGTGGGCGTTGG
>Ga0172382_10006500_pt1 | contig 16941 bp, 15 predicted proteins | sample Leawel138RmetaG_FD_122245 | JGI IMG/M metagenome (GOLD analysis project Ga0172382, IMG submission 122245) | Leachate microbial communities from a municipal landfill in Southern Ontario, Canada - Leachate well 138R metaG | ecosystem: Engineered > Solid waste > Landfill > Unclassified | place...
CTTGTCACGCACTCATCACAAGCTTGTCATTTTCTGTCGCAAGCTTGTCACAGAGGGGTCTACCGCAGCGGTCTGTATGTAGTTGATATTATGATAAATAAAACGGTATTTTTATCATACATAGATTGTTAAAACATTGAACCCGAATAATGCATTCTCGAATAAATCCTAATGCATAATGTGGGTTTAAGTTTCATTGTCCTGTTTACAAATTCGGAATGTTTTTGATAAAAGATTTTATGTTAGAGATTCTCATCTAAAGAGAATGATGTTTCATCGAAAATGACTACTTTTGCAAAAAAATCAAAAGGAAAGATGAGACCGGTAAGAGTACGATTTGCACCCAGTCCGACGGGGCCTTTACATATTGGCGGAGTCCGTACAGCATTATATAATTATTTGTTTGCCAAACAACATAATGGAAAAATAATCTTACGTATCGAAGATACCGATTCTTCCCGTTTTGTACTTGGTGCCGAACAATACATTATCGAAGCATTTGAATGGCTGGGAATAAAATTTGATGAAGGGGTACATATATCTAACGACAAAGGTATATCTTATCGTCAGTCGGAACGAAAAAGCATCTATAAACAATATGCGGATGAATTACTTGCCAAAGGCTTGGCATATATTGCTTTCGACACACCGGAAGAGATAGAGGCCAAACGAAAAGAGATTCCGAATTTCCAATATGATGCTTCCACGCGTATGCAAATGAAGAATACCTTAACCCTTACGGAAGAGGATGTTAAAACACGTATGGCAAAGGGAGAACAATACGTTGTACGTATCCGCATCGAACCCGGCGAACGCATAAAGGTACAGGATCTTATTTGCGGTGAAGTGGAGGTAAACACTTCCGTATTAGACGATAAAGTCTTATGGAAATCGGCCGATCAGCTTCCTACCTATCATTTAGCCAATATTGTGGATGATCATTTGATGGAGATATCGCACGTTATCCGCGGTAGCGAATGGTTGCCTTCGGCCCCTCTGCATGTATTGTTATATCGTTACTTCGGATGGGAAGACACTATGCCGCAATTTGCTCATCTGCCATTGCTTCTTAAACCCGAAGGAAACGGAAAACTCAGCAAACGCGACGGCGACCGTTTAGGTTTCCCCGTATTTCCCTTGGAGTGGCGAAGTCCCGATTCCAACGAAATATCGATGGGCTACCGAGAAAAGGGGTATTTTCCCCAAGCCTTGATTAACTTTTTAGCTCTCTTGGGGTGGAACCCCGGTACGGAACAAGAACTGTTTAGTATGGAAGAACTCATTCAAGCATTCTCGCTCGACAGGGTGAGCAAGTCGGGAGCCAAATTTGATTTTGAAAAGGCAAAATGGTTTAATCATAAATATTTACAACTAATTCCTGTTTCAGAGTTAGCCGATAAATTCACGCTTGTTTTGAAAGAAAAGGGAGTTGAAACGGAGAAATCCTATGTGGAAAAAGTAATTGAACTGATTAAAGAAAGGGCTACTTTTGTAGCAGATTTCTGGGATGCATCGGCTTTCTTTTTTGTCCGTCCCAAAACCTACGATGAAAGTGTTATAAAAAAACGTTGGAAAGACGACACCCCCCAACATCTTCAAGCCATTGGAGACATCTTAAAAACCATGACCCCTTTCCAAGCGGAAAAGGCACATGATACCGTTATGCAATATATATCGGAAAAGGAATTAAATACGGGTCAAATAATGAATTGTTTACGTTTATCTTTGGTAGGATATGCCAAAGGACCGGATTTATTTGCCATTATAGAAATGATAGGCGTAGACGAAACCTTGGAACGCATTCAATCAGCTATTAATAAAATAAAAATATAATCATAATGAAAAAGACCATTCTCGTTACCGGAGGCACAGGTTATATAGGTTCACATACTGTAGTTGCTTTGCAAGAAAAAGGTTATAACGTAATTATTGCGGATAATTTGGCAAATTCCGATAAAGAGGTTATATATAATATTGAGAAAATAACCAAAGTACTTCCACTGTTCGAAGAAATTGATTTGGCCGATGAACAAGCTTGTAAACAGCTTTTTGCCAAGCACAAAGTAGATGCTGTTATTCATTTTGCCGCTTATAAGTACGTTAATGAATCGGTAAGAGAACCTTTGAGGTATTACAAAAATAATTTTCATTCACTCCTGAATGTTTTGACCGAAATGAAGGCTCTCCAAATACCCCATATCGTATTTTCTTCTTCTTGTACAGTTTACGGCACGCCGGAACAATTACCTGTTACCGAAACTTCGCCCGTGCAAAAAGCCATGTCGCCCTACGGAAACACCAAACAAGTGATAGAAGAAATATTAAACGACTGTTGCAAGGCCGATGAAAACTTGAATGTTATTGCCTTGCGTTATTTTAATCCCATAGGGGCTCATCCTTCCATACAAATAGGAGAAATAGCCAAAGGAATTCCTCAAAACTTACTGCCTTATCTCACACAAACCGTTATAGGTAAACGCGATTACTTATCCGTTTTCGGAAATGATTACGATACTCCCGACGGTACTTGCATACGCGATTATATTCACGTGATGGATTTGGCTTATGCACACGTATGCGCCATTGAACGTATGATGAAACATGAAATGGAAGTCAATTACGAAGTCTTTAATGTAGGAACCGGCAACGGTTATTCGGTATTAGACATTATTCAAACATTTGAAAAAGTGAACGGTCTAAAAGTCAACTATCAATTCAAAGGACGGCGTGAAGGTGATATTGCCCAGATATGGGCTGATACGGCATTGGCAAACAAGGCCTTGAAATGGAAAGCAAAATATAACTTAGCAGATATGTTGCTTACGGCTTGGGAATGGGAAAAAGCCATGCAAGAAAAGTAACACCGGCTCCCGGAAAAACAAAGAGTAGCTGTACATAAAATTTTCACACGTGAGAATTTATATTTTACACGTGAAAAATTTGTTATGGAGTATTCCATAAAAATGGATTTTGCTTATTCCTTTTTATACTATGTTCATAGATTATATTTGTAAGGTGTTAATTTTAATTTTGCAACGTAAATAAAAATAAGAAACAAGGATTGGGATTGCAATTAAAAAAAGGGTTGTTTTTCATAACAACCCTTTTAATATATTTAAAAAACTTATGCTTTTTTAAGCACAGGTTCTTCATTGTCGTGTTTGTGCTTATCAAAATCATAAGCTATAGGAGTTCCTATAAAAATTGTTGAATAAGAACCAATAACAATACCCATCATTAACGCAAATATAAATCCGCGAAGTACGTCGCCACCGAAAATGAAAATAGCAAGTACTGTTAGAAAAACAATTCCAGATGTATTGATTGTACGTCCTAATGTACTATTAATCCCTTGGTTGATATTATCTCGTAATCCACGTTTAGGATATAATGTTTTATATTCACGAATACGGTCAAAAATAATTACAGTATCATTAATGGAGAATCCGATGATTGTTAAAATAGCTGCAATAAAATTTTGGTCGACTTCCATTGTAAAAGGAAAAACACCGTAGAAAATCGAAAACATTCCAATTGTGAATAGTGTATCATGTGCCAAAGCAAGCACACCGCCCAAAGCAAATCTCCAATTACGGAAACGGAAAGCTATATAAATGAAAATACCTATTAAAGCAAAGAAAACAGACAAGATGGCGCCTCTTGTAATATCTCTTGAAACAACAGCACCTACTTTCAAAGCACTGATTATTCCGACATTTTGGTTTTCAACGCCAAAATCTTTTTTACTGACATCCGATTTAAAGAAAGGTTTCAATCCTTCGTAAAGTTTTTGTTCGGCAATAGAATCAACTTCCGAACTATTCTCGTCGATACGCCAATTGGTGGTAATCTTCATCTGCTTATCTGAACCGAAGGTTTTTACTTCGGGAGAAACACCATCAAATGATTTCGTTAAGCTTTCACGAATTTCATCTGCTTTAACAGCTTGGTCAAATCGAACGGTATAGCTACGACCACCGGTAAAATCAATACCGTAATCCAATCCTTTAACAAACAAGGAAACAACTCCTATTCCCAAAACAACACATGATATAACATAAAATATTTTACGTTTGCCGATAAAGTCAAAATGCAAATTTGTAAATACTTTCTCCGTGATTGTATTACTATAATTAATGGTTTTATTATGATCTAACAACCATGTAAAAATAAGTCGTGAAACGAAAATGGCTGTGAACATAGAAGAAATAATACCAATAATTAAGGTAACGGCAAAACCTTGTACAGGGCCTGATCCGAAAATATAAAGTATGATACCTGTCAAAACAGTAGTTAAGTTCCCGTCGATAATAGCCGAATAAGCAGCTTTAAATCCGTCGTCTATGGCTAAACGTGCCCCCTTTCCTGCACGGATTTCTTCACGAATACGCTCATAAATAATAACATTCGCATCGACAGCCATCCCCAAAGAAAGTACCATCCCCGCAATACCAGGTAAAGTTAAGACGGCTCCCAAGGAAGTCATGCATCCCATCACGATCAAGAAATTTAAAATAAGAGCTATCCCTGCAACAATTCCCGCCTTATTATAAAAGAAGATCATATATAATAGGATCAAACAAAAAGCAACCAAAAATGAAATCATACTGTCTTGTATGGATTCTTTTCCAAGTGTAGGCCCGACGATTTCTTCGGAAACGATAACGGCAGGGGCAGGTAATTTACCGGCTTTTAACAAATTAGCTAAGTCTTTAGCTTCTTCCAAAGAGAAAGCGCCGGTTATGGATGAACGACCGTTAGGGATCACATCGTTGACAACGGGATAGGAATAAACCAGATTATCAAGGACTATGGCAATACTGTAACCTATATTTTCTTCCGTAATTTTCTTCCACATTTTGGCTCCATTGGCATTCATGGTCATGCTGATTTCATTGCCGGCTCTTTCGTTAAAATCCTGACGGGCATCAACAACAACACTACCATCCAATACCGAACCTTTTTCTCCAACAGCTTTTAATGCAATTAACTGATGCATGGGCGATTTATCTTTACCGGTTTTGGCATGCCACAATAAACGCAAATCTTGGGGAAGTAAAGTTTTAACCCATGGCAGGTTTAAAATTCGGTTCACTTCGGCTGTATCTTTTTCATGGCTATAACCTACTAAAGGACCAAGTTTTCCGTCGTCGGTAATCCTGTCGTTAGGATAAAGAAGCGTGAATAGCGGATATTTTTCAGCTTGTTCTTCGGGTGTCATTTGGCCATCGGGAGAATCGGGAGTGTCGCTTAATGCGAAAGAGGAATCATCGGGATTTTCTGTAGTGATTGATGTGGTATCGGCTGTGTCTACTACATTGGCTAACAAACTATCGTTTTCTACAATAGCGGTGTCTTCTCCTCCTGTTTTTTCGGCCTTTTTAATTTCAGCCAAACGATCGTTGATTTGAACAAAATAATCTTGTATTTCGCTAAATTCATAAGTTTTCCAAAATTCCAGATTGGCAGAACCTTGCAATAGTTTCCTTACCCGTGCAGGTTCTTTAACTCCCGGGAGTTCAATCATGATACGTCCCGATTGAGGCAAGCGTTGAATATTGGGTTGTGAAACACCAAACCTGTCGATACGCGTACGTAGTATCATAAAGGTATTGTTTAACGCAGCTTCGGTTTCTTCGCGTAAAGCCTTAATTACATCATCATTCGTAGGATTGGTTTGTGAAAGTTCTAATTTTCGGAAAATAGTTGATAATTTAGCGTTTTGAGGAGCCACTTCTTTAAATGATTCTTCAAAAAGCGAGATAAAATCAGCTTGTGAACGTTTTTGTTTTTCGGTGGCAATTCTCATGGTTTTCACAAAAAGAGAATCTTTAGCACCGTTTCCGGCTAACGATGTAATGATATTGGGAACAGATACTTCCAACATTACATTCATTCCGCCTCGGAGGTCAAGCCCTAAATTTAATTCTAATTCTTTACATTCTTTATACGTCCATTTGGCAAACAATAAATTGTAAACCACCGAATCGGACATTTTTTGAAGGTATTCATTTTCACGTGCTTTATAAACAGAGTCTAATAAATACGTTTCGATAAAAGGATTGCCTTCTGCCTGAGCTATTAATTTTTCTTGATCAGGAATATTTGCAGCATATTTTTTGGATTTATTCTCTACATTACGTGTGCAATAAGTAAATGATAGCGAATAAATGCAAATAATTCCCAATGTTACGGCAAGAAATAAAATAAAACCTTTGTTTCGCATTTTTTAGTTATTTAATTATAAGTAAATTATAAAATATTTATTATTATTTATTCTAAGGGTGCAAATATAACATAAATAATCAATCAATTATCATTATCATTTATATTTTTAACATCATTCTTTAAATTGATTTTTACCAGTCTATTTAATAATATATTAAGTTGTTTACGAATGATTATAAAGGGAATTTCTTTTTTTTCGATATAAATGATTAAGAATAATATTTCATTTTTTTGGTTTTCTAAGGGTGCAAATATTTCATTTTTTTGTAAACGATAAGCTTCACGTATTAAACGTTTGATTCTGTTTCTATCTACTGCCAGTTTAAAGTTTTTTTTTGAAACCGATACGGCAAATTTAAGTTGAAAGCAATCGGATGGATAAGATAAGTAAATGCAGCGAAAAGGATAACAAAATAAAACATTGCCTTTGCTTGTTAATTCCTGAAAATCACTAAATTTATATATCCGTTCTTTTTTAGAGAACTTAAGTAATTTCATTTTAAATGTTATCTTCTTTTCCCATTTGTTTTTTGCAAAAATTGATCAATTGCCGTAAAAATGGATGGATGTTCGGGTGTTGGAGCCATAATTTGTATTTGAATTCCTTCTGCTTCGGCTGTTTCCAATACTTGATACCCCAATGCGGCTATAATGGTTTCTCCTTGTTGATAATCCGGAAAATTCGATTTTAAGGATTGAATGCCAAATGGACTAAAAAACACTATCATATCATAACTTGCTACGTCAATTTTATTCAAATCGGCCATGGCAATTTGAAAAACCTCCGCCCTTTTATAATTGATCTTTTTCTCATCCAACATTGCAATAAGCGGATTAACGGAAGATTCCAAAGAGCAAGGTAGTAAAAATGTTTCCGTCGTATTTTCATTTAAAATTTTCACCAAAGCTTTGGCAGTTCCGTCGGCATAAAATATTTTACGTTTTCTATATACTATGTATTTTTGCAAATAATGAGCTGTCGATTCGTTGATACAAAAAAACTTTATATCGATCGATAACTCGATTTTCATTTCTTTAAGTATAGCAAAGAAATGATCTATAGCATTTTTACTGGTGAAAATAAAAGCGCTGTAATCGGTTATGCAAATTCTATTTTTTCGGAATTGATTTGCGTTTAATCCTTCAATTTGAAAAAATTTGAAAAAATCAATTTGGATGTTGTATTTCTTCGCTAACTCGGCATATGGGGTTTTATCGAAATCGGCTGGAGGGTTTTGTGAAAAAAGTATACTTTTTATTTTCAAGGCAGGCTTCTTTAAAATTAAATACTTCGTTGACTATATATAATTTACCACAAATTTGACACTTAATAATAGGGGTAATATTTCCAATGTGCAAAAGTATAAAAAATTTTCATATACTAAAAACTTTGCATTAAATATTAAAAAACCTCTAACAATTCTGAAAATAAATAGCATTGTCAACAATATGCCACAGGTGATAGCAATTTCAATAAAAGGATAATAATTATATACAAAGGCAATAGGAAATAGGCAAACGGCTATATAAAAATCAATTAATATTATTTGTTGAATGTATTTTGAAACCAATGCCTTCATGTCGAATAATACACCGGTAATTGAAAACGATAATAATTTAAATAAAAATAAAAAAGCCACTACGGTAAGCAATAACAAAATTTTTGCCGGTTCAAAATTTAAGTTAATAAAGGGAGAAGTAAAAGCGTATAATATCAATGCTAATCCTAAAAATGTGTATAACAAAATAAAAATTAAAACCCTTGATTTGAAAAAATCTCCTTCTCTTGATAAAGCGGAAACGTATTTCTTATTAACAGCTCCACGCAGACTTAAATTAAATATTTTTAAGGATTGAAATTTAATAAGTGAAAGAATGAAGAAAAGTAAAAAAAACGATATAAAAAACCAATCGAAAGATTTGCCGGAACGATTAATTTCATTTATGACAACAGGTCTGTTAACAATTAGTTGACTTGGAAAATTAACATTACTTCCCTTTTCATCAAGTTTTGATGATTTAAAATAAATATTATTTTTTAAATAATTATTTAAGGATTCTTCATAAGAATAGTCATTTATAATATGTAAAGCCGGCGCTTTGTTGGGGATTACATATTGAATGCTATCAATAACAAAAGTATTTTTTATAAGTAATGAATCTTGTTTATCCATTCCATTTTAATCAATTTTTACTTTTTTTTTTATTTCATCGCGTATTAATGAAGCGTATTCATAATTTTCATTGTCAACTGCTTCTTGAAGTATTTCTTCCAATTCTTCTATTGATTTATGTGATAAATTATTATTGTCATCTTCATTGTTCTTATTTTCTTTAGGCATGCCTACTTGTTCTAAAATAGTATCTTCAATATAAACAGGACAATTATACTTCAAAGCTAAGATAAGAGCGTCGGACACCCGTGCCTCAATTTCAACGTTTTGTTCGGGATGAACGCAATACATTTTGGTATAGAAGATGCCTTCTATCAAATTATATACATAAACAGACTGAAGGCTTATATTGAAATGATTCATCATATTATATAACAAATCGTGTGTTTGAGGGCGCTTGAGTTGAAGATTTTCAATTTCTTTAATCAAATTAAAAGCTTCGTTTTCGGAAATGATTACCGGAAATGAAATGCTTTCGTCTTTTGTGTGTAACACCAATACACGAGCAGATTTGTCTGTCCATTCAGCAATATAATTAATCTTGATTTCAATTTTTGCCATATAAATATTATTTATGTACAATACAAAACCACTTAATAGTTATATTGCAAACGGAATTGTATACATTAAATTTTATAAAGTATACTTTTTTGATTTTTTTTTAATTTAAACAAAATGACAGTACTATTCTCAAATGTTTATTTTGTTTTTATTACAATCAAACATAAGTTTAAACGTTATTTAAAGATTATTTGATATTCATGCGTACAATATTAATTTTAATTAAAAAAGAGTTTATTCAAATATTTAGGAATCCTGTATTGGCTCGATTGATTACCGTACTTCCTTTGGCTTATTTGTTTATTTTTCCATTTTCGGCCGATATGGAAATTAAGCAATTAAAAGTAGCCGTTATTGATCATGATCATTCAACTTTTTCGAGAGATATCAGAAATTCATTAAAAGGAACTCATTACTTTAAGATTATAGAACCTATAGAAACAAAAAAACAAGCTGATAAAGAAATGAAAAAAGACAACATCGACATTATTGTTGAAATCCCGGCTAAATTTGAAGAAAAAATTTATCGGGAAGAAAAACCACTTATCGGCATTACGGCTAATGCCGTCAATAATATGAAAGCAGCCATAGGGGTTGCATATATCCAGCAATTTTTAAGCGACTTTATGGTTCAAGTAAGTAAAAATAAAGCTTATTCCATGTCGAATATTCCGGTTCAAGTGAATGCTTATTCGTCGCGGTGGTTTAATAAAAAGATGGATTATAAAAATATATTTGTTCCTGGTATTCTTGCTGTTTTGGTTTCAATGATAGGATGTATGCTTTCTACTTTAAACATTGTTCGAGAAAAAGAGTTAGGAACTATCGAACAAATGAATGTAACACCTATCTCGAAATGGCAATTTTTTAGCGGCAAGTTAATCCCTTTTTGGATTATTGGTATGCTTGAATTCGGAATAGGATTAATAATTATGAATCTGATGTTTGATATTAGCATCCAAGGGTCGGTGATATTATTATTAGTATTTACCGCCATCTTTTTATTTGGAATGTTAGGACTGGGTTTTGTGGTTTCGATTTTTTCTAAAAATCAAGTACAAGCAACTTATATTATGATGTTTCTATTCATTATTTTTATTTTATTAAGCGGATTATTTACTCCTATTGATAGCATGCCTGTGTGGGGTCAAACCGTCAACATGATTAATCCCATTGCACATTTCATGGAAATTTTAAAATATATTATACTAAAAGGAACTCGTTTTCATGATATTTATGGATATTTTATTGGCTTTACTGCTTTTGCATTGATAATTAATGTTATTACTATTACATTATATAAGAATACTACCAAATAAAAAACAGAATTAATGGCTTTATCATGAATTGTTTAATAAAACTACATTTTAACCTTTAAAAGCCTTAAAAACAAGAAAATAATCAGAATATTTGTTTTTTTTAATTAAAACTGAGTATCCTTATTAAATATTTATTACTTTAGTCTTTCGTAAAAATAATGATATATTATATTTAGAAATGCATATATGTAATTGTTTAAAAGCTTTTTATCGAATATTGCAAATATTGCTGTTTGCAAATTTAATGCTAATTTCTCTTCCAAAAGCGCAAGCGTCAACAGAGGAAGTCAACCCCAAAAAACGCTTTGATGCCGGTGCAACCATTATCGAGCATGTGGTCGATGCCTATGAATGGCATATCATGACTATTGGCGAAAAACATATTTCTATTCCGTTGCCTGTTATATTAATTAATGATGGAAAATTGCATATTTTCAGTTCTTCAAAATTTCATCATGGCCATGAAAGTTATAAAGGTTTTTCCATTTGCCATGAAAAAGGACCGAAAAAAGGAAAGATTGTAAAAATCGATGAAAGCGGAGCTGTTGATAACAAGGCATCAATCATAGATTTATCCATTACAAAAAATGTATTTTCATTATTTATAAGTATATTTTTCTTACTATTAATATTTTTATCGGCAGCAAAAAGTTATACTAAAAACGGAATAGGTGCTCCTAAAGGAGTTGCCCGTATTGTGGAACCGCTCTTATTATTTGTGAGAGATGACATTGTTAAACCGTCGGTAGGGCCTAAATATGAAAAATACTTGCCTTTTCTGCTCACGGTTTTCTTTTTTATTCTTTTCAATAATTTGTTCGGACTTATTCCCTTCTTTCCCGGCGGAGCCAATTTAACCGGAAATATCTCGGTTACTTTTGTATTGGCATTTTGCACATTTATCATAACCAATGTGAGTGGAAACAGAGATTATTGGAAACACATTATCAATGCACCGGGTGTACCATGGTGGTTGAAATTTCCGTTGCCCTTAATGCCAATAGTTGAATTGGTAGGTGTTTTCACAAAACCCATTGTTTTAATGATTCGTTTGTTTGCCAATATAACAGCCGGTCATATTATCGCTTTAGGATTTATTTGTTTGATATTCATTCTTGGAGAATCAAACTTTGTGGTAGGTTACGGTGTTTCGGTAGCATCGGTATTATTCTATGTTTTTATGGGAGTTATCGAATTGCTGGTGGCTTTTATACAAGCCTATGTTTTTACTTTGCTTTCATCTATCTATATTGGTATGGCAATAGAAGAACATCATCATGAACATGGTGTTACAGAAACACATTAAAAAGAAAATCAAGTATAAAAAATTTAATAAATATTAAAAAATTATAAATATGTCAACATTATCAATTTTATTAGAAGTTGCAACTGAATTGGGCAAAATGGGAGCAGGTATAGGAGCAGGAATTGCAGCCATAGCTGCCGGAATAGGTATTGGAAATATAGGTAAAAGTGCCTTGGAATCCTTGGCGCGTCAACCCGAAGTGGGAGGTGATATTCGTATGAATATGCTTATCGCGGGAGCTTTCATCGAAGGAGTAGCTTTTTTTGCTATTGTTGTTTGTATGTTGATAGTTCTTCAATAAGTTATTACAATACTATATACGACCTGCATATCATTCAAGCAATATGAACTGTCATATTGCTTGAAAAGATATAAATAATTTACATCAAAAAAAAACATAAAAGCATATCTTTATGGAACTCGTATTACCCGGTGTCGGTTTAATTTTTTGGATGACCTTGTCATTTCTAATACTAGCATTCATATTGGGAAAATTCGGATGGAAACCCATTATGAATATGTTGAAAAAACGTGAAGACAATATTACTCAAGCACTCGAAGAAGCTAACAAGGCACGCGAAGAAATGAAACTTTTGCAAGCGAGCAATGAACAATTGTTACAACAAGCAAAAATTGAGCGTGATGAGATTTTATCGGAAGCACGTAAAGTAAGTCAAAAAATGTATGACGATGCCAAAGATAAAGCAAATCTCGAAGCACAACGTATTTTAGAAACTGCCAAAGAAAACATTCATTTTGAAAAAATGAAAGCAATAGCAGAAATTAAAAATACCATTGCCGATATCTCTATCGGTATAGCTGAAAAAATTATCAAAGAAGAGTTTAAAGAAGAGTTTAAACATTCCAATTATGTTAAAGGCTTAGTGGATGATATAAAATTGAATTAATCATTATGAAAGGTACCAAACTTGCCGCACGATATGCAAAAGCGCTTTTTGATTTTGCCCAAGAAAAAGGTGAAATTGAAAAAGTGAGTAAGGACATACTGTTTATTAACGAGGTTTTTCATATTTACAAAGATTTAAGAGTAACCATTAATTGTCCTGTGGTGCGTGTGGATAAAAAAATAAATATCTTAAACGCCATCTTTAAGTCGGAAATCTCGGAAATATCATTCCGTTACCTTCAATTGATTCTTCGAAAAAAACGGGAAGTACAAATCACTACTATTTGTGAAGAATTTGTAAAACTATATAAGAAATACAAAAACATTATTACACTTAACATTTACAGTCCTTTTACTTTAGATGAAAAGACGCTCGATAATGTTAAACAAAAAATTAAAGCATTTACCCAAGCCGAAGTGGAAGTGATAACCCATATCAAGCGAGGGCTAATAGGTGGTTTAGCGTTTAAATTCGATGATTATTATATGGATTTAAGTGTTAAAAAACAATTAGACAATATTAAAAAAGAACTAGTGGATAAAAGCTACCAATCCAATTTTTAAATCAGAATTAAATAAATACAATAAAAATGGCAGAAATAAGACCTTCGGAAATTTCCGCAATATTACGACAAGAATTGTCGAACACGAAAGATAGTGTAGAATTAGAAGAAACAGGTATTATATTAGAAGTAGGTGATGGCATTGCACGCGTATATGGTCTTTCCAATGCGCAAGCCGGTGAATTAATTTATTTTGAAAAAGATGATATCTACGGAATCGTTCTTAATCTCGAAGACGATAATGTGGGTGTTGTTCTATTGGGAGAAGCAAAATTATTAAATGAAGGCGACATTTGCCGCCGTACGGAACGAATTGCCTCCATTAAAGTAGGTGAAAATATTTTCGGACGTGTTATCAACACTTTGGGAGAACCTATTGATGGGAAAGGACCTATTGAAGGAGCAATGTATGAATTACCCTTGGAACGTAAAGCCCCCGGTGTTATTTATCGTCAACCGGTTAAACGTCCTTTGCACACCGGTATTAAAGCCATCGATGCCATGATTCCAATCGGTAGAGGCCAAAGAGAATTAATTATCGGCGACCGTCAAATCGGGAAAACAGCTATCGTTATCGATACCATTATCAATCAGAAAGAATTTTATGATAAAGGAGAACCTGTTTATTGTATTTATGTAGCCATAGGTCAAAAAGGATCAACCATCGCCAATATTGTAAAAACCTTAACCGACCATGGCGCCATGGCTTATACGGTTATTGTAGCTGCTACCGCCTCCGATCCTGCGGCCATGCAATTCTACGCTCCCTATGCCGGCGCTACCATTGGTGAGTATTTTCGCGACACCGGTCGTCATGCCCTTGTTATTTATGACGACTTATCGAAACAAGCTGTAGCTTACAGGGAAGTTTCCTTATTGCTTCGTCGTCCTTCGGGTAGGGAAGCTTATCCGGGCGATATCTTTTATTTGCATTCACGTTTGTTGGAAAGAGCAGCTAAAATTATCGAATCCGACGAAATTGCAAAACAAATGAACGATGTGCCCGAATGCTTGAAACCCATTATGAAAGGAGGAGGTTCCTTAACAGCTCTTCCCATCATCGAAACCCAAGCCGGCGACGTTTCCGCTTATATTCCTACCAATGTTATTTCCATAACCGACGGTCAAATATTTTTGGAAACTTCGTTGTTTAATGCCGGTATACGTCCTGCCATCAATGTAGGGATTTCCGTTTCGCGTGTAGGAGGTAATGCCCAAACCAAATCCATGAAAAAAGTAGCCGGTACGCTTAAACTTGACCAAGCTCAATTTACGGAATTGCAAGCATTTGCCAAATTTGGTTCCGATGTCGATGCTGCCACACAGGCTGTTTTGGATAAAGGATTACGCAATGTCGAAATATTAAAACAAGCCCAATATTCTCCCTATAAAGTTGAAAATCAAATTGCAATTATTTTCTGCGGTACTAACGGTTTATTGCAAAAAGTGCCCGTTTCTCGTATTGCCGATTTCGAAGCTGAATATTTGTTATATCTTCAAACGAATCATGCCGATTTAATGCAAAAACTTAAAGAAGGCACTATCGATAAATCTATTACCGATACTTTAGAAGAAGTATGTCGTAACATTGCAAAAAAATACGAATAAAAAAGAGGTTTTATTATGGCGAATTTAAAAGAAATACGTAACAGAATAGCTTCTGTCCGCTCCACACAAAAAATTACCAGTGCCATGAAAATGGTGTCGGCGGCTAAACTACGGCGTACACAAAACAAAATCATCAATTTAAGACCTTATGCCAATCATTTGTCATATATATTAAACAATTTACTAATCTCAAAAAACGAAGATCAACAACATCCCTTAGAAGAAGTTCGTAATCCCGAACGAATATTGATTATTCTTATCACTTCAAATAAAGGATTGTGCGGTGGTTTTAATAATGCCGTTATTAAAGAAACCGAACGCACCTTGTTAAATGTTTACCGTCAACAACATCAACAAAAGAACGTTTCTTTTCTTTGTATAGGTAAAAAAGCAGTCGATTATGTTCAAAAGAAAAAATATCCGCTCATAGGTATACATAGTGATTTGACCGATAATTGTACTTTTGAAAATGTGAGTCTGTTGGCTGAAGAAATAATGCAAAAATTTATTTCAAAAGAATACGATAAAGTGGAAGTTATTTTTAATCGATTCAAAAATGCAGCCACACAAGTATTAACAAACCAAACAATTTTACCTCTTACTCATGAAATAGAGAAAGATAATAAGCAAAAGATTGATTTTATTTTTGAACCTAAAAAGGAAGAAATCTATGATCAAATGATTCCTTTATTTATAAAAGTTACTTTGTACCGATTTATTCTAAATTCAGTTGTTTCCGAACATGGAGCACGTATGACAGCCATGCATCAGGCAACCGAAAACGCAAAAGACCTCATCAAAGATTTGAATCTTACTTATAATAAAGTTCGTCAGGCTGCCATTACCAACGCTTTGATTGAAATGGTAAGCGGAGCGGAAAGTTTAAAGAATAGTTAAACAATTCAATCTCTCAGTTTCTTACGTTTATTCGTTACGCTAATATTTTCTTTAAACTTTTGATATCCTATTCTTTTAGCCGCTGAATCGGCAAAGATACTGTGAAAAGTTTCTTCACTAATATTTTCCCAATCGGCATCGGTAAAATGCAATATTTCGGGTTTAATCTTAAATTCTGCAACTGCTGTTTGTTTTCTGTTCACATTATAAGGACAAACTTGTTGACAGATATCGCAACCGTAAATATAATGATTAACCTGTTTTTCAATGGTAGCATCCCAGGCTGTTTGTTTTCTTTCTATACTGTGGTAAGACAAACATTTATTGGCGTTAAGCACATAGGGAGTTCCCAAAGCATTGGTTGGGCAGGAGTTAACACATTTATTGCAATGGGCACAATCTTGTCCTTTGAAAGGAAGATCGGGGGTTAAGGACAAAGTAGTAAAAATTTCACCTATAAAGAATGTTGAGCCTTGCGGAGTTATCAATAAGGTGTTTTTGCCTACCCACCCTAAACCGGCTTCAACGGCAAATGATTTTTCAAACAAAGGAGCAGTATCCACAAAACACCGATTATCGGCCGAGGGGGAAAGAGCGGTTATAAAGTCGGAAAGTTGTTGTAATTTATCTTTTAGCACTACATGGTAATCCTTTCCCAAAGCATATTCGGCAAATTGATAGGAAGATTTTTTTTGTGAGATATAGGCGGGATTACCATAATTCAACAATACCACCACTACGCTTTTTGTTTCGGGATGTAGTAAACTCGGATTTTCACGTTTTTCACGATTCCGACGCATAAACTCCATCCCTGCATGATAAAGATTGTTTAACCATGCATCTAAAGCACGGCTTTCTTTATCAAATGTTTTACAAGACGTTATACCACAACCCTCAAATCCTAAGGCTAGTGCTTTTGATTTTATTTGTTCTTCGGGTTTAATTACACACATCCTTTTTATTTTTATCAATAAAAGTATACTTAGTTGTTTTTAACATTATATATCAATATTATAAATGTTTTTTATTTAGAAAAAAATGTAAATTAGCAACAAATTCACACGGGCGTTTTTTTAGGTATGCTTTTTATTGGTTAATATTACATGCAAAAGTAAATAAAATATTTTATTCCTATATTAGCCTAAAAATTTAAATAAAGTGGTCTAAAAAAATAGGACTTAACCTTAATAAAATAACACAGATATAAGCTTTCCGTTTGGAAAATTTTATCTTTCTCCTTTCTATTTAAAAAAAAGACTATTTTTGCAAAATAAATAGAGAACACCTTTACATTAAGAAAAGTTGCACAATATATCCTCCTACGGGAAATATTATACACCTTTTGGAGGTTGAAGGTGCACATATAAACTAGTTAGCA
>Ga0172382_10006501_pt1 | contig 16940 bp, 9 predicted proteins | sample Leawel138RmetaG_FD_122245 | JGI IMG/M metagenome (GOLD analysis project Ga0172382, IMG submission 122245) | Leachate microbial communities from a municipal landfill in Southern Ontario, Canada - Leachate well 138R metaG | ecosystem: Engineered > Solid waste > Landfill > Unclassified | place...
CACCATCGTCGGAACCACCCGCGGAGTGATTACCGATAACGACGGAACGTATTCCATTGAGGCCGAACCGCGCGATAAGCTGGTTTTTTCCTTCATCGGGATGGAAACCCAACTTATCGACGTCGGCAATCAGAAGACAATCAATGTCATGTTACAGGAGAAAACCAACGAACTGGAGAATGTAACGGTAGTGGCTTTTGGTAAGCAAAAAAAGAGCAGCGTGATCGCCTCGATTGAAACGATTAACGCAAAAGACCTGAAGATTGCCTCGTCGAACCTGACGACGGCCTTTGCCGGAAAAATTCCGGGTATTATTTCCTATCAAATGTCAGGTGAGCCCGGCGCCGACGATGCCCAGTTCTTCGTACGCGGTGTTACCACTTTCGGGTATAAAACGTCTCCGCTCATCTTAGTTGACGGCTTTGAGGCTACCAGTAGTGACCTGGCGCGTTTACAACCCGACGACATCGAAAGTTTTTCCATCCTGAAAGATGCATCGGCCACCGCCCTGTACGGTGCACGTGGTGCCAACGGTATTATTTTGGTGAACACGAAGGCGGGATTGGAAGGACAGGTGAAATTCAGCGCCCGCGTAGATGTGAATATGGCTACGCCTACCCGCACCAATCAGCTCGTGAATGGCATCGACTATATGAATCTATACAATGAAGCCATTACAACCCGCTCGCCCCAGTCAGGCGACTTCTATGAAGCCGATAAAATACTGGGGACGCAGGAAGGGAAGTTTCCGATGCTGTATCCGAATATCGATTGGTACGATCAGCTGTTTAACAAGCAGACTTACAATACGAAAGCGAATATCAACGTATCAGGCGGCGGAAAGGTGGCTACCTATTATGTGGCAGGTGGTTTTGACAAGGAAACAGGGCTGCTGAAGGTTGATCACCGGAACAATTTCAATAATAACATTGACATTAGCCGGTTTCATATCCGGAGTAACGTCATTTTTAAGCTGACAAACAGTACAACGCTCGACACCCGGATCAGTGGCCGTTTTGAGCGGTATAACGGCCCTTATACATCGGCAAGTACAATTTTCAGCATGGTTATGAACGGGAATCCGGTCGATTACCCCGCCGTATGGGAGCCCGATGCAGCCAACCTTTATACGCAGCATACGCTGTTTGGAAACGCACCCGGAGCGCCTGGAAATCCTTACGCCGAAATGGTAAAAGGATATGAAGATCGTGACGAAAGTACGATTACCGCCCAGGCTACGCTGATGCAGGATCTGGACATGGTAACAAAAGGACTGAAATTTCAGTTGAAAGGTTCGGCCAACGTGTGGAGCTACTATTCGGCCCGCCGCCATTATAATCCGTTTTTCTATGCGCTGTTGTCGTCAAACTCAATGACCGGAGACTATACGCTTTATTCGACCAACCCGGATAATCCGAGCGCCATGTTGGGTAACGTGGAACCCGGCCGCAACAGTAGTGGACATTACTATTTTGAAGCCCGGCTGAACTGGGACCGGCAAATCGGGAAGCATAACATCAGCGCGATGACAGTCGGGATGGCCGAAGAATATGTGCTTACCGCGGGATCGAGCACAAGCGTCTTTGAGACGCTGCCCGAACGCAACCTCGGTAACTCGGGACGTATTGCCTATGGTTACGACGAACGGTATTTCGCTGAATTTAACTATGGCTACAACGGGTCGGAAAAATTCGCCACAGCACATCGCTTCGGGTTTTTCCCGTCGTTTGGCCTGGGATGGCTTGCCTCGAACGAACCGTTTTGGGCCGGCCTCAAAGAAGCTGTTCCTACGATGAAACTGAAGGCTACCTACGGAAAAGTAGGTAACGATGCCATTGCCAGTCGTGCCGATCGCTTCTTTTATCTTTCGGAAATAGCAATCGTTACAGGGAAACAACAAAACTTTGGCATGGACTGGGCTAAGAATCCGGTACAGGGTTTTGCCTACAAGCGTTACGCCAATCCCGAAGTGCAGTGGGAAGTTTCGACGAAGTTAAACCTGGGATTTGAACTGGGCCTGTTTAAAGACGAAGCTGTAAAAATACAGGCCGATGTGTTTCACGAAACACGCGACAAGGTTTACATGGACTGGGAGAACCTGCCTTATTCGGCCGGCTTTGAAGCTGCCATTTCGGGCAATATCGGGAAAGTAGAGTCGCGGGGAGTTGATGGCTCCATCGATATCAAGCATCATTTTCGTAATGATTTCTGGCTCACGGGACGTGCCAATTTCACCTACGCCACCAGTGAATACCTGAAATTGAACGAGCCGAACTATGTGGATGCATACCGTAGTAAAGTCGGGAAAAATATTAACCAGGCATGGGGGTATGTAGCCGAGCGGCTTTTTGTAGACCAGGCAGAAATAGACAATTCGCCTGTACAGCAATTTGGGCTTTACCAGGCGGGCGACATTAAATACAAAGACATCAACAGAGATGGGTTCATCGATCCGGGCGACCAGATTCCTATCGGATACCCCATGGTTCCCGAAATACAATATGGGTTTGGTTTATCGACCGGCTATAAAAAATGGGATTTTTCGTTCTTCTTCCAGGGGAATAGCCGCGTGTCGTTCTTTATTAATCCGGCGGGCATTGCCCCATTTACCGGGCGCCGCAACGCACTTCAGGTTGTTGCCGACGACTACTGGAGTGTGACCGATCCGGACGTTCACGCCTTCTGGCCGCGGCTGTCGGTCTCGCCGCTTGAAAATAACACGCAACCATCGACCTGGTGGCTGCGCGACGGAAAGTTCCTTCGCCTTAAAACCGTGGAGCTTGGCTACAACCTCCCTGCCATTAAGAAAATCGGGCTGGAAAGAACCCGTGTTTACCTGACTGCCGAAAACCTGTTTGCGATCAGTCCGTTCAAAATGTGGGATCCCGAAATGGGTGGCAAGGGGTTAGGATACCCGATTAACCGCAGGTTTAACATTGGTTTCCAATTGCAATTTTAATCCTTTATAACTTTCTGATGATGAAAATACTAAATAATAGATACCTATCCGGATTGTTGCTCTGTATAGGCCTGGTCGGGCCCTCCTGCTCCGATTACCTGGATATTGTGCCGGACAACGTACTCCAATACGATGATTTATTCGTTAGCCGAAAGCAGGCACAGAACGCGCTGACCATGGCTTACATGGGAATACCTTACGACCAGTCAAACAGCGGACCGTGGACACTGGGCGATGAATGGGTGGTCGATAACCCTCAGGTGACCACCACGCGCGGTTTTTGGCAGGGTGTCTCCATCATGATGGGCAATCAGTCGACCGTCAGTACGCTGCTGAGCTATTGGACAGGAAGCGGTTTTATTGCTAATATGTACAGCGTTATCCGCGACTGTGACATGTTTGTGCAGAAGGTGGACCTCATTCCCGATATGACCGCGGAAGAAAAGGCCGACTGGAAAGGGCAGGCGCAGTTTCTGAGGGCTTACTATCTTTTTTTGCTGGTGCAACATTACGGACCTATCATTATTCCCAAAACGGTTGATCCCAGTGAATTGAACGAAGACTTGTTCCTGTCGCGCAGTAAGGTTGAGGATTGCTTCGATTACATTGTCAACTTGATGAACGAAGCGATACCCCAACTGAAACCAAAAGCGGGTATCAACGATCTGGGACAGGTTGACCAGGCTACCGCCAGGGCGATGATTGCACGGGTATTGCTCTACCGGGCAAGTCCTTTCTATAACGGAAATTCCGAGTACTATTCCAATTTCGTCAACGAAAACGGAGAGCCTTATTTTGAGCAGGCCGAAGACCGTGAGAAATGGAAGGCTACCGCTGACGCTGCTAACGAGGCACTCGCGTTCTGCGGTCAGTACGGGTTCGGCTTGTATCATTTTAATAATCGTCCTTACGACTACGACAGCGCCGATTACCGGCTTAACCGTGACAAGATACAGACGGTTTACGACCTGAGAATGAGAATCACCGACCGGTGGAACGAAGAAATTATCTGGGGAACGACCCGAATCACACAGACCAGCATGAGCAGACTTGCCGCAATTATTAAACCCGAAGGGTATGGCGGTCCGGCGCCTGACAACCAAAATGCAGGTTCACAACAGGGTATGGGCGGAGCATCGTACCAGGCCATGGAGCGGTACTATACCGAACACGGCTTGCCGCTCGATGAAGACCGTACCGTTAATCGGAATATGTTGCATCGCGTGGTCACCACCCCCGACGAAACCTCGCCGGAATTTACCCCCTATCGGGGACTGATGCAACCCGGCGTAAATACGATTAATATGTACCTCGGCCGCGAACCGCGCTTCTATGCCGACCTGGGGATTACCGGTGGGTACTACCGTTCGCATCAGGTACGCATACGGACCATGATGTATCAGAATACCGACGGCGGATTCAATCAGGCCGTACAGGGGCAGTACTATAATCCAACCGGTATTGCTATCCAAAAAGTGGTTCATCCAGAAGCCTATTTTACGGATGTAACCACGATGGTGATCGCACCTTACCCGCTTATTCGCGTAGCCGACCTTTACCTGATGAAAGCGGAAGCGCTGAACGAATATGCGGGCCCTTCACAGGAAGTTTACGACGCCGTTAACATGGTGCGCCGGCGCGCGGGTATCCCCGACGTGGAAGTAGCCTATTCCAACCCCGAATGGGTAACCGACGAAGCCTTGGACAAGCACCTGACAAAGGAAGGAATGCGCGAAATTATCCTGCGCGAACGCGCCAACGAATTTGCCTTTGAGGGCGCTCACCGCTTTTACGATATGCAACGCTGGAAACGTTCGACCGTCGAATTTTCACGCCCTATTTACGGATGGAACTACCTGGGAGTTAACGCGAACTCGTTTTTTACGCAGACGATTATACAGAACAGGCAATGGTCGATTACCGACTGCCTGTGGCCGATCGACAAGAAAGAGATTGATAAGAATGCCAACCTGGTTCAGAATCCGGGCCAGTAGCTTATAAATTAATGATTAATGATGAACGATATGAACTACCTTAAAATAATGAGAATAACCATCATTGCTGTCTGTGTTCTTGCCGTCATGTCGGCTTGTGAAGAGACGAAACGCTACGAAATAAGCGAGGACGACTCCACGCCTCCCGGCATACCCGTTTTTATTGCATCAAAGCCGCTTCCGGGCGGTGCGCGGGTTTATTTCCAGTCGCCCGCCGATGAGGACATCCTGTCGGTAGAGGCGTCGTACCGAAACGTGGCCGGGGAAACCGTGCGCTTTGCAGCTTCGTATTTTTCCGATTCCCTGGATGTGATTGGCTTTGGGAACGAAGGCGAACATCAGATTACACTATACGCGGTAGACCGTGCGGGCAACCGTTCAAAGACCATATCGGAAACCGTTACCGCACTTGAACCAAGCGTGGTGACCGTGGCTAAGTCGCTTCAGGTATTGCCCTCGTTCGCGTCGCTGATTGTAAAATGGGAAGACCCGACGGAAACGGTGTATGTCAGCGTGGGACTGTCGTATACGCAAAACAGCGCGACCCAAAAATACACCCGGGTGTTTACGTCGCACCAGGCTGAAATACAGACCATTGACAGCCTGAAGCTTTATAACAGTGAACCGGTAACGGTGCAGGTAACGGTTAAGGATAAGCATGGCAACACGGCCGCCCGCGAAGATGTGGTCGTTGCCTTGCTTGCCGATAGCCAACTGGAGAAAACCGGATGGTCGCTGCCTGAAGCCGGATTTTCATTGGGTGGCGTTACACAGGCCGACGGCAGCGCCAACGATGGCACAGCCGAAGAAGTGATCGACGGGCTGAGTGAAGGAGATGGCTCCTATATGAATTTTTACAATACCACCGAAAGCAATCCGTGGAACATCATCATTGACCTGGGACAGGAATACGAACTTTCGCGGATCGTTACCCATCAACGCAGCTCGGGCACTGCTCAATATGGCTTGCAGGGTAACCTTTACCGGGGCGATAACGTGCTGGCCTATAACATGTACGTGTGGGATGAGGCCGGGCAGGAATGGAAATTCGTGTCGCGGAACGACATTTACGCGCCTACCGTCAAGTTGGATTCGGAATGGAAACTGTGGGGCGAAGCAGGCGATAAGGCCTTCTTTTACCCTGATGAACCGAAGTTTACCGAGCCAACACGCTATTTCCGCTTCGAAGCGATTAACGGGAAGTGTATTTCGGAAATTACGCTGTACGGAAAAGTAAGTCAACACTAATTGAAAAACTGATACGTAATGAAGAGAATATTAAGAAGAATCGGCGACTTCGCAATTTGGGTCATCTTTTTATCGTCCGTTTCGTGCAGCGACATGTACGATAATGTGAGGGAGTACGCGGAGAAGGAGACCATATACGTCGAAAAATTAGACGGCATTATCAATATTCAGGTGGGCTATGAGCGGGTCGAAATTGACCTGTTGGAGGCCGGCCGTATTCCGGCGAGTCATATTCGAATGGGCAAAGCGAAAAAGACGGTCATCGAATGTCCCGATTTTACCGAACCTGACCATCGCCGGGTGATAGACAGTATTTGTTCGTGGGTAAACATTACCGGCCTCACCCAATTGAAAACTTACCAGTTTACCATTTATACGCAAGACGAATATGGGAACCTGTCAATGCCGCTCAAGGCCGAAGCACGTCCCTATACGGCCGAGAACGTTGCAGCCCTGAGCCTGGTGGCCCCGTCAATTACCGAATCTACCGCCGCCCTGCTGGTAGAATGGAAGGAACACCTGTCGGCAAAAACGCAAGCCGTTTATCGCTATGGATACCAGTATACTGACAAAGATGGAGAGGTGAAAACAGCCAGCGACAGGAGCGACCTGCCCAGCTTTTTTGTCGAAAATGTGTTAAGGGGAACCGATATCCCGGTCGACATGAACTTCCTGATCGTCCCCACCATCGCGAACAGCTCGGGGGCATATCTGCCGATCCTGGACACAATAACCTGGCAGACACAACTCGTGCTGAAGATATCCGAAAACGCAAAACCGGCGGTATTCCTGAAAGAACCATCGGCCGTAATTCCGGTTGACCTGAACCAGGTGGAGGATAATTTTCCCCTTTCTTTTGCCTGGACAAAAGTGGCCGAAGCTGAAAATTACGTCCTGAAATTTTCGACTGACCCCGATTTCCCTGAGGCGGAATCTTATACGGTGAATGTTGGTTCCGTTAATCAATATACCATGGATGCCGCAACAGGTTCATCCCTTCTCGGTGATTTTCCGCGGGTGCGGTCGCTAAACCTGTACTGGACCGTATCGCCCGCTGATGAAGTAAGCAATATCGAAACGCAGACGCGCAGACTGGAATGTACCCGCCTGCCCTCCCTGATTGGACGATGGCAGTTCGACGATCCTTCCGACGTGGGAAAGGCATCCTTAGGCGCTGATTTGGTTTTGCATGGCAGTGGCTTCACGCCCGTGGATGGCCCGTCGGCTAAGGATAAAGCCGTGAGTGTGGCAAACGGCAGCTATCTGAAATGCCTGCATGGCCTGACTTCAGGCTTCGGCGACTATACCGTCATGTTGCATGTGCGGATTCCCCGGGAAGAAGGTGTTCACGCGCTGATACAGACCAACCTGGGCAATCAGGACGATCACTTTATGCAAATTAATAAAGACGGACGTGTCAACTTTCCGACGTTTGCTGCAGTGGCCAACAATTATACCATCGGTATCGGGCATTGGCACCGTATTTTTCTGACGGTCTCGGACGGGAAATATTCAAAATGCTACATAGACGGTGAGTATACGAGAGACTTCCCCTGGGGAGTACTGCCTTCATATACCCGTCAAACGCTTGATCCCGAGGGTATTTTATTCTTTAGCGACGATAATGGCGAGGATAACGAAATGGAAGTGGCCGATATTGCCATCTGGGACATGGCCCTGGAAGAGGATGAATTGTTGCAGTTTAACGGATTGTCACGGATGTCAAAAGCCGGAATAACCGCTCCGTATGCTACGCCCAGCCATGTGGCCGGAGGCGATGTGGTTTACTTCTTAGACAACTCACACGGTACAACCTGGTACAGCAATTTAGGGCTTCCGCACTACATTGTGCTTGACCTGGGCACACAGAGAAATGTGGGCCGGCTTGTTCTTTACACCTCGACCTGGGGTGCGGCGAACCCCAAAACCGTACAGGTGCTGGTCGGTCTAAAACCTGACCCCAATGGTTCCTGGACACAGGTGGGCGAAGTGGTCAGACAAGGTCCGGGTGTTAGTGTCTGGGGAGGTATACTGAGCTTTGACTTCCCGGACGGAACAGCAAGTACCCGCTACCTTAAGATTCTCATGCCCGACTATTATTTGATGAATGCGCTGAATGGTTATTCGATTTTTGAAAAAACGAATTAGAAAATTATGACGAAGTTATTGTATTTATTATTCCCGGTTGTTCTGATGATCACATGCAGCAGCGGCGACGACGGTTCGGCAGGCAATGACGGCTATTTCCAACTTGAAAGCGGCGAAACGAACTGGTCGGTAACCGATCAGGGCGCCCGGCAGGATTACACCGTAAAGTCGAACGGCCAGTGGAACATTATCCGTAAAAGCATCGAAACATGGGCGGAAGCAAAGCCGACTTCCGGTGAAAACGACGGTTCGTTCAGTATTAAAGTTGCAGAAAACAAAACCGGAAAAGATCGTTCCATGCAATTTGCGTTCATGCTGAACGGTCAAGAGGTACCTGGCTCGGAGTGGGTCACCGTTTCTCAGGAAGGTAAGGAGATCATCTATGATGAAATGGCTAATCAGGACCTTACAGTCATCAAGGCTGGTATTCCCGCTTACGCTGCGACCGAACTGATCTATCGGCGTGATGGAAGCTCCGTATTTTCGGTTGAAATGGAAACGCCGGTTCTCGTTGGCGTGGCCGATAAGCCTGAGGGATGGGGTTATTTTCAGTTTCCAAATATTAGGAAGAGCGTAAAAGGCAATACGCTCGTCGCTTCCTGGTCGATGAGTGCCGACTCAGAGAGCAGCTATGGAAAAGGCGGTTCTGCCTTCAGGTTGTCGGACGACAACGGGAAGACCTGGTACGCAGCGACATCAGCTCCTCCCGGGGGTGAACTCGAACTTCCCAATGGAGGCCGTATCAGTGTTAATACCCCGGTCGCTCTGGATGTCAAATCATTACAACTTCCTGAGCCAATTGCTACAGCGAAGGAAGCCTACGGACGGTCGTTCACATTTTACCGGATGAATGAGCTTCCCGAGGAATTGCAAGGCGTCTACATCAACTATTATGATCCCCAGAATAAATATTCGCGCATTCATGCCACCTTAGACGACCAAAACGTGGTCAGGTATGCATCCGGAAACCTGTTCCCCATCGTATGGTGGGGCAATATGAAGTTGCTGCCCGACAATTCCGTGATGATCTGTATTTATCCGGCATTCTACGAAAACGAGACCGGAGGTGTCAGTGCGTCGGGTGTTGCTTTTTACCGCTCAACTGACTATGGGATGACATGGAAAATCAAGGGGAATATCCCCTACGTGACCGACCTGACGGTGGATCCGAACGGAAACAAGCGGTTGGCGTTCGGCTATACAGAACCCTACTTTGAAATCCTGAAGGACGGGACGTACCTCTGCGTGATGCGGACCACCGATGGCTATGGCAACAGTCCCATGTATATTTCACGGTCAACCGATCACGGCGCAACCTGGTCAAAACCGGTGCCGTTTACGCCGTCGGGCGTACTGCCCAAGTTGATTCAATTGGAAAACGGCGTGACCGTAATGGCCTCGGGCCGTCCCGGTATGCAACTGCGTTTTTCGAATGACGGAAAAGGCGAGAAATGGACTGATCCGTTTGAGATGCTGCCATTTGAAAGCGAGAACGACGAAGTTTCGTGCGGTTATCCGTCTTTGCTGGTTACAGGCTCCGACAGTTTTCTGCTGATCTACTCCGACTTTAAATACCTGAATCAAAATAACGAAATCAGGAAAGCGATCAAAATCAGGGAAGTAACGATTACACCGAAATAAATGAGATGAAGCGGAGATTTGCCAGCAGGAAATATGTTTATGCCCAATAGTAGCTGAGTTTTCTAAGTGCGTTGTCTATTCTTTTCTCTTGGCGAGTATGAATTTAGACAACGCACTTTTTTCTAAATCAACCGGATTGGCTGTTCTCTTCATTTAAAATGACCAAATGATGACAAATATAAAGAAAGGATTGCTCACAATCACATTGTTCTGTATTGCTTATCTAAGTTACTTAAAAAATTCGGTGTCACAGGAATCAGGAATGTCTGTTTAAAAAATCTGGGACCAGGCGAAGCATAATGGATTTCCGGATCTGATACGGTTTAAGCAGGCGTTCTATTGTTCATTCAGGGAGGGTAACAACCATTGTGATAATACGAACACCGGACGGGTGAGAATTATCAGGTCCGAAGACGGAAAAGAACTGGTCCAGCGTTGTGCCTGTCGGGAAAGAAGCAAGCCTGTATCTTGCGGCAGAGACGGATGTAATCAGGCTTAACGATGGAGCCTGGATGGCCGTTTTACGAGGACAGAAAGAAATCCCAATGCATTATTCAATTAGCAAAGATCAGGGAAAGACCTGGTCGCGGGCAAAAAGCATCGGATTTGCGGGTCATTCTCCCCATTTAAACAGATTGTCAACAGGCGAAATACTGTTGACCTACAGAGGGGCTATCCGGAAAAAGGGGATTGACTGGAATGATGTCTCTTCTATTTTCACGGCCATGAGGATTAGTTTTGACGAAGGAGTCACCTGGCAGGGTCCTTATTTGATGAGTAAAAGCAGCGGGGCATACCCATCAACGGTCGAATTAAAGGATAAGTCTGTTCTTATGTTTTTTTATGAAGAAGGAAAAGGCAGCGGGGTAGGTGTATTCCGATTCGTGAAACCCGCGAATGTATTGGATCACCTGATCCATACACGATTAACATACAGTGAGACATTTCGGATATTGAACAGGTTTACTGAATATTGATAAATAATATGAAGCAGGAATGCCCGAAAACAGGTAAACTTGAACTAACATAAAGATCAGGAACTTAAAAATTTTGTGCAGATGAGAAAATATCAATACATGTTGTCCCTTTTTGTGCTGATCAACACTTCTTTATTTTCCCAAAACACCCTCCGCTGGCAATTGACTCAGGACGGCGGCATCCGATGGGAAGTAAAGAAAGGCGAAAGTCACAATGATCATATTGAAATGAGCGGTACACAACTATCGGTCATTATAATCTATGGTGTTGACAAAAACGGGGAACTATCAGTTCAAAAGAAACTGATTTATCCCATGTTGCGCACGATTCCCAACAACACCCACGGTAGCCTTACGGTGGAGTTTAACGACAACAAGAAACTGTCCATCCGTATTGATGGAGCAGCGGTGAAGGAATATCCAAAATCGTTCGAAGTTAAAGGGAAATTGGTGGTGAGAAGCAGTACGAATACCGGGTTGGAAGTAACCAGAACCTTATTCCCGTCGGTGGACAAAGCTTCATTTATCGAGTTTGTCAGCATGAAAAACATGGGGCCCACTTCCTGTAAAGTGCAGGTGTCCAGTAGTTATGAAAAGGTGGAGACCGATCCTGCCAAGTCTGTTTACGGGCAGTACATTGTTTCGGCCAATATTGTAACAGGTTTGCAGAGCAAGGATAGCTTTGAAACAACGCTTGCACCAAATGAAAACTACGATTTTGGCGTGGTTTACTCGGGCCGTAAACAGTGTGAACAGGTTCACTCTTTTGCTCCAGCCTTTGAACTGAAAAAACGCGAAAAATTTGTGAACGAAATTCTCAGTAACCTGGTATTGGAAACACCCAACGATACTATTAACCGGGAATTTGCATTTGCCAAAATTCGTGCAACTGAAAGCATTTTCGACACCAAAGGCGGGTTGATGCACGGTCCAGGCGGTGGTCGATATTATGCGGCTATTTGGGCGAACGACCAGGCCGAATATGCCAGCCCGTTTTTCCCATTTCTGGGCAATCTCAATGGCAACGAATCGGCCATTAACTGTTACCGCCACTTTGCTCGTTTTATGAATCCTGAATACAAACCCATTCCCAGCTCCATTGTGGCTGAAGGCGTTGATATTTGGGACGCCGCCGGAGACCGCGGGGATATGGCTATGATTGCCTATGGCGCCTCGCGCTATGCCCTGGCCACCGGGGACAGGGAAATTGCCATAGAACTGTGGCCGCTCATTAGCTGGTGTTTCGAATATCTCGAACGCAAAAAAATACCGGAAGGCGTAATTGCGTCGGACAATGACGAGCTGGAAGGCCGTTTTTATGCCGGGAAAGTGAACCTTTCGACCAACGGTTTGGCATATAGTGGCTACCTCAGCGCTGCTTGTCTCGCCGATGAAATGAACAATCCCGTGATGGCCGATGATTACCGCCAAAAAGCACACACCCTTCGCAGCGGCATTGAAACGTATTTCGGGGCAAACGTGCAGGGTTTTAATACTTACAAATATCATAAGGACAACGACAAACTGCGCGCATGGATTTGCATTCCGCTGGTGATGGGCATTACCGAGCGCAAAGAGGAAACCATCAAAGCGTTGTTTTCACCTTTACTGTGGACTTCGAACGGTATTTTGACCGAATCGGGTAGTACCACCTTTTGGGACCGTTCTACCTTGTATGCCTTCCGGGGTTTAATGGCCAATGGAGCGACCGAAGCCTGTATGCCTTTTTTCAGTTACTATTCTGCTACTCGTTTGTTGGGCGAGCATGTCCCGTATCCGGTAGAAGCTTGGCCCGAAGGCGGTCAGCGCCACCTCTCGGCCGAAAGCGCTTTATATTGCCGCACGGTAACTGAAGGTCTTTTTGGCATCAACCCTACTGGGCTGAACAAATTTACTATGACCCCCTTGCTACCCAAAGGCTGGAATCAGATGAAACTAACAAGCATTAAAGCCTTTGATAGGACTTTTGATATTGAAGTAAGTCGGAAGAGGAAAGGAGAAATCGTTAAAGTGAAAACAGATAAAGGGGCGATCACGAAAAGATGGGACGGGAAGGGGGCCATGGAAATTATTCTTCCCAAATAGTTGAGTAAAAGCTGCGGGCATATCGGTGGATCAGAATTTTATCTCTGTAAGTTTTTAGAATTTCTGATTTTTGGTTCGGATAATATGCCCTGGCAATTTCAGTTATCTTCCCGAAATTACCGATACCATTAAGGTCGCGTTGCCTAAACATGCCTGTGCAATTATGTCAGTGCGCCCTGTCAATGGTTACCCTTCTGTGATAAGCACTTCGCAGCATGTCATGCAGGGTATGGCAGATTTGTCGGACGAAACGTGGGACCCTGCTTTAAAAATATTATCAGGCAAATCAAAGGTGGTGGCCAATGATCCTTATGAGTTACGGGTGTGTATTCCCCAAACCGTAAACCCGATGAAAATAGAAAAGGTTATAGCCGGCAAAGGAGCGGTCATTCATTATGAACAAACTGCCAGGGGTGCCACGGTAACCATAGTTGCAGCTCAAAGCGGCGAAATAAACTGGAAAGTGAAGTTTAATCAGTACAAGAATACTGTTTGTGAGGTAGATGCTTATTCAGGGAAAGTACGAAGAAAGATTAGCTTGCTTCGTGAGCCGGTAGCAGGGGTTTTGAGTTTGGATGAGAAATATTTGTTTGTGAGCAATTTCTTACCGGCTCAAAGGGCTGATGTCGATCATGTTTCAGCAGAAGTTTCTGTGGTTGATCTTAAAGATTTTTCTGTCGTTAAAAATATTCGGTTAGCTAATGGAAGCAATGCCCTTCGGGGTATATGTGTTTCTCCTGATGGGCTGAATATCTATATTTCTCACAATCTGGGAAGGTTCCAGGTACCAACAACTCAGTTGCAACAAGGCTGGATGAATGCCAGTCCGGAAGATGTAAAGGTATCTGCATTTTATTCTTTTAGCGAAAAAATCAGTCAGATGATTACTGTTTGCGTATTGCAAAAAAAAAGGTTCAGGTTGCATTTGTTCTTATCAGTTAACGATAAAAGAGTATTGCTACGAGCTTGAACGTGAAAATTTAAAAAATTCTAACTGGTTTAATTAAGAAATTGAAGTATAATGTTTAACCAAAATAATTACTTGTGAAAGCACTATCTGTTTTGTTTATTTTGATGAGTGTGATTGCCTTTGGGCAGTCAAATTTTAAACTAAATCGTTACGAAGGTAAATTTTGCACAGGAGAGGGAGATATTGAATTTTTGCGGCTGATAGACGAATCGTTTGCTTTTTTTAATCCGAACCCTGTAGTTCCGAACCTCACGATGGTTTATCATCCTGATTGGGATACTTTGGTTGAAGGCGCAGGGTGGGAAGCTTGGTGGATTCAGAACAGCTACGGCTTTTCCTATGCTGCCACGCCTTTCCTTCTGGAACCATGGTTCTCACTTTTGCAGCGATCATGGGATCTTCACTGGGACAACCAGGGAGATGGAAAACGGATGAGTATGTGGGATGGCAGTTCTACTGCCTCGAGTCAACCTCCATGGGTGGCACCTGACGGCTGTTTGGGAGACATGGCCCGTCCTAATGAAATAGGATATAAACAGGGAGATGGCGATTTAAAGATTCACGACTGGTTTTATGAGGCTACTGCAGCCGGCTTGGTGATGCAGGCTGAAATTTTACTGGCCGGTCGTGATCCGAAAGCCATCAATTATTATTTACCGAAAATGGAAAGAGCGTGCAATGCCATTGAAAAAACACGTGATCCGCAAAATAACCTTTTCCTTGTTGGTCCGGCATCCAATATCCTGGCGCCAAGCTACGGAGGGGTTAAACAGCCGGATGGCTCATATGGCAAAGGTTATCTTTCCGGCCTTTCAATTACTTATCTGGCTGCATTGGACAGGATGGTCGAATTATATAAAATGATGGGTGACCAAATTAAACTTTCAATTTATGAACAACGACAGAAAATTACCCGGGAATCTTTATCCCGGTTAATAACAGATGACGGTTATTTTGCCAAAAGTCTGGAGCCGGGCGGTATCAAACACGGGGTTTTAGGACAGAAACAATTTGGTTATCTTGAAGGTGTCGCCAATGCAGATGCGGTGGCTCTGCGCGTTGTTGACGACAAAACGGCAGAACGGATTTATCAGCAAATTGCTGCCTATCCTGCCATTCGTCCTTTCGATTTTCTTTTGACTAACGCCCCCGGACTGGACGACACCTATTGGAATTGGGGAAATACAATCGGCAAGGGTATGGGGGGTATACATGAATTTGGCTGCTGGGTTAACGGTGGCGTTTGGGGCACGGTTGAGGGCCGGGCCATTTTGATGTATTACCGTTTGGGCAGATTTGAGGATATTCGTCGTTCCGCAATCCGGGCAATGAAATGGGCCAAAGACTTCAGAATGGATGCACCCTGGTCTCAGTTTGGAGAGAATACGAATAATCCCTGGTCAGATTCCGGAAAACACAGATTCGGAGGTGTAGCCGTAATGATCGATAATTTTGCCATTCCAGCTGCAACCATTCGTGGTTTATTCGATTTTGACTATCGTTCCGACAGACTCATTCTTCGTCCTCGTATTCCCGGTTCAATCATTCAATATAGCCAAAAGCAGCCTGTCCGGTTCGGAGAAAAAAAAGATTTTCATTTCCTGTAATAACGGCGGACCTAAAGTGATGTCGGTAAAGGTCAATGGTAAAGAAATAAAGATTAATTCGCACGACAATGTGGACCTTTTGTATAATGAACTGCCCTTGAAGGCTGAAATTGAAGTTACAACTGCGGGGGGGTGGCCTGAAGAAAAACCGGAACTGGATTATCCGGAATTACCTGAGCTTGTAACCTCGGATAGCTCTGAAAAATCAGAACTTTTAAAACTGCCGGGATCGTTGCAGAAACCATTTGAAATTTTCTTGAAGATGAAAGACATATTGGAAGCCGAACAGGGAATGGAATATGATAAAGCCTTTGTTGATGCAGCAATCAAATCGATTGAAGATTATCAGGAACGCGCCTCTGTCGAATGCGGGGAAGGCTATTATCGTCCTATCACCCCAGAGCGTGAAGAAGATATCAGTAAATTTTACGAGCAGGCCGCTCTGACCATGTACAAAGGCTTTTCAAACAGAATGGCCCGGTATGCTGAAAGAGGCAATAACCAACAGAAACAATTAGCTATTTTGTTTAATAAAATTATTAATTGAGTTCACTCCGAAAAGTATTTTTGTTTTTAAATATAATCAAACAATCACAACGATGAAAAAAGCACTGCTCACAATTATCTTAATTTCAATTATTTCATTTATCTGTTTAAAAGAATCAATATCACAGGAATCAGGAATGTCAGTTTATAAAATCTGGGATCAGGCCAAACATAATGGATTTCCTGATCTGATCCGGTTTAAAAATGCTTTCTACTGTTCATTCAGGGAGGGTAATAATCATTGTGATAATACGAACACCGGCCGGGTGAGAATTGTCAGGTCCGAAGACGGAAAGAACTGGGAGAGCGTAGCGTTGTTTGAGCTGAAAGGAACGGAGATGCGGGAGGCGCACTTGTCGGAGACTCCTGAAGGGAGAATTATGGTCGCCGTAGGCGCGGGCTACTTTTTCAACAATCATTTTAATACGCTTGCCACCTACGTATCGTTCTCGGATAAATCGGGCTTCAACTTTTCGAGCCTGGAAAAAACGGTAGTCGATCCTCAAATTACCACTTCCAGGGAATGGATATGGAGAGTGACGTGGAATAAGGGTATCGGATATGGGATTATGTACCAGATTCACGTGGGAAAGAACCCGGATCCCTGGGAGGCTTTCCTTGTTAAGACGACGGATGGAAAATACTATGAAAAACTGGCTAAAATTGAATTGGATGGCGATCCAAACGAATCAACAATACGATTCGACCGGAACGATAACATGTATATCCTGATCCGTAGAGATAAAGAGGATCGTATGGGCTTTA
>Ga0172382_10006503_pt1 | contig 16934 bp, 18 predicted proteins | sample Leawel138RmetaG_FD_122245 | JGI IMG/M metagenome (GOLD analysis project Ga0172382, IMG submission 122245) | Leachate microbial communities from a municipal landfill in Southern Ontario, Canada - Leachate well 138R metaG | ecosystem: Engineered > Solid waste > Landfill > Unclassified | place...
AATAATACCAATACATGAATATAATGATGTTGTATCATCATATCTAAATAAAGCAATTGAATCTATTATTAAACAAGAAGAAATTAATATTTCACCTGAAATATTAATAGTATTTCCAACATCAATTGAGAATGAAATAAATTCTTATTATGAAAGTTTATTAAGACAATATCAAGAAAAAGGAAAAATTACTTTAATTAAAAATGAAGGAAATTCTGATTATCAATCACAAGTTAATTTAGCTGTTAAGTCAGTTAATACAAACTATTTTACAGTTCTTGAATTTGATGATGAATTTAGTATTAAGTTTATAAAAAACGGTGAAAAATATATTAAATCATATCCAGAAATTGATATTTTTTTAAGTATGATGATAGAAACTAATGAAAAAAATGAAGGTCTTAAATTAACAAATGAAACTGTTTGGGCACAACAATTTGTTGGTGAAAATGGTGAAATGGGTTATTTAAATTTAACATCAATTAAACAATTTACTGATTTTAAATTGTCAGGTGCAATTATTAAAAAATATGAATTTGAAAATCTTGGTGGATATAAATCAAACATAAAATTAACATTTATGTATGAATTTTTATTAAGGGCATTAAATAATGCTTGTAAAATATTTACAATACCAAAAATTGGATATAAACATTTTGTAAATAGAGAGGGTAGTTTATTTGATCTTTATTCAAAAAATATGTCGATGAATGAAAGAAAATTTTGGTTTGAAACTGCATTAAAAGAATATAATTTTATTAATGACAGAATTATTGATACTTCATTAATATTAAAAAATAATTAAATTTTATTTAATTATGTAAGATGGGAAAAAAATTGAGATGTGAGCCATATTTTGCTGAAAAGGAAGAACAGGCAGTAATTGACTATATTAGGTCAAATTCACTTGAAGAAAAAAATAAAATTTATAATGAAATATTGATTGAACCATTTCGAAAAATGATTCAATCAATATTAAGAGTATATCCAATACATATTGGTAATTATTGTATGGAAGAGATTGAATCAAATGCATTAACTCATTTAATTGAACATATGATAAAATTTAATCCAGAAAAAATAACTAAAAGTGGAAATAAAACAAAAGCATATAGTTATTGTCAAACAATAATTAGAAATTATTATAAAGATCATGGTAAAAAAAGTTATATTGAAAAAAAAATAAATTTAAATTTTGATGATTATGTTGATGAAATTAATGAAAGTATTGAACATTCATATGAAATTGAAACCGAATGTTATAATAATTTAGAAGTTTTAATTAAAAAGGTTACAAATAAAATTGAAGAAAGAATTGAAGATATTAATTCAAATTTAAAAGAAAATGAAATTAATGTTGGATATGCAATAATTAATGTCTTTAAAAATTGGCACGTTCTTTTTATGGAAGATAGTCCTGATGGTAGATATAATAAAAGAGTAACAAATAAATATGAAAAAAATAAAATATTGTTTTATTTAAAAGAGCAAACTGGATTAACAACAAAAGAAATTAGACTTGGAATTAAACCATTTAAAGAAATTTATTTTTTAGAAAAAATTGATCTATTAAATGATTAATATTAATTTAGTTTTAATAACTATTTATATATAGTAAAACAATTCAGATATGTCGAGACCAACTAGAAAAAAATTAAAATTTGATGAAGAAAGTGTTAATAAACTTCTTCAAGAAATTTATAATGATAGTCATAATTTAAAAGCTAAATACACCAGATTATTTACTAAATGGGAAGCCAAAGTAAAAGAAGGCGGTGAAATTCAAGCTATTGGAGATAATATTGTTAAATTACTTAATGCAGAATCTAAAGTACAAGATCAAAAAATTATGATTCTTAAATATTTAAAAGAAGTTGTTTTTAATATTAAATCTAAAGATGATGATAATTCTGATTCAGAAAAAAAGAGTGTTAATACTGATAGAAGAAATGAATTGTTAAATTTTGTACATGATATGCAAAATGGCATAAAGGATAAATAATGGGATTAGTTGATGATAAAAAAAGTATATTTACAACAATCGGTGCATTTACTTCATTAAAAGAAGCTAAAAATTTACCTGATTCAACTAATTCATTTACTTCAATCAATAATAAAAAAGATAGTGTATCATTTTTATTAGATATTCTTAAAGTAGTTGCAGGTAGTACTGCGTTAAAAGAATTAATTGGTAAATTATTCACAATACTTGTTGATACAATTGAACCATCACTTAAAACCCAATTGAAATGTCAAATGATTCAATATAATTCAAATGATATTTTACCGACATATTTTAGAAGTAATGGTTTAGGATTAATAATTCCTGTTAAATCAATTGATTTTTATAATAAATTTAAAATAAACCCGAATACATTAATTGGCAGTTTAATTTATGATAAATTAAATCCAAATTTTGATTATTTTGCAAGACAAGCTATTGTTAATAATGACACAGATGTTACATATAAAAATTTAATTATTAGATATGAATCATCAACAGATAATTTTATTTTAAGGGCAAACAATTCAACAGATTTTATTGGTGATTGGTTTATAAATTTTATTGATGAAACCAATATTATCAATAAAAAGGAATTTATGTCAAATACACTAAATGCTATTTACGGTACACTTACTGCAAATTCTGGAAAAAGTGTTGAACAAATATCAAAAGAACAAAAAACAAATAAAATTATTGAACAATTAACAGAAAATGTTGATGATGATAATAGTTTTATTGTATCTCAAAATGATATTGACTCGATATTAACAGAATCTGAAAATCTATCAAAGGGTGTTGTTTATCATAATATGGGTTGTGGTTTAGTTGAAGCATCTCTTGAATTAACTGATTTATCAAATGTTATTTCACAAATTTCCGGTTCAACCGATCCATTTTTAGTTGGAAATGTTATTAATTCAACAGTAGATAGTAGTATGTCAAATAATAAAGATGTTGGTAGTGAAAATGATAATACAATAAAAGACGGGTTTTTTCAGAAATTAATAAAAGCATTTACTGTTTCATTAACATATTATATGACAACAGCACCACAAATAAGAATGTTATTGGCAGTTAAAAGTGCATTTGAAAATAATGGTGTTGTTAATTTAACTGAACCACAAAATGACTTAAGTAGTTTTAAAGTTTTTATAAAAGGTGTTGTTAAATTAGTTATGGGCTTAATTAATGAATTTATTTTTGGTTTAATAACATCATATTTAATATCATTATTAAAACCAATAATAAAAAAAATAATAAAAGAAAAAATAAACCAATATATTGGTATAATTAAAAGTTTAGTTTCATAATATGACAATTGATTTTAACAATATAAATTCTATTGTTGGTGGTTTTAATAAAATATTAAAATTATCTTCAGTAGGTGGTGCACCCACAATACCAACACCATTAATATTAGCTGGTGCACCTAAAAGGTCTGGATTATCACCAACTAGGGTTGCTTCAAGAATAATATCAAGAAAGGGTGAAGCAGGTATTCCTGTTGGTGTATTACCATCTGGTTCTGTTAATCCAGAAGAAATTATGTGGAGAATTGCTGTTGAAGAAATAATTAAAGAACTTCAAGAAAATGGAATTATTAATGTGGCAATAGCTCCGGGAATAACATTATCTGCTGCTGGTGTTGGTCCATCTGGTCCGGTATCCGTTTTTGGATCAACAATTGTCATGTCTAAAGCATATGGAGTAATTCAATAATTTAATATTATGGATGATTATAAAAATAAAACAACAATAGAATTATTAAAATTAATTAATGATTTAAAATCAAATTATGATATCTTAAAACAAGAAATTATTAATTATAGTATTGAAATTGATGAAATAGAAAAAATTATTAACGAAAAAATTATTAAATTAACTAATTTTGAAAAAAATTATATTGATTTAATTGAAGAGTTTAATAAAAGATAATGTCTTTCGATAAACCATATATACAAAAAAGTAATCCATTTAATGGTAATGATAATTATACCATTACAAGAACAATATATTATGGTGAAGTAATTTCAATTGATGATCCAACTGATGGTGGTAGAATTAAAGTAAGAATTTCTGATTTGGATAATAAAAAATCAAATGATGATCTTCCTTGGTGTTATCCACACATTCCAAAGTTTTTTCATGTATATCCACAAGTTGGTGAAGTGGTTAGAATATTCTTAGAAGATGTTAAATATCCTGAAAGAAGTAGATTTTGGGTTGGTAGTATAATATCACAACCACAAAAAATTGGATATGATTCAATATATACTGCATTATCTACAACAAATTTAAATTTAACACAACCAGAATCAGCACCTTCAACAAATCCAGATGCAAGTGGTGTTTTTCCATTAAAAACAGATGTTGCTATTGTTGGTAAAATAAATACTGATGTTATTTTACGAACAAACGAAGTTCATATTAGAGCTGGTAAACATGATAATGATAATATTCTTAAATTAAACACAAAAAATCCTGCACACCTTTCATTAATTTATGAAAAAAATGATGAAACTGGTGAATATGATAGTAATAGTATTTTAATGAGTGATAAAATTGCATTGATTTCTCATTCAGGAAATCCTAAATTTAAATCAGCTAGATTAACAAAAGAAGATAGAAATAAAATATTTGATGAGGGACATCCAATTGCTAGAGCGGATACTTTAGTTAACATACTAAATATTTTCAGAAATGCAATTATTTCACACATACATGGATATTCATCATTACCAGCAGATAAAAATTCAATAATTAAAGATTTAGAAAATATTAATTTAGAAGAAATTGTACAAAATAATATTGTTACAAATTAATTTTTGATACTAATTAAAAATTGTGTTAATAACTAGTTATTAGTTTAATTTAAATTTATGTAAAAATATGGAAAAATTTTCAACATTTTAAGTATTTTATGTATAAAATATACTTTTTATGAAAGAAAAAAAATATAAAAAATTATCTGAATATGCAAAAGAAAATTCAGTAACATATCGAACGGCATGGAATAGATTTAAATCTAGTAAAATTAAAGGTGCTTTTATTGATGATACAAATCATGTTTTAATACCATTATTTCCAGAAATTGATTCTTCAACAAAAGTCATATTGTATGCTAGAGTATCGAATAACGACAGAAAAAAAGAACTTGAATATCAAATGAATAGAATATGAAATTATTCTACAAATAATGGTTATATAATTATTGATGAAATAAAAGAAATTGCTTCTGGCATGAATGATGACAGGCCCAAATTAAATAAAATATTATTAAGAAAAGATTGGGATATTATTATTATTGAAAATAAAGATAGATTAACAAGATTTGGGTTTAATTATCTAAATCTATTACTTAAACTAGCGGGTAAGCAAATTATAGTTATTAATAATTCAAATGAAGATAAACAAGATTTAATAAATGATCTCGTTTCAATAATATATTCATTTTCTGCTAGATTATATGGATTAAGAAAAAGAAAAAATAAAGAAGATGTTATAAAATTTCTTGAACAGTGATATTGGTTGAAAGACATGTTATAAACAATAAACATTCTTTTTTTTATGAATGTGATAATATTTGTTTTAAATCCAAAAATATTTATAATCAGGGTTTATACAATGTTAAGCAATATTATTTTGATAATAAAAAATTTTTATCTTTAAAAGATAATTATCAAATAATAAAAAATCAAGATTCATATAAAGAATTACCTAGAAAGGTTTCAAATCAAACAATTAAACTTATTGATAAAAACTTTAAATCATTCTTTTCTTTATTGAAAAATAAAACCATTATTAATAAAATTCCACATTATCTTAATAAAACAACTGGTAGATACGTAGCAATATTTGAAAAACAAGCGTTAGGTTTAAAGGAATTTAAAAAGACTGGTAGAATACATTTGTCACAATCAAACATTAAAATTAAAACTAAAATAATCGATTTTAAAATAATAAAAGAAGTTAGAATTGTACCAAGAGGTGATTATTATGTGATTGAGGTTGTTTATGAAAAAGAATGTAAAAAAAATAATGATATTAAAATAAGTGCTATTGATCCCGGATTAAATAATTTGGCAACAATTACATTTAATACTGGATCACAACCATATGTTATTAATGGTAAGCCATTAAAATCAATTAATCAATACTATAATAAACAAAGAGCAAAATTACAATCAATATTAGAAAAACAATATAATAGAAAAACAAGTAAAAATTTAAGAAAATTAACAAACAAAAGAAACAACAAGATTAATGATTTTTTACATAAAACAAGTAGGATATTGGTGAATCAATTAGTTTCTGAACAGGTAGGTACTTTAGTATTAGGAAAGAACGTTGGGCAGAAACAAGACAGTAATATCGGAAAAGTGAACAATCAGAATTTTGTTAGTATACCCACATTTAGATTTTTAGATATGGTAAAATATAAATCTGAATTGGAAGGTATTAATGTTATGTGGCAAGAAGAGAGTTATACTTCAAAAGCATCATTCCTGAACCTTGATTATATTCCTGTTTATGGAAAAGATAATCAATATGAATTCAATGGACGTAGGATTAGTAGAGGGCTATATAAAACAAAAGAAGGAATTCTAATTAATGCAGATGTAAATGGAAGCTATAACATATTAAGAAAAGCAATCCCAAATGTATTTACAAATGGGATAGAGGATGTTGCAGTACATCCAATTAGGTTAAACTAATAAAGAAATAATTTTCTATATTATTTCATACTGTCAACTAGTGAAAATAAAAAAACCAACAAATTTGTTGGTTTTTATTTTTTTAAAGATTCAAAATACATCGCCAAGGCTGAATTGTTATTGTTATATTCGATATTTCATCTGAAGTATGGTCATTATCACCAAAATCTATTGATGTTATCATACATTGTTCTAGAAAAAATTTAGCAACTTCAATACCTGTTGGGTCTAATTCTTTTAATAAAATATTCTTTTTATAACCGGCAGCATATCCCATACGACCAGTCATTGACTCAGCATGTAATCTAACCCATTCCATTAACTGTTGTGATGTTGATGGTCCAATTGGATCAAGAAAAGTAATTGACATTTCATCCCAAGTATATCTACCAGCAACGTAATCTTGTTCATTCATATATGGAATAGCTACTGAATTAATTTTCATTGAGGGTCTTTTAAATTTTCTAACTTTCCAAGATTCAATACCTAGTTCATCTGAAAACTCAGCAACAAATCTATTAACTCTTTTAGGTTCGTATGTAAATGGTACACCAATTAATAAATCAGACATAATTTTATTGTTTAATATTATAAATCATTTTCTTATTTTTTATATAAATACTCACTATATGTAAAAACACATTAAAGATTAGGTAAAAATCCAGTTCTTTTATATTCTCTCAATTCATGAATAGATAATTCTTCAATATTTTTTTTAGTTTTTGGTAATACAATGGTTTCGATAGATACTTTATTATTGTCATTGGATAAAATTAATTCTTCAGTATATAAATTTGAAATTTCAATATTTTCTTTAGTATTAATAATTATTTCTTCATTCAGTTTTGAAACATTACCATTTTCTTTAGTTTTATTAAGAACCTTCTTTTTTTTATTATTATCCATATTAACTAACCATTTTTTAATTATTATTTTTCGTAAAAACCATTAAATCTAAAAGACCCACAAGAGTGCGGGTCTCTTAAATTTGAACATCAACTATGCCCCAACATCAGCGAAAGATGCTCCAGATGGAGTAATTGTAAACGTAATACCGATCTTTTCAACGCTACGTGTAGGCTTTAAAAATATTTCACCATACAATTCATTTCTATCCATAGTTTCAGTAGTATTATTACTATCGTCCATTTTAATCTGAAATTCATATAAACCTCGTTCTCTTTTAATTGTATCAAGAATTGGATTTGTTTTTTGTAAAAATTGATCAATAGTTGCTTGATCATTTTGTTCAAACACAAGTCTTATTGCAATATTAGATATTAGAACTTTAATTCTAAGTAACAATCTACGAACATTAATTCTATCTAATGCACTTTCTTTAACTTGTAGAGTTTTTTGTCCAAAAATTGCGGTTCCAACATCTGCAAAATCGGCAATTGGATTAATTCTACCAGCATATAATATATCACGAGCATCTAATGATAGTTTATATTTAGATTTTTTTGCATCAGTAACACCACGATTTAAACCAGCAGGTGCAAACCAAGGAAATTTTACATTATCAGTATATGCCATTGCTTTTACAACCTCACCAGTTGGTGGAATGTAAACATTAACATTATTTTGACTATCTTTTATTTGTATGTACGGAAAATATGTACAAACATAACTTGAATCAATATCTGCTGTGTCTAACAAGTCTGTAATATCTTCAGCAGCAACAACATCAGTTTTAGATTCACCAATTACTGTAGTTACATTAACATCTGGTGCATCAACAACATATAAACAATCAGTTCTATCTGTTTCAATCATTTCAATAGTATCTTTAACTAATGTTGTATTATTACTCCAATCAATACCGGGTGTAGCAAAAAGGTTAATTGTAATTTCTTCAGGATTTGAAAATGTATTAATTGCTGTCATCCATGCTTGATGATCATTTGTTGGATTTCCATTAGGAACAACACCATCATATATAGCATTTAAACGATATAAGTCACTGTTTGAACGACTTAATCTATTAACATCCCATCCATCGAAACCACCAGCAGGAACCAAGGTGAATTTTCTTGTTATTGTTTCATAATATGGATTGTCTGGATCAAGTACATCTTCAATTGATCTGAATTGACCTTCACCAGTTTGATATTGAAAACCATTATATGTTCCAGTTGTACCAGAATCCATATGGAAACCATTCGAATTAACGTGTGTTCCAGTACTAATAATTCCATTGAAATTAAACATGTTTTGATTAATTCCAGTACCAGCTAAATTTGCACCATCATATCCATTTTCTGAAATTCCTAAATACACTTTTTTTGCTCTTTCATCATCATTGTATTTTGTTTTATAAAATATTTTAGGAGCAACACCAGTAAATCCACTATATTGTGGAAGTGAATATCCTTCAAATCCCGCTGGAAAAACATCTGATGATAATTCACTACTCATTTCAACCATAATATACTTACTATTAAGAGTATATTCACCATCAGTAGTTCCAATACGCTGTGCTAAATAACTAGTTTGTCCATTAATTAATGTACATCTCGAAAATGTTTCAAGTACACTAACATTATCATCAGTATCGTTAAAATCACGAACAACAACATCAAATTCGTATGTTATTGGATTAATATTGGTGATACTTATTTTAATTTCTTGATTTGCTGAATTACCGTCAGAAATACTAACAAATTTAAATAATCTATCAACAGTACTACCTTTTAATTGTGAAACAACCCAAGGAGTTTCTGGTGTTTTAAATTGTGTTTTATAGTTTGTAAATACACTAGTATTACAATTAAGCAATGTGGTATTAATACCATAACCAATACCATCAACATCCAATTTCTTTATTAGATCAGGATATGCTGATTCAACCCAAATTTTAGTATTTTTATCTTTTGGTTCTAAACCAACAACATTTGATATAAAATTAGCTGCATTTGGATTTAATGAAACAGTATATGTTTCAGTACTTGCAGTACTTGATGCTCTCAATACAAATTGACCAAATAAATCACCAGCATCAATATTTGTACTATTACCTGTAATAGTTAGTGATGTTGTATCAAACACTGTTGTTGGTGTTGAATTAACATTATCTCTAACATAACCTCTACTTCTAATTATTGCAAGAACCATTCCCTCATATGCAGTATATGAAGTACCAGACATTCTAGTTACTCTATCAAGAACTATTCCAGTACCATCCAAATTAACTGTTGTTGCAGTAAATGCATGTACATGTTCAACAAATGAAGTTGAACCTGTTTTAGTATAACCACTAGAATATGTTCCAGTATCACCAGCAGTGTTTAATGAAACACCTAAATAGATATTATCTGCAAATGAAACAGTAACATCGGATAATATTTCTTCAATACCTGTTGTATCAGGATCAACACCAGCATTTAATGTTATTGCCCATGCAGTTCCAGCATCATATCCACTTAAACCCAAAATCCTTGTTATATATAATTGATTAGATTCACTTAAATAGGCATTTGCTACATAAGGTAGTTGATATTGTAAATTGCCATTTGAAAATCTTTTAATGCTTTGACTACCAAATCTATCTAAAAATTGTGTCTTATCTTCAACAAAAACTGGTTCAAATGCTGGACCTTTTAATGTCTCTCCGACAAGTCCTAATGATGTGATACCTAAATTTTTAGTTATAAACGAAATGTCTTTTTCACGGAATTTAACACCGGGTGACGTAAATACAAAATCTGCCATTTTATTAATTTTTTATGATTTATATTATTTTTATTTTTTACAAATAAAAGATTAATAATCTTTTCAATAAATACTAAAAAAAGTTTGAAAAGGTATTTTAATTTAAATTTCATGAAGATTATGAATTGATTGATTAATAAAAATTTAATGAAAAATTTGAAAATGTTGAATAAAAAAAATAATATAACTATTATCATTTTAAGTATTTATAAAAAATTATTGTTAATGAATAAATCACAAAGAATTAAAATTGATGTTAATGATTCAAACATTGATAAATATTTAAAAGTTAAATTAGAACAAGATATTAGTACTTTGGAATTTCTTAGTTTAAAACTAGATACTAAGGATGTTTATAATAATTTTAATGCTGATTATGGTGTATTAATTGGTAGGGTTATTGCAAATGGTGGTGTTGGAATACCTAATGCAAAAATTAGTATATTTATTCCTGTTGACGATGATGACTTGAATGATGGTGTCATAAAAAATATATATCCATATAAAACACCAAGAGATAAAAATGATGGTGGAAAGAGATATAATCTATTACCTCGTGTTGGTAAAATAAACCAAGAAACAAAAGAAATTTCACCAAAACAACCATTTGGTACATTTCCAATTAAAGAGGAAATTTTAATGAATGATAATTATTTAAAAATATATAAAAAATATTATAAATATACTACTTCAACAAATGATAGTGGTGATTATATGTTATTTGGTGTTCCAATTGGAACAGAAACAGTACATTTAAGTGTGGATATTACAGATATTGGTGAATATAGTATGACACCAGCTGCAATGGTAACAAATTTGGGATATTCATCAAATTTATTTACTGATAATAATAGTAAAATTAAAGAAAGTGATGATTTGGATGATTTACCACATATTGAAACACAAGAAATTAGTGTTGACATATTACCTTTTTGGGGTGATGAAGATAATTTTGAAATTGGATTTACTCGACAAGATTTTAGAATTAGAGCTAATTTGGTAAATACATTTACTATTTTTGGTAGTGCATTTACTGATGGATATGATTCAATGTGGGGTAATAGTGATCAAGATGATGGTAATGTTAAACAAGAATATTTAATTGATGGTGAAACCTATAATGAAAGAAGTTTAAATGTATTAATATTATCGAAAAGAAGTGGTAATGTAATGGAAAAAATTTATTATTATCCAGATAATATTGATGATAATAATATTGATAATTCTGATCCAACTAAAGATATGAAAATTTTAGATCAATCAGAATATTCTGTTTATAAAAAAAATGGTGATTTTGTTTTTATTATTAGTTGTAATAGAAATAAGATTATTACTGATGAATTTGGTAATAAAATTAAAAGTGAAACTGCTGATGGTGTATTTACAAAATTTAGAGGTTTTGTAACTTTTGAAATACCTTCTGAAAATGTTTCATTAAAAGAAAATAGTGATGAGAATGAGTTAAACATGCTCCGATATAAATTTAAATTTCCACAGTACACTATGGTTGGTCGTGAATTTAATAAAAATGATGATGAATTTACTGTTGCTTGGAGAAAACAACATTATATTTTTGAGGCTGGTAAATTTTATAGCGTTTCAAGATTTCATGGTACTGTGTTTAATAACTCACCTGATTTTACAATACCACCAGAAGCAAAAATATATGAAAAAACAGAATCTAATGGTAGATTTTCAAATACAGATAAAATTAATAATTTATCATATGACAATAATGAAGATGATTTTGGTAGCATATTCTATAATACTGGTGTAATATTAAATACTGGTTTTAATTATAAGGATGATTTACCATCAAATAGAGGAATTTTTGTGTTTGGTGCAAATTGGCTAAATTTTTCAATATATTTTCCACAAATTGGATTTTTTTCAAAAAATCACGGTAGTGTAAGAAGTTGGAGATCAAATACTAATTTTACTTCTGATAATGTCGATAGTGATTTTTATTATACCGATAATACACAACAAATAGCTGCTGGTGATTATAATACGAAATGGTTTGCTAGGTCTGATCTGCATTGGACAGACTTTATTGAGGTTCCTAAAATTGATATAAATAATTTATTTGAGTATAATAATAAGGGATTTAATAATATTAATGTAGAAAGTGTTGGAATTACATTAGAGGGTGTTAATAATAAAACATATCATAATGGAATGTGGCCTGAACAAACATTCATTTCAGGATCAGATTTATCGTGTCCAACGGTTGATTTTCATAAGTCAGGTAGTGGACATGGTGGAAGAATTAATGGTGAACCAGACAATAATAAGGATGATAAATTTTATTTTTATAAAGGTTTTGGTGATTCAAATTGTTTTGAATTTATTAAATCATTAGGTATTATATAAATAACATGGACGATAAACTTAAAATATTGTTAAATTCACGAAAAAATGTTGAGTCAGTTGACGTGGATAATTTTAAGAAAATTCAAATTTTAAATAAGGAATTTGAATTTACTGAATATAATATCAGAAATGTTATTAATGCAACCGAAATTTTTTATCAAGAACGAGAAGATAATGAAATATATAGAATATATGGAAGATTAGAATATTTATCACTATTAAATAATTTAGATTTGAATTATGTTTTAATCCGTGATTTATATAATCCAATTATTGATCATAATGATAATAATAAAAAAACTGTATTTAATTCATTCGATTTTTATTTAACTAAACCATCTACAAGTGCAATATCATTAGGTAATGATAATTATGTTAGAAGATTTGAGGTTATTGCAACCCCAAATGATTTTGAATTAAGCAATGCGGGATTTTCAACAAATGTGTTCGGAGAACAAACATATCAATTTAATTTTAATAAAGATTTTGATGTATCACAATATTTCGATAAATTTGGATTTCCAATAACCGAATTATTTTTATATGTTTTATATAAACCACATAATAATGGTGTTAATAATCCTGAAACTGTACAAAGAACTGTTTTTTCAACAACAGGCTTAACGTCAAAAGGTTCGATTGCTACTAATTTAACTATTGGTAGTGATATTTATGGTGATAAAATTAATTATGATTTAAATAATTATTCACAAGAAATATTATTAGATCAAACATATTATATTACAACATCATTTTATGAAACAGGGGGTGTTACTGAAAGAAAAATTGTTTGGAAATACAATCCTTTTATTCCAATAAGATTAAGATATTTAAGTGAAGATTTATATAAAGCAAATTCTGGTGATACTTCATATGAAACAACATCACAAATACCTGAATATGCAACTAAATTAGATGATAATGGCAATTTTGTTTGGAGGAATATACTACCACAAGGATATTTTGATCCATTAACAAATATTGGTGTTGATTATCCTTTTGTTAATAAAAAAAGCTATTTATTTAATAGCATTATTATTGATATTGTACCTGATCTTAGTGATGTAACAACATATAATGTATTTAGAAATATTAAATTTGAAGACCCAACAATTTTAAATGAAACACCTAGTGATAATATTGATAATATAGGAAATCCATGTTAAAACAAATTATTAAAATAAACGAAAATGATACTAACATAAAAATTAGTTTAAAATCAAACAATAGTCTGGTTGGTAGTCAACAAATAATTGATGATTTAATACAATCAAATTCTTCAAATATTATTAATCCAGTTGTTGATGGTGAAAAGATTAGATTTAAACCAGTTTCAAATATAATAAATTTTTATTTTAGAGATAATAATGGAATTTCGGCAGATTTTAGTAGACTTGGTTATTTAAGTAATGAAATTAATGTGTTTAATTTAAAAATATGTAATAGTTTTTTTATTATCGATGTTTTTGATAGTTATAATATTAATAATCAAAACAAACTATTCACAATGTATATTACGAAAATAATTAATGAAAATATTATACCAGTATATAACTTATCCGAATATAATAATCAATTATATTATTGGTATATACCACAAAATTTAATTAATAACAATTCTAATTTAGAAACAATAACATTATATAGTAAATTTTATTTTTTTGATGCAAAAAATGGTGGTTTAGTTAGACAATTTTATAATAATGATTATAGTACCAATACTACACCAATTAGAAATTATTTTAGAACTGAATTAAATTTTTCAAATAAAACTTGGAGAATCATTACAAACAATTATCCAACAGTTTATGCAATGGAATATTCTACAGCTACTGAATATCTCAATAAAATATCAAATAATATTGATAAAATTACAAACGTTAAACAAATATTTCCAACTGGAAGTACATTTAATTATGAAGGTGGAAATTATATTTAATGTGATATCTACAATAACGAATATCCCAATTTTGGTCTTCTTGATGTTTTAACTATTTCAAAGTCTTTTTCATCTTGAATAAATCCCAATAGTTTTAATGTATATTTAGACATGAAAAATCTGTCACCATCAATGTTTTCAATTGTGTTTGATTCAGAAAAACCTTCAAAATGTAATGGAACTGGATTTCCTTTAATGAAAAGATAGTCTTGACGAGATGCAAAGTTTTTTAAAATTTGTTCATCGTATTGATTAATATCTACAATATATTTAGTAAATAAAATAACTTCATATGTTAAATCAACATTAACTGGTTCAGGCATTTTAAACCTTAAATAAATAATTTCCCCATTATCTAAAATTGGTACATCTAAATATCTAAATTTGCGTGGCTGGGGAATTCTATATTTACTGCCTAAACGAGTACCAATTTGTTTATCTGTCCGTCTTATTGTTACATAAGGAGTTTTAACATTATTGTCCGAATCAACAAATTTCCAAGTTTTAGAATATTCCCCCCATCTATCTGAATTTAAATAAAAACAAGGCACTGTTTTATTCTCAATAACAATTTTCATCTTATCTTGATTAACATAATCAAAAAGTGCTTGATCTAAATCTTCTAAAAGTATTGTTCTGGGTAAATATTTTGTTTTAGTATCAGTTAAACGCATTAATTCTTCAATCCTATTCATACCAAACATCATATACTCATTCCCAATTTTTGGTGGATTAATATCTAATGTAAGTTTACTTTTTTTTGGTAACATTCAAATAATTTTCTTATAAATACTATTGCAAGTTAATTACTTATTATATATATTTGCAATATAAATTTATAATAACTATGCTTGTTGAACGTAAAGAACATAAAGAACCAAATGGCGAAATTGGCTATATTGAATCAGTCTTTGATTCAGGGAATGTATTAAAAACAACTTATTTTCCTATTAATAATAAGTTATATATTGCTTTTAATAGAGGAAATACATATTCATATTTAAATGTAATACCTCAAAAATATCAAGAATTCGAAAATGCTGAATCGCAAGGTAAATTCTTTAGAGAAAATTTTTTAAATAAAAAAGAATATCCGTGCGTTAAAGAATTTTCTTTATATCCAAACGAAATTAAAGACTTAAAAGAAGTTGTTGATATTCACAAAAATAAAAACATTGATGAATAATATTGAAGAATATAGAAATTTATTGGAGTTGTTTAAACAAGCATTACTATTTTACTCAAATAGTGATAATTATGTTTATAAACATAAAACCAATGGTGAATTAGCTTCATTAATCAACATCGATTCTGGATTTCAAGCTAAATTTGCTTTAGAACAGGCAAAAATTATTGATGATCTAAATAAAGAAGCTGAAAATGATTATTTTGAAAATATTTCAAATTCTATTGAAACAAATGAGGATCATGAAGATATTATGAAATCAATTAATGTGTTAAATAATGACAATTTTTTTAATTTACAATAATTTTTTTATGAAATGAAGATAGTTAAAATTAAATTACTGGATAAAAACGCAAAAATACCCAATAAAATAAACGATACAGATGCTTGTTATGATGTTGTTGCAACAAGTCGAGAAGATTATGGTGATGGTAGAATTAAATATGGTTTAGGATTCGCATTGGAATTACCATTATCAACACAATTAGATTTAAGAGCAAGAAGTTCAGTACATAAAACTGGTTTGATTTTAAGTAATTGTATTGGTACTGGTGATGAAGAATATCGTGGTGAATATATGGCAATTTTTTATCATGTCATACCAACATTACCACCATATGATGTTGGTGATAGAATTTTACAGATTCAATTAAGAAACAGAGAAAACATTGGCTTTGTTTTAACTAGTGAACTTAATAAAACATCAAGAGATTTAGGGGGATTTGGTTCAACAGGTAAATAATTTATTTTATGATTAAAGCTGATCAATATTATATTAATAATTTAAATAGAATCATAAATGAAGGTTGTTGGGATAAAAACCCCAGACCTAAATGGAAGGATGGGACACCTGCGCACAGTAAATTTATTACCCAAGTATTTGAAGAATACGATATTTCAAAAGGAGAATTCCCAATACCAACATTAAGAAATACTGCAATAAAAACTGGGATTAGAGAAATGTTTTGGATTTATCAAAAACAATCAAATTCTCTTAAAGTAGCA
>Ga0172382_10006504_pt1 | contig 16934 bp, 15 predicted proteins | sample Leawel138RmetaG_FD_122245 | JGI IMG/M metagenome (GOLD analysis project Ga0172382, IMG submission 122245) | Leachate microbial communities from a municipal landfill in Southern Ontario, Canada - Leachate well 138R metaG | ecosystem: Engineered > Solid waste > Landfill > Unclassified | place...
CAAAATACATTTCTGCCAGATAGAATTCCGCTTTAAGCGAATGCAAACCTTTGGGGAATTTGCTCAAATAGCTTGTAAATCCTGAAATAGCAGCTTGTGTATTGTTTTGTAAATATTGTTTTTCAGCCGATTCGTAAGCCGTATTATCCAAATCAGAATCTGATACTTCGATGTAGTTGAGTGTTTTTACCCAAGTGGCATATTCGTCTGTATTTCCGCTATCTACATAAATCAAACGAGCGGTAGCCACGGCTTCGAGAGCCTCGGGTGAATTCGGAAAATCAGCTGCTACTTTTTTGAATTTTGCCAAAGCCAAATCGTCTTTTCGGGCATTGTAGTGAATGAGTCCTTGTCTTAGAATCGCTTTCGGAACATAACTGCTGGTTGGGTATTCTACCACAAGTTTGTCATAAGTCTGAATTGCCTTAGCGGAATTCCCTGTGTTTGTATAAGTATTTCCGAGTTCAAACATAGCATCATCACGATATTGCGATTTCGGGAATTTCGTAAGGAAAGCCTCTAAATCTTCAATTTTTCGACTGTCTCTGTCCACAAAACCATAACTGATTGCCTTTTGATAGGAAGCATAATCAGCATCCGTGCCCTTCATTTCGATGGCTTTGTTGTAGGTTTCCATCGCTACCCAATATTTTCCGGTAACGAAATTTCCGTCACCCAATCTCAAATAAGCATCGTTCAGGCGAACCTTATCTGATTTTTCTTTTTCAGTATAGTTCTGGAAGTATTCGATGGCTTTTTCGTATTCTTTAAGCTTGAAATAAGTATAACCCAGGTTGTAATCTAAGTTTTTAAATTCCGGAGTTTGAGCAGCCAGACTGTTTCCTTCAAATTGCTTGAAGCTAAGCAAAGCTTCTTTGAAATTGCTCAATACATATTCGGTTTCAGCTTTCCAGAAAGTAGCTCGGGCCACGAACTTTTGATCTGCGGGTTCAGCAATTGATTTTTTGAAGAAAGTCAACGCTTCCTGATAATTTCCGTCTGCAAGCAATTCCCAACCTCTGTAAAACGTAACTTTCTGATACGCTTCTCTATTTGAGAAATTCTTGTTTTTCTCCAACAAAACAAGGGCTTCTTTGTAGTTTTTTGATGTGATATAGGAGTTGATAAGCAGGTTTTCGATTTCCTGTTTGTTCGGGTTATTCGGATATTTTTCGATAAACCCTGCCAAAACACTCGGAATGCTTTGGTAATTATTACCGATTTCGTAGCTCAATTTCGCATAGTTCAAATAAGCATCTTCCTGAATTTTCGGTTCGAAATTCATCTCAGAAGCCGTTTTGAAAGCATTCAGAGCCTGTTGTTTTCTGTCGGTTTTAAGGTAGCTTTCACCTAAGTGATAATAGGCATTTTGAGCCACAGCATCGTTTCCGCTAATGATTTTGTTGAATTGTGCTATGGCATTTTCGTAATCGTTTTGTTTGTAGTAAGCATATCCCAATTGATAAAAATCGGTATTGCTCCATTTGCCTTGTTTTCCTCTGTATTCGGTCAGATACGGAATCGCCTCTGCATATTGCTCCAAATTGAAATAACTCTCTCCGATAATCTTGTTGATTTCCGATTTTTCCTGAGCATTTGATTTTTGAAGCTGGGCTTTTCCCTGCTCGATAGCTTTCTGGAAATCACCTGTCTTGAAGCTCATATCTGCTTGATAATAAGACAGCTTTCCTTTATATTGATCTTGCTCGGCTACTTCGTCAAAGAGTTTGGTTGCTTTCGTATAATCATCGCCTTCATAAGCCAAGTAGCCTAAATAATATTTTGCCTGAGCTCCATATTTTTCTGACTTCACAACCGAATTAAAGTATTTCTCCGCTTGTTTTTTGTCTTTGTTGACAAAAGCCACATACCCTCTCTGGAAGTTATATCTCTCTTTTTCTTCTCCCGAAAGATGTCCGTGGTCTGCTTTATCGAGCCATTCAAGTGATTTGGCATAATCACCTTGCTCAAAATAATGTTGCCCGACTTCCAGATAAGCCTCATTCCGCTTGATGCTGGTCGGGTAATCCTCAACAAACTTTTCCATCAGGTTTTCCGCTCCGCTCTGGTTTAGTTTTATGGCACAATTGGCAATATAATAAGCACAATCACTTTTGATTTCTGCCTCCGAAGTTTTGTGCTGTACTTTTTCAAAAATAATCCGTGCTGCCTGATACTGTTTTTCTTTATACAAGGCAACGGCTCTGTCAAAATCAGAAGCTTCGTTGGTGTAAATTACTGATTGTTGGGCTGTTAATGTGGAAATCCCGAAAAGGAAGGTTAAAAATGCAAGCTGCAATCTGTTCATAATTTTTCTTTCTGTTAGACTCTCTCAAAGTTACTCTTTAAGACTAACGACAGAAAAAAGGTTTTCGTATTTTTATTTACAAACATATCAACAATTCAGTGGTCAGTTGGTAGTGACCAGTATTCGGTATTCAGTCAGCCAATCACAACTGACCACTGAATACTGACCACTAAAAATACGGCAAATGCCCTATTGTTTGGTTTTTACCCTCAAAATATCTTTGCCCTAAACATTTTAACTACATTATTAACTAAAACCAAAAAAGTATGAAAACAACAGTTAAAAAAATCGGTTTACTGTTTATAGCAACAGTTATTTCTTCGTTTGCTCTGTCTTGTAGCAGTAGTGACGATGGAGGAGGAGGCGGTTCTGCGGCAGCAGGAACTATTACAGCCAAAGTTAATGGCACAACATTTACTTCAATGGAAATGGTAACTTTTGCCAACTGGACTCCAGAGTATGGCACATTAACTATTCAGGGGAACACAACAGACAAGGCTATTGTTCTTATAATGAATGGTGTTGATGGTCCGGGAACGTATGATGCTACCTCTGAGGTATCCGGAGTATTTCCTGTAATTGCTACTTATATGGAAATAGAAGGGGCAGCAAGCGGAAATCCTGTAACCACAGAATGGGTAGCTCCTTATACAGATAGCGGAGTGGTTGGCTGGGTTAAAATTGCTGAAATTGAAGAAGGAGGAAGCGTAAAAGGAACATTTGAATTTAAAGGAAGAAATCAGGATAATGATTCTGACTTCAGAAATGTTACAAATGGGTCTTTCAATATTGAGCTTAATGCTGCGGGTTGGTAATTTATAATTTAAAATAGAGAGTAGTTTTTTTTCATTACAGTTGGAACCCGGCAGTTTTCTCCAAAAGATTGTCGGGTTTATTTTCAACAATAATACGCAACTAACTTAAAAATAATAGCTATGAAACGTATAAATATACTATTTGCATTGCTGATTTGCTCTTCTGCCCTTTTTGCACAAAAGGCAGAAACACCCCAGTATTCCTATGATATGGGAGGGAAAATCAGCTTTATGAAACTCACCGATACGGGAGTTTTGGTCGTAGCAGGTTCAGGCGGTCTCAGCGGAATTAAACCCGGAGAGAGCAAACCGCATTTTAACTTTACAGACTACGGAAAAATAAAAGCCGAAGAGCTGGATTTTATTCCGATGTCGCCTTATGTAATTATCAATGAAGGCGGATTGATGAGTTCCAAAAAAGCCGTAGTAGATTATATCTCAGGCACAAAACTCTTCGCTACCGAAGACAACAACTGGCGATTCACCAATCGGGCAGATGTGATGTTGGCTGAAAACAAACTCGTTATTTCGGGAGTGCACAAAGAAAAAGGAGTAGCCGTTGGTGTTTATGATTTGCTTGACGGAAAAGAAGTAGGCATCGTGCCTTTCAAAAACAGTATGGGAACGCAGTTTCTCACCACTCCGGTCATTATTGACGGAGGTTTGCTGGTCGGGACAGACAAAAGCCTGCTCAGAATCGACATTGACAAGGGTACGGTAGTATGGGAAAACAAAGATGTGGACAAAATCTCCTGGGTTACGGCAGATGAAACCGGAAAAGAAATTTATGCTTTTGAAAATAAAGGAGCCAATACCCGCATTCATAAAATAAGCAGTTCCGGACAAAAATTGTGGGAAAAAGAACGCAAGGTGAAAGGAACCGTAACCCGTTTTCAGATTCTGTCTAATGGATTGGCTTGTGTGAGCGATGAACTGAATTCCAAAAATCCGGAATCGAATATTGCCTTTCTGGCAGCCAATGACGGCTCTGATTTGTGGGAAAAAGCTCCAAAAACCAAGGGATTGGTGCAGCACTTTTACATTATGGATGACGGTATTTTGTTCGGAATCCAAAGCGGAGGAATCAACAAAATAGCCTTTGACGGAAAACCGCTTTTCAAAAAACCAATGAAAACCGGAGACAACATCCACACTATGGCAATGACTCCCAAAGGAATGATTTATATCACTGATTCAGATTGTAATATCGTAAATCTTTCGACAGGAGAATCTATCTGGAACAAAGAGCTGAAATACAAAAGAGCCAAATCTGTTACAAGCGGTTATGATGCCAAAAACAAACGTTACCTAATCAGTACAGGTCAGGAAATTGTCGCTATTGACGAAAACAGCGGAGAGGTGAGTTCGCTGGCAGCTTTTAAATTCCAAGGGAGTGAATATCCGAGTGAGATGATTATGAGAAAAGAAGGTATTTTGCTGACTTCAGACCAGAATATGTTATTGCTTGGTTTTGACGGTTCACAAAAATTCCACGAATTTTATAAAGCTCCGGGCAAAAGTGCCGCAGGAGCAATTCTGATGGGAGCTTTGACGGTGGCTTCGGCTGCTGCTTCCGTAAGTGCAAATATGGCTGCTGAGCAACACAGACACGTTCACAGCATGGGAGGCGGTTATTATCGTTTGGGTAATTATACCGCTCAAGGCGAAAATTACAAAGAAATGGCCAATGCGTTTGCCAATGCGGCAGGAGCTTCATTTGCAGAAATGACAAGGCGTTTCAGTGCTACGGCTGCTACCGAAAATTCCCAGTTTATCCTTACCAAATTAGACAGCGGTGAGGTAGGGCTGGTGAAAATCAACAAAGATTCGGGAGCCAAAGAAAAAGAAGTGATGCTGAAAGACAAAAAACCTGAATATGAAGTGGACGAATTGGCAGGGTATTTATATTACAAAGCCAATGCCAACACTATCTATGCTTATGATTTAAAGAAGTAATCCGCCTGATTTAGCGAGTGCCCTTCCGAAAAACCACATTTTCTTTTCGGGAGGGTTTTTATCCTGATTTTTATTTAATTCACACTAAAAATACTTGGTATGCAACAGTTAGCTACTTTTTTCAGGTATTTATGGGAAAGCCTGAAAAACCATTTGTGTTAATCTTCTCAGAAGACAAAATTTCATTCTATAAAAGAGTCTGACGATGCTAAAAATGTTTCTTCTGATGTTTTTGGGGCTGCACACTGCTGTGATGTGGTCACAGGTTTCTGTGAGAGTAACGGATAGTCCGGAAAGGGAATTTCAGGAGGAAACCGTATATACCAAAGCCATTCCCTATGAGAATGATGCCCGCTATCAAACCGATTTAATCCAAAAAACAAAAGAAACCGAAATTCGGCTGAAAGCACAACAAAAAACCACCTTTGTTTTTTCGGTCGTTTTGTTCTTCTTTTTGTTGTTGCTGTTGAGTTACATTTTTCTGGAACAGTACAAACAAAAAAAACGTACGCTTCTCACCGAAATGCAGCTCAAAAACCTTTGGGCAGAAACAGAACGTCAAAACAGAATACAGCAGCAGCATATTCAGATGTTGGGAGAGTTGTATAAAAACATCAATTCCCGACTTAATTTTATTGCAGTTTCGCTCGACAAACTCCATTTTTCCACACAAAGCAAACATACTGCGGCTTCCGAGAAAATCAGTGAAATCAACAGTTTTACCCAAAATGCCATTTCCCAATTCAGGGATACTATTTGGGCTATGCGAAATCTGATATGAGATTTCCGAAATTTAGTAAAAGCTCTTTAATTCAAAAAATTCATACATTTGTTATGAACTGAGGTTAAAAGCTTATTTTTATTACACTATGAAACAAAAAATACTTTACCTGCTGATGCTGTTGTTCTTTACTTTTGAAGCCTATGCTCAAAACAAAGAAATAGACAGCCTGAAAAACATTGCCGAAAAAAGCACAGGCGACAAAAAAGCAAGAGCCTTGCTCAATATTGCCCGATTTCACCTGATAAACCGAGATACTTTGGCTTTTGCCTATTGTGACAGAGGTTTTGAAGCAGCCGAAACTCCGTTGATGAAAGCCAGAGCTTTATACTTCAAGAGTTTTGCCTACAGAGATGTTGAAAATCCTGCTATGCAGATAGATTTGCTCAAAAAATCACTGATTGAATTCAGGCAAAGCAACGATACACTGGCTGCGGGTGCTCTACAGGAACTTTCAACCGCCTACAGGCTGAGAGCTATGTATCCCGAGGCTTTGAAAACTGCTTTTGAAGAATTTGAATTGCGGAAAAAATTGGCGGGAGAACAGGAACTGGTGCTGGCATTACAGAGTATCGGTTATACCTATGACCGAATGGGAGAATTCAAAACAGCCATCGAATGGTATGAAAAAGCTACCGTAGCAGCTCAAGAACTCGAAGATGATTTCTTAATCGGTCGGACGTTTGGACTCATCGGGATTGCCTATGACGAACTCCAGCAATATGACAAAGCGTTGGAAAACAACTTCAAAGCCATCGAATATTTCCAAAAAGTAGAAGACCCTATCAATGTAAAAATCTGGTATTCCAATATCGGGAACACCTATACGAAATTGGGAGATTACCAAAATGCAGAAAAATATATACTGAAATCGCTTGCCATTTCCGAAAAAACCAATGCAGAACTGGTTACTCGGGTGAATCTGGGAAAGATTTATCTGGAAACCAACCGCTTTGACCAGGCTCAAAAAGTACTGGACAGTGCTTTGATACTTATCCAAAAAGTTGACGAAAAAAAGGTGCTGTCGGAGGTGTATTACAGGCTGCACGAACTCCGCAAAAAACAAAACAACTACAAAGAAGCGCTCGACTATTACCAAAAATATAAGGAAAACGAAGATGTACTGTTCAATCAGGCAAAAGCCAAGCAAATCAACGAAATGTCTATTGCCTATAAAACCAACGAAAAAGAAAACCAAATACTGGAACAACGGGCTGTTATTGCTGAAAACGACCTGAAAATCGGGCAGAAAAACTTTCAGATTATTCTGACGTTGTTTTTGCTGCTTACCTCGGTTTTGCTGGGGTATCTGTTTTTTTACAGACAAAAACAAAAAGCCGGACGACTTGAAAGAGAAAATCAACTCAAAGATGCTCTGTCAAAAATCGAAACCCAAAAAGAACTTCACAGGCAACGAACCAAAATCTCGAGAGACCTGCACGACAACATCGGTTCACAGCTCACTTTTATTACGTCCTCTCTGGAAAATATCAAATATTATTTCAAAGAAAACAGTGCCGAAATCAACAAAAAAATAGATGCGGTTAGCCATTACACCAAGCAAACCATTGTGGAACTTCGGGATATGATTTGGGCAATGAACAAAGAGGAAATGTCGTTGGAAGACCTCAAAAACCGCATCGGAAATCTTGTCGGAACTGCCTCGGAGGCAAAAGAAAAAATCCGGTTTGACTTTCAGGTGGCTACCACACTGAATATGCAGCAAAAACTCACTTCGTTTGAAGGTATCAACATTTTCAGAGTAATTCAGGAAGCACTAAACAATGCCATCAAACACTCCGATGCTACCCGAATTGAAGTAGCCATTGAAAAACAAAACGGCTTTCTCTTGTTTTCTGTTTCAGACAACGGAAAAGGGTTTGCCATCACTTCAAATTTTAATGGAGACGGATTGCATAATATGAAAAAACGCATCGAAGAAATAGCCGGTAAATTTTCTATAAAAACATCTCCCGAAGACGGAACCCAAGTGCTTATAAAATACAGAAAAAAGTGAGTTGTTTAACAAAATTTTAGTATTTTTGAACCGAAAGCAAATTTGTAACACCCTATGATTCGGTTTCTTGCCACTTTTCTCTTTGCCGTAATTCTCAGCAGTTCTGTTTTGGCTCAAAAGGCGAAAACAGACAGTTTGCATACGGTCTTAACCCAAACCAAAGACAAAGAAAAACGAGTGGATATACTGCTTTTTCTTTCGATGGAATATGAAGCGACCGATTTGGAAAAATCATTCGAATATGCCCAAAAAGCCTATCGGGAAGCTCTCAAACACGACAATGACACCCTGCTCTCTGAGACCTATAACAATCTTGCCAACGTCTATGAATATAGGGGAATTACAGATTCTGCTCTTGTTTTTCATCAAAAAGCACTCGCTCTTCGCCTCAAACATAAGAATCCGATAAAAATCGGAGATTCCTATAACAACATCGGGATTGCCTATGACAAATCGGGTGATTTCCCCAAAGCTCTGGAAAACTACTTTAAAGCTCTGCGAAATTACGAAGCAAAAAACCATACCGAAAAACAAGCTATGGCACTATCCAATATCGGGATTGTCTATAAGGCTCAAAAGGAGTACGAAAAGGCTTTAGAATATTACGAAAAGGCAAATAAAATTTATCATGAATTGAACTATGACTTTGGGATTGCCGTTTGTGAAGGAAACCTCGGAGCCATTTCTCTGGCTTTGCAGGATTATGAAAATGCCATTTCCTATTCCGAAAAAGCGATGGAAGGTTACCAAAAAATAGGGTATGACCGTTTTGCGGTTTATTCGCTCAACAATATTGCCATCGCTTATGACAGCCTGAAAAACTACAAAAAAGCAGAAGAACTCTATCGGGAATCGGTGGAGTTACATAAAAAATATGACAACATCTATGAAGTCGGGAATGTTTTGAATCAGCATGCTTTATGTCTTCTCAAACAAGGGAAATCAAAAGAAAGCATCCGCCTTTCGGAAGAAGCTTTGCCTTATATTGAGCAATCGAAAGCCTTGCCTTTGTTGGTTGAAGTACAAAAAAATCTGGCTCTTGCCTATGCTAAAAACGGTGATTTTTCAAAAGCATATCACTATTCTCAGGCATATTCCATCGGGAAAGATTCGCTTTTTGAGCAGCAAAAAACCAAAGCCGTTTTTGAACTCGAAAAACAATATGAAACCGAGAAAAAAGAAAACGAAATTCTGGAACAACGAGCTACCATTGCAGAAAACAACCTGAATATAGAACATAAAAACTTCCAGATTATCCTGACACTTTCGCTGCTTTTGACTTCGATTTTGTTGGGTTATCTGTTTTTTTACAGACAACGACAAAAAAACATCCGACTTAAAAAAGAAAACCTCCTCAAAGACGCCTTGGCGAAAATCGAAACCCAGAAAGAATTGCAAAATCAAAGAGCTAAAATTTCCAGAGACCTGCACGACAATATCGGTTCGCAGCTCACTTTTATTACTTCCTCTTTAGAGAATGTGAAGTACTATTTCAAAGAAGCCAATCAGGAGGTCAACCGAAAAATTGACCATATCAATACCTTTACCAAACAGACTATTTTGGAGCTTCGGGACACGATTTGGGCAATGAATAAAGGTGAAATTTCGTTTGAGGATTTAAAATCGAGAATCACCAATTTCATCAGTAATGCCACCCGATGTGCAGACACTATTTCTTTTGATTTTCAAATAGATAATGCTGTGAATCAGCACTATAATTTTTCTTCTCTGGAAGGCATAAACCTCTATCGGGTGGTTCAGGAAGCCGTAAACAATGCCATCAAACATTCCGAAGCCGATAAAATTCAAATAAGCATACACGCTTCCGACAACAAAAATTTTCAGTATAAAATTGTAGTTTCCGATAACGGAAGGGGAATGGAAATCTCTGATGATACTTCCGGAAATGGTTTGCAGAATATGAAAAACCGCATTTCGGAAATTGGAGGAATTTTGGAATTTCAATCACAAAAAGGAGAAGGAACACGAGTTGTTTTTTATATTTAAAAACCTAAAAAATGCCTGAAATCAAAGTAGCCATAGTCGATGACAACACGTTTTTGCAAAAAGCCATTGCAGAGAAATTGTCTTTTTTTGAGGGCATACAAATCAAGTTTTTTGCTCCCGAGGGAAAAGCCCTGCTCGAAAAGCTGGAAGAAAACTCCAACCTGAACCTGATTCTGATGGATTTGGAAATGCCTGTGCTCAACGGCATCGAAGCTACCGAGAAAGTCAAGCAAAAATATCCTCACATCAAAATTATTATACTTACGGTTTTTGATAATGACGAAAGCATTTTCAGAGCTATAAAAGCGGGTGCAGACGGCTATTTGCTCAAAGAAGTAAACCCGGAAGATTTATACAACGGAATTCTGGAAACCCTCAACGGAGGTGCTGCGATGACACCTTCTATAGCGATGAAAACCCTGAAACTCCTGAGAAATCCGATTGATATTCTCGACGAAACCGAGAAAGAAGAAATTAAACTTTCGTCCCGGGAAATCGAAGTGCTCGAGCAGCTAAGCAAAGGGCTCAACTATATGCGGATTGCAGAAAATTTGTTTCTTTCACCAAGCACCGTAAGGAAACATATCGAAAAAATTTATACCAAACTTCAGGTGCACAACAAAATCGAAGCCGTGCAAAAGGCAAGGAATAATAATTTGATTTGAATTTCTGTGAAAGCACAAGCTTGCTTCCATAAACTATAGACCTACAGCCAATATAATATTTTAGGGTTGTAACCACAAAATATTATAAGTTTTTGTGGTTGTAACCTCAATTTATTATAGTCTTTCGTTTAAGAGGTAATGAGATTCCGTGTTGTCATAATTTAAAATAGATGTGAATTAAGGGTTGAAAATCTATTTCATAAATGATTGATTTACAGACCTCACAGGTTTTAAAAACCTGTGAGGTCTCGAATCCGAAAAATGTTTATAATGTAATTGCTTCATAATCAAGAATTATTCTGATTCAACCCTTAATTCATATTATAAAGTCATTTGTTTTAAAAACTTTTGTACCTTTGAAATAAGTTTTTGGTCAAATGACAACAAAAGAAAACATACTCAAAAAATTAAAATCTAAAAAAACGACTCTTTCCAAACTTGGAGTTCGTAATGTCGGGCTATTCGGTTCATACAGCAGAAACGAACAGCACCAAGAAAGTGATATTGATTTGCTCATTGATTTTGACCCCGAAAAAGAAACCTTTGATAATTATATGGCTGTTTACGACATTTTTGAAAATATGTTTAAAAACATAAAAATCGGAATTGTTACCAAAAACGGGTTAAGTCCTTATATTGGTCAGAAAATCTTAGAGGAAGTAGAGTATGTTTAAAGACCCTCTCGAATATATAAAACACATTCAAGATGAATGTAAATATATTTTGTCTGTTATAACCGATGAAGTAACAGAAAGTGATTTCTTTGAAGATGAAACCTTGAAAAGAGCTGTTAGGCAGTAATGCTGCGGGACAGTGCATTAAACAGACGGAATGACAATGAAAAACGTGAAAAAAACATTAAAACTTGGACAAAGACAAATAAATACTTACATTCTGAAAAATAATGCAGAAAAGGCTTTGTTTAAAAAAAATTATTACCTTTGACAAACACACATAGACAAAAAACAATGAATCTTGAACAAATCAAACACGACAAAGTAAAAGAAGCCGAAGAGCTTTTTACAAAACTTGGAATTGACTACAACCAAGAACAGGAACACGGAGATATTTTGACGAGTTTTTGACAAGCCAACCCATTGTCAATAAAGAAGAACAAGCCAAAAAAAATAAATTAATTTGGACAAGACTTTCAATCAACTCAAACATTGGTTGTATTGTAGAATAAAGAATTGCTATGCCCACTTGGAACGACTTACTTAGAGAAATTGGTGCTCAACCAAACGCTTTTGACCACGTTAGAAGAAAATATTTAGCCGAACTATCTCAAAAAACTCAACACAATCTCATTGTGTATTATTCAGGTTGGCTTCAAAAAGGCAATCTTTCTCAACACGGTTTTAGATTTGATATTGTTGATGCCGACAAAATGGGATTTATGTCGGCTATTAACGGACTTGACAGAAGTAAAGGATTAGATTTAATTCTTCATACACCGGGAGGTTCAATTGGTGCTACCGAATCAATTGTTCACTACTTAAAGTCTATGTTTGGAAACGACATTAGAGCAATAATTCCTCAAATAGCAATGTCCGCAGGAACAATGATTGCTTGCTCTTGCAAGGAAATTATTATGGGCAAGCACTCTAATTTGGGACCTATTGACCCTCAAATTGGTGGACTTCCAACACACGGCATAATAGAAGAATTTAACACAGCAAAAAAGGAAATTGCCTCTGACCCCAAAACAATTCCTGTATGGCAGACTATTTTATCCAGATATTCGCCAACACTAATCGGGGAATGTGAAAAAGCTATTACGTGGTCAAATAATATGGTTAGTGAATGGTTAAAGGAAAATATGTTTAATGGAGACGCAGACAAGGACAAGAAAGTTAAAGCAATTATAACTGAACTTGCGAGCCACGCTTTAACACTTTCTCACGACAGACACCTTTCCATTGACATTTTAAAAGATAAACTTGGTTTAAAAATAGTTCCCCTTGAAACTGACCACAAATTACAAGATTTAGTTCTTAGCGTTCATCACGCTTGTATCATAACACTTACGCAGACACCAGCCTACAAGTTGATAGAAAATCAAGACGGAAAAGCGTATATCCAATTAGCAGGATAGCACTACTGCCAACAAGGGTTTGGTGCAATGCGGGGCGACATTCTTCGTATCAACATTTGTGGTATATTTGAAGTTTCTGCTTCATATCAACGTTAGTGCTGTAAATCCCGCACTGCACCGATCCGCGATCCGTTATAAGAAGTTTGGAAATCATAGGTGAAGCTACAAAACAAATTCCTCCTGATTTCAGACTCGAATGGAATAATGTTGCTTGAAAGTATATGGCAGGAATGAGGGACAGACTAATCCACGACTATATGGGAGTCAATTATTTTATCGTATGGGACGTGATAAAAAATAAAATCCCCGAACTCCATAAACAACTTTCCGAAATTTTAGAAAGCAACGGATAATCAAGAAATTATCCTTTTATTTATTTCTTTCACCAGTTTAGGTCCCTCATAAATAAATCCGGTATAGAGTTGAATTAAACTTGCTCCGGCTTCTAACTTTTCGAGAGCATCTTCAGCAGAATGAATACCACCTACACCAATAATAGGAAAGGCTTTGTTGCTTTTTTCAGACAGAAAACGAATCACTTCTGTCGAGCGGTTGGTGAGTGGCTTTCCGCTCAATCCTCCCGTTTCTTTTTGATTGTCTGATTTTAGGTTTTCTCTCGAAATGGTCGTGTTGGTCGCAATGACTCCTGCAATTTGAGTTTCTTTTATGATGTCGATAATATCCAAAAGTTGCTCATCTGTTAAATCGGGAGCAATTTTCAAGAGAATAGGTTTCTGCTTAGGTTTTGTCTGATTTTTATTCTGAAGTGTTTGTAATAACTGAGTCAAAGGTTCTTTGTCTTGCAGAGCTCTCAGGTTTGGAGTGTTGGGGCTACTGACGTTGACCACAAAATAATCCACAACGTCATAAAGAGCATCAAAACAGATTTCGTAATCTGAAATGGCTTCTTCGTTTGGAGTTACTTTATTTTTCCCGATATTTCCTCCGATAAGTACGTTTTTGTTTTTCTTTAATCTTTCGACAGCTTCAAAAACACCTCCGTTGTTGAACCCCATTCGGTTGATGATTCCGTTGTCTTCTTTTAGGCGAAATAAACGCTTTTTCGGATTTCCGTCTTGTGGTTTTGGAGTGAGTGTCCCGATTTCGATAAATCCGAAACCGAGATTGGAAAGCTCTTTGTACAGTTTTGCATCTTTATCAAAACCGGCTGCCAGACCTACGGGATTTTTGAATTTTAATCCGAAAACTTCACGTTCCAAACGTTTGTCATTCACTACATAACAACTTCTGATAAGCGAAGAAACAAACGGAATTTTATTAGCAATTCGCAAAACCGAAAAAGTAAAATGATGTACTTTTTCAGGGTCGAATTTGAATAATATCGGTCGGATGATGGATTTGTACATTTTTTTAGTGTTGTGATGTTAGAGTTTCTGTACAAACTGTAAACTGAATACTAACTTTTTCTTCTCAATTCAGCCATTTTGATAGCCGTAATCGCTGCTTCGGTTCCTTTGTTACCGTGTTTTCCTCCACTTCTATCAAGAGACTGTTGTAGAGTGTTATCTGTCAATAAACAAAAAATAACCGGAATATCATATTTTATATTCAGGTCTTTGATACCTTGAGTCACGCCTTCGCAAACAAAATCGAAATGTTTGGTTTCGCCCTGAATCACACATCCTATGGCAATCACAGCATCCACCTTTTGGGTTTCAATCATTTTTTTGCTGCCATAGATGAGTTCAAAACTTCCCGGAACATCCCACTTTGTGATGTTTTCCTGCAAAGCTCCGTTGTCTAAAAGAGCTTCGATAGCGCCTTTGCAAAGGTTTCCGGTAATGTTGTCATTCCATTCAGAAACGACAATCCCAAACCGAAAGTCCTTCGCATTTGGGATTGTAGTTTTATCGTATTGAGATAAATTTTTATTTTCTGTTGCCATAATCTGAAAATCTAAAAAATCTAAAAAACGAAAAGAATCTAAAAAAACTGTCTTTTGGATTTTTTAGATTCTTTCAATTCCGTTTGATTTGTTATTTACTGAGCCAGTCCGATAAGTCCGTCAATATTTTGTGCTTCCTGTGAAGCTCCGAATTCGTTTTGGATTCTGGTAAAATACTGTAAAGCTTTATCTTTTTTACCCAACTCCAAAGCAGTTTGCCCTGCTTTGAGCAAAAATCTCGGAGTGGTAAAATCGTTGGTTTTGGCAGCGAATGCTTTTTCGTAGAAACCAAGAGCTTCTTCGAGTTGGTCGTTTTGAGCAAAAGCATCTCCGATAGCTCCCGTAGCAAGAGGTCCTAAAAATTCGTCATCAGATTTGAATTTCTCCAATTCTGCAATAGCTTCTTTGTATTTGTGCAGGTTCAAATAGGCCATTCCCGAAGAATAGTGAGCCAGATTTGCCTCATCCGTACCTTTGTAATGCTCCATTATTTTAGAAAGCCCGAGTTTTCCTTCTGCTCCGCTTAGAGCCAGATTGTAAAGTGAATCGCTCGACACTCCGTTTACAGCCTGTGTAAAATGCTGTTGAGCCTGATATACTTCGTTTACGGCTTCTTCCTCTTTGGGCTCAACCACAAAACGGTTGTAGGAGAAAATTCCAGCTACAATCACAATAAGACCTCCAATCACATAAAAAATTGATTTTTGGTTTTTCAGAATCCATCCTTCAATTTTGTTTGCACCACTATCCAGAGTATTAAAAACTTCTGCTGTAGTACTGTCTTTTTCAGAGACATTATCAATCGGGTCTTTTTCGTCTTTTGGTTTAGGTGCTTTATAACCTCTCTTGTTATACGTTGCCATATTCTTTTTCGTTATTGAGGTGCAAAAATATAACTTTTCTTTAAATAAAAAATAGCTTTTATCTCTTATTTTTGAAGTTGGTTTTTTATTACTAACTTGCCTCGTTAAAAAATAAGAGAATGATAGCTACCAAAGATGTTCGTTTTTCCTATCCGAATCTGGAATTTAACTTCCCTGATATTACTTGTAATCCGGCAGAAACATTGCTTATTACGGGTAAATCGGGCACCGGAAAAACCACTTTCCTGCACATTTTGTCGGGTATTTTACGACCTCAACAAGGCAGTGTAAAGATAGGCGAAACTTCTGTAGAAATCCTTTCTGACAAACGATTGGATAAATTTCGTGGCGAAAACATCGGATTGGTTTTGCAGCAATCTCATTTTATTGCTTCGCTTTCGGTTCTGGAAAATTTGGTTTTGGCTTCGTGGCTTTCTGATAAAACCAAAAAAACCGAAAAAGCAAAAACACTCCTTATAGAATTAGGCTTGGAGAATCAAATGCACAAAAAAGCTTCCCAACTCAGTATCGGGCAGCAGCAAAGAGCTTCTATCGCAAGAGCTCTAATCAACCAGCCCAAAGTACTTTTGGCAGACGAACCCACCTCGAGTCTCGATGACGAAAATGCTCAAATCGTAGCCGATTTGCTCTCAAAACTTTCCAAACAATATCAGGCTTCGTTGATTATCGTTACCCACGACCAACGTTTGAAAAGCATTTTTCCGAACGTGGTGGAGTTGTGATTTTTAGATTTTTGCTTTACAGAGCTTACACAATTCCAGATTAGCATTGTCAATCGTCGCTACACTTTCTACTGCATCGGTCATCACACATTTTTTGTCGGGACAATGTGGAAGTCCTAAATTATGTCCGAATTCGTGAACGGTTATTTTTTTTAGCCTTGAAAAATGAATTTTTGGGTTTGTATGTTTAATTCTAAAGGTAGAAATCACACAACTTTTTCCGGGAACGTATGCCAAACCCATAATTCCCCAATCTTCATATTTTGAAGCAGGCTGTTTTACTTTGCCATTTTCTTTTTTGGTGGTAGAAATGTCTTTTTCCGTAAGTCCCAAAATATAATCCAAACCATCAGGCTTTTGTTGTTTTTGGAGTCGTATGATTTTATCAGCTCGATAACGAGGAGTTTTGATGTTCACAAAAGTTGTTTCATCGTGACTTTTATCAGGAAGAATCACAGTTTCTACTTTGTAGAAGTCTTTAATGATTTTGGCAACTGTATCCGCTTTTTCTATAGGGAAATGGTTATACGGCTGAATTCCGACTATCTTTTGTTGTCTCGAACACGAAATAAAAACAATGAAAATAAAAACAATTACTTTTTTCATAACAATGGTAGAATCAATTATTCAAAACTATGATTTTTTTTCTATTCTCCATCATTAGTGTTTCGTTAAAACAATTTGATTTCCAATTGATTATAATTTAGTTCATTGACATTATTGTAATTAGATTTATTAAACAGTTGATTTAGAGGTGTTTTGTCCAGTAGCGAGATTC
>Ga0172382_10006505_pt1 | contig 16934 bp, 30 predicted proteins | sample Leawel138RmetaG_FD_122245 | JGI IMG/M metagenome (GOLD analysis project Ga0172382, IMG submission 122245) | Leachate microbial communities from a municipal landfill in Southern Ontario, Canada - Leachate well 138R metaG | ecosystem: Engineered > Solid waste > Landfill > Unclassified | place...
ACACAGAAAATTACGAATTTGGAAATGGGTTGCCGCACCACACATACACAAGTTATTACGAATTTGGAATGTAACGCCAATACCAGAGATCCCTGGACCATACACAAGCTATTACGAATACCCTGAATCGTTAAATCCATGCTCTTTGGCATACAGGGCCAAGGCATGTGCTTCGTGATGGGTGAAAAACAGAAGCGTACTTTCAGAGGATGCAGAATCTGCAGATTCGTTTCCGTCATCCGACAATCCGGCTTCATCGTCTTGTGCTTTCTTCCCGCTTTTCGAAGATTTTTTGGTTTTCTTTTCAGAATGTTTGACCAAAAAAGAGGAGAGTAAAGACCCGCAGGCCTGTGCCTGTTCCTCTGTAGCACCTTCTTCCAGGCAGGCAGAAGCGATGATGTCAGAAACCGCCTTGGTACGGATCCCCAACTTCGCGCCAAAATCGTGCAAAGCCAGACGTACAGCACGCTTCCACGACTGAGAACTGACACGAGCACGTTGAACACCGCCCACAATGGCTGTTTTTGGTGCACCCACGTCGTCACGGTTCAGACAAGTGACCGGAAAAGATTGCAGAATGTGAAATTCAATGCGCGTATTTTTGAAGGGGTTATTCACTGGATGATTCATAATCAAATTCCTTGTTAAGCAGTAAGCGGAACAATTTGTAAAAGGCCAAAGCCAAATGCACGGCCTCGACCGATACCTTGAATGAAACTTTTTTTGAAGCGAATCGGATCCGTGACGGTTAACGCCCCTTTCAGCACAGCGCCGCCATGCGTCACCGAATGCCCCTCTTTTTCAAAAGTCTGGACAAAGATGTTTTCAACCAGCAGGGTTTCTACATCCACGGCGAAACCCCAGGCATTTTGGCATCGCTCGGAAAACCATGCTGCGATAGATTCCCGGCCCTTAATGGGTTGTATCTTTCTGTTTTCTCTATCTCTTTTTCCGGGATTGATAGTGACGGTGAATGCGTAATGATCAAAAGTCAGAAAATCCGCAGGAATTGGCCGAGTTTCTACTTGGCCAAATTGTGGCGTTTGATGCGGTTTCCGTGTGGAGAGCATCAGCACTTGCCTGACCATGCCTGCGTGTGTGGAAACTCCGCCCTTGTCCACGAACAATATCCCACTGGGATGGCTTCCCTGTTTTTCAGGAGTATCACGAATGTCATCAAACAATCCGTACACGACCTTATGCAACGAATAGGCATCCTTGATGCCCAATATGCGGGTATCCCGTCGCGTCAGTCTCAAGACGCTGGCAAATGCAATGGCACCCTCATTCATGGGCTGCCCCTTCCTGCTGTTCTGATTTACCGTAAAATTCCTGCGCCCATCTGGATTTGATCCGTGTTTGATGGGTATCCCAATGAAACAAGAGTAAATCCTTTAAGAGTGCTGCATAATCCAGATGCGTGATTCCACGAGAAAACACCAGGCTGATTAACGGCCTCATGATTCTGCAAGCCTCTGCAGTAGTATCACAGGCCAGAAGCCGGCGGAGCTTCATCTTTGCCTGGTCACTTTGGTTTCCGTTGGCATAGCATCTCGCTATGGCGGACCCAACACCTAAAGCACCGTTCTTTTCGACTTTTCCACGCGCAATAGCCGCCGCAATGAGTGCATACGGAAGCCGCTGATCTTCCCAGTCAAGATGCACATGAAACCCGGCTAATATATCCCAGCTCTGATATTCGGTAGATGGATTATCTGCCCTGCTGAGTTGAGCGCGTGTGCCACCTTCCTGTTTACAACGGCGAATAATGTAATCGACAAAGGCAATTTCTTTGCTTTCCTTTTTTTCCACAACAGATTTTTGCGTTGTCATTGGTTTGCTCCATGATTAATATTAAGATACTTCCGTGTATCCGGCTTGTTTTTTGCCCAGGCATCTATCTGTCGGGCCGTATCTTTAGGACAGAAGAGGTCATAAACCTGATGAACAATACGCGCAAAATCCGGACGTAATGTGTGCAAGCTGGATTCGTCGTCGCAGGCGGAAATCAAATCCTGAAAAAGTGGTTCACATAGCTGCCAGAATAAATTGGATGCCTGAGCGGGAATATCTTTCCCATCCATCTTTTGCGCCTTGAAATAGCCCATCACCCTTCCAAAAATCATTTTTGACAATAAATCAAGTTGATTCATTTCATTCTGTAAATTGGCGTACCAAATGCTGCCTAAATCCTCCATGTTCAGGAAAATTACAGAATCTACATAATCATCTGACCCGGATGCGTTTTGTTCACCAGCTTTATTGCTGACACGCAACCCTCCAGACCAGATGCCTATAGTTTTCGTGTCATGGGCCAACCTGGATAGATTGAATCTTAACTGGTAACACTCAAATTTACCCTCACCCATAAAGCTCAATAAAGAAGTGAGTGACCGCCAAGGTCTTTTTTCTGGATCAACCCATAAAACTTTCGGTTTTTTCGCTGAAAAATCTACGGCGACACTGGGATCAACCACGCCATCCATATATCCAGGATGGGCAATACCTTCCGAATAATGCAATCCTTCCTTTGTTAGCAGCACAAAACGTGAAATAGGCAGTAATCGGCCCATCAGACTGGATTTTAATCTTTCTGCAGAGGCACAGGCTTCACCTACAGGCATGTCTTCCCAGGGCGCTACGCCAAGGCCATTAGGGTAATGTGTCAAGTCTTCCAGATGATCGCGCTGAAATAAATTGAACCAAATGGTTTCATGGATGTTATTGCCGAGCAAGAAATTATGCAGAAATCCCATGAATCCGAGACTTGATCCCGGCCTGCCGCTGGAAGGTTTTCCCTTGTCATTTATTTTCCCAAGGTATCCGGATGAAAGCACTACTGAATTATCCGTTTGTTTCCCACCCAAACAAAATCCCATAGACTGAATAATTAGCATTGCCTTATCTGCGTCGGAAAGGCTCTTTGCGACCTGATGTTGCTTTAAAACCCTGTTGTTTCCGCTGGCCACTTCTGGCATACAAACACTAAAACTCTGTACCTTGGCAGCTTTGATGGCTGGAACCTGTAAAAAAGGCTTTTCTCCATACAAGTAAAAGGCATCATGCCATTTTTCCAGATAGGCCATACATGCGTTGGCTAAACCCTGAGCACCCAAATCCCGCCAGTCCCGTTCGTCTTCTGGCGTATAAGTCGATTGTGCAATGGCCAATAGCAGTTTGGTCAACGCAATTTTTTGAACCGGATTACCACCTAATCCTCGATAGGCATCCGTACCGGTTCTTGTGAATATCTGGCGCAGGCTAACCAGACCAGCATCGACCACGGGTATCCACGGTTCTTCTATCAAATTGAAACGGGGTTCCGTATGATAATCATCGTTTGCTTTCATCGTTTTTCCGCCGTGTATCCTATGAGCGAGTGATAACTGAGTCTGTATGTATCGTTGGCTAATTTATGGATTGGATGTCGAATAGCGCCATCTTCATCGACTAATCCCAATCGTAACGGTACATTTTCATCGTAATCTGGATTGCCGAGATAAAAATAGTCGCCAAGCCATGAGATTTCCTGTCTATTCATTGCACTTGGGGCGTGATATAGGGCGACATTAAGCACATTCTGCATCAATGTTACAGTAATGCCTTGCCATTTTTCTCTGCCCAAAGAACGACCGTTCTGTGGAACAAAAATGATGCTTCCATCCATGAGTTCTATAGATGCCCCTTTTCTCTTTTTATCCATCCGATAAGAACGAAGCAACAAAACCTGCGTTGTTTCCAGATCACTGTGTCTCGTTTGGGCCTTTTCTTCGGGCAGGGTTTTCCCCCCACGGGAAAGCCCTATCAAAGCCAAGCGACGCAATCTTTCCCGGTTTTTTTCCAATTGATGTAAATACCGACTGATCGACGGGTTTTCTTCTGTCTGATCTGCGTATGTGGCTTCGATGGTTTCCCGGATCTGGCCGGGGATCTGTATCTGCGTTCGCTGGTTCCATACCTCCAGGCTTCGATACAACACATAGGGATCATAGACCTTGGCACTACTACCCAATGTCTTCTCTATGTCGCTTTCCACGGCATCCATAGGTGGAGACAATATCCATGTTTCACGACGGGCGCTGGAGGGTCGTCTGGTACTGCTATGCCGCCATAAACGACCCATGCGTTGTAGAAGCATGTCCGTTGGTGCAATTCGCGTAATCAGGAAATCCGCATCAATGTCGATGGATTGTTCAAGCACCTGTGTGCCCACCAATATGCGTCCTGTTTCGCTTCTGTGGGCGGCACCTTCTTTGCCAAAATGAGCTACCCATATCGCCTCATTTTGTGCGCGATCCCGTCGGGTGAACCGTGAATGCAATAACCCGCAAGAGATCCCCTGTATTTCTGTAGATCGGGCAGCCAGAATCCGGTACATCGACTGAGCCGCATGGACCGTGTTTTCTATCCACAAAACCTGCTGACCAGCTTCCGCACGGGCCAATGCTTCTTCAATAGCTGTACTGTCTTCACTCCGGGATACGGCAACAAGGCTGTCTGATGGTGCGCCTACAGGGATTTCATAGTACGCATTATCGTAAACAGCGGTGATCAATGGGTAAGCAGATGATGACCTGTTGCTTGCCGTTGCCTTGCTTGGAATTTTTGTGTTGTTAGCAAGCCCCATGATTTGATTGCGCCGCGATTGCGTGAGGGTGGCGCTCAGTATGATGACCGTGCAGCGCAATTTCTGGAGAGCCTCTACCAGCACATCCATGATCGTGCCGGTGTAACTGTCATAACTGTGTACCTCATCCAGAATGACCACTTTGCCCGCCAGCCCGAATGTACGCACAAATCCATGTTTGACGTTCATGACGGCCATCAATGCCTGGTCAATCGTTCCTACCGCAAAAGGGGCCAGAATGCCCCGCTTCCCCTGGGCAAACCATGCACCTCCAGGGTTGCCTTCTTCTCCCATAACGGTATTGACGGATTTCAGCCATGACTGTCCATGAATCAGTAAAGCAGCGCGATGCGGTGAGTCTTCTGTGAGGATTTTCTGCAGAAAGGCATTGACGCGCTCATGGATTTTATCTGACGTGAGCTGTGTGGGCAGCGCAAAATAAAAGCCAGTCGCTTTTTTTTGTTCCAGCATTTGATAAGCCGCGAATAAAGCCGCTTCCGTTTTTCCTACGCCCATTGGCGCTTCAAGAACATACACTCCGGGCTGTTGAACACTCTCTGCCATCTTGATTTGAATCGGATTCGCAGGAAAGCCGAAGATGTCCTGAAAACTCAAACCGGAGTGAATAGATGGCGACACGAAGCCCGCTTCGATAACCGCTTCCTGGATAAGGGCTTCATCCGCAAGACACGTTGGATCTTCAAATAATGGACCAGAACCTATCCAGTCACTCACCGTAGTCAAACCAGACAAAACCATTGCCTGCAAGGGGTCACGAACGGTAGGCCAGGGCGCGTTTTCACAGCCAAGATGAATGGCAAGCTGATCAAGCAAATTCTTTCTCGCAGCGTTCCAAGGAGCTCCGCCAAAGGCCTCACCGTCGGCTTGCCGCAAGCCGAAAGACGGGAGATACTCAGGAGATCGCCCATGATGCTGGCCAAGTATTTTTGGGATATAGCTACCAACATTTAATTCAGACGTTGTTACTTGACTGACACCAGCATGACCACCCCACTGTTTTTCAACCTCTGCGTTATAGCGTCGCAAGTTCTCCAGAATGCGTGTGTCTGGGGTCGAGAGTGCGGAATATATTTTTTTCTGAAAGGTAGGGCTGACTTTTCCAATATCGTGCGCTGCAGCAATTAAGTGTGCGTTTTCAGGGAAAATATCGGTACATAACCAATCTGGCATTTGCCGAATCAGCTCCCTCGCCACCATGCCGACAATAGTGCAATGGCTCAGAACCAGGCGTCCGTGTTTGATTTCCCCATTGGCGCATTTCCATGTTTTTGCCAGACATTGATCTAGTGGAAGCGGTCTGGGTCCTTCATTCTCAGAATCAAGATTTGTTTTACGAGGCTTACCTAACAAGAGGAGTCCTTTTTTGTAGTGCCGTCACCATGAACCGCTCGAACAGCATCCCCTTGTGATGTACGCCTTTGGCGAAGCGGTTTAATTCGTTCATCCATTCTTGAAAACTGTTAGGCATTTGCGGAATCTTCCTGTGAAGCGATTGCGTTAATAGTGATACCGAACTGAAATAATGATGATTTCTTCTGACGTACTGCGATAAACGAGTCGGTTTACGTCATCCATGCGCCGTGACCAGTATCCGGAAAGGTTTTCCCTTAATGGTTCAGGCTTGCCAATGCCGGAATGCGGGTTCCGCAGACAATCCTGGATCAGCGTGTTTACTCTCCGCAGGGTTTTGCGATCCTGTCTCTGCCAGTATTGGTAATCCTCCCATGCGGCCAACGTCCAACAGATGCGCTCAGGCATCGGCTAAACGATGGGGCTCTCGGCTCCCTGCCTGATCCTGGGCAATGGATTGGGCCAGATGTGCGGCATTGGCTGGTGAGCGGAGCAGATGGACCGTTTCCATGAGGCTGTCGTAATGTTCCTGGGACAACAGAACCGCATTGGCGGATCCGCGTCGGGTGATGATTGTGACATCGGCATCTGCCGCTGTGCGGTCCATCACTTCCTTGAGATGGCTCCGGGCCTCTGAATAGCTGACTATGTGCATGGCTGTTTTTCCTCTCGTACAATATAGAGTACAAGACTAGGGAGTTATGGGTTGTTCGTCCAGCATTTTTGTTCTCTATAAATCCTTCTGTTAGTGATTTCTTCGATACTTTTCTTCAACAGCCTGAACCATTGCATCCACCTGAGCATCCTCCAAAGAAAGCCGATCTTTTAGCTGCTCGCGGGCTTTGGCGCGATGCGCTTCAGATACCGGCCCGGCTACGCGCAGGTCCGGGTAATAGCGCAGGCTGCCAGGTGCGGCCAGGTGTGCCAGGTAGTCGTTCGACATCACCCATATTCGCAACATGCCGCGAATAGACTTCCGGGATGGATTCTGCAAATACCGGTACGCGACTAATGCGCCCTGGAGATACGCGATCAGCTCGTTACCGGATCCTATGGCCATGGGCAGACGATAATGCAGGATCAGGGCAACATGCCCCCAGTTATGGCGCATTCGCCTTGCCAAAGCGATGGCAGAGATGGATTCAGGCTGATTGGAAAGGCCACCATCCTTGATTTTGACCTTTTGAGCGCGTTTTTTCGACCATCTTTTGTGAGATTCTGGATTTTTTGTGGGATTTTCTGGCTCTTTAGCCGATTTTATATCGGTTTTTGTGGAATTACCCTTTATCGCGTTTTTTTCTGCTTCCATTCTGGAATTACGTTCTGCCGCTGAAGCGGCTATAGCTTCCAGACTGGATACGTCCATCTTGAGCAGATCCACCGTGCGCGGAGCTGACGGCGTAACCGGGGCTTGTTGCTGCCCGTGATTACCGGACTTGTTCTTTTTTTCGTACACAATTTTTTGTCGTTTCTGGTGTTTTGCCATCAGATCGGCCCTTTAGTGAATAGCGTCCCGGTAATACAAAAACAGGCCTGCAGCAATGATGGCCAGCGGAATGATCGAGAGCCTGGCCAGTCGAAGATCCGGCAAGGATGGCAGACACTCCAGCAGGCACTCTGCAGCCAACCAGGGGGCCAGCAGAAACCGCCAAAGTCCCAGCCAGGTGATCGTCGCCGGCGTACCCATCCGGATGATGAAATAAGCCAGTGGAATGAGCAGCAGAGGCGAAAGGCCTATCAGCCCGCCGTTATACCAGCGCGGATTATGGATAGGCACGCGCCCCAGAGCATACACATTGCCCATTTTCTTGGGGATGAATCGAGGGAACCCCGGCCTGCCCAGCGTCACAAAGGCGACCATCCAGTGCGACAGTTCATGCAGTATGACACCCGGCAGAGCCATCAACCAGAAGAGCACAATCCGCCCACGGAAAAGCCGCAGAACACCAATCCAGATGAGCGTGATCGCCCCTAGCACATAGGCTGGTTGTAGGATCAAAACACCCCCTCACCCTGCATCATTCCGCGTCTTCAACAGTGGTTTACTCTTAATCGAAATCCACGCTCGCCAAAGCATCACGCCGGCCACTGCAGAAGCAATACACCATTCCGTCATCCCGAAAACATACCAGAACGGATGTACTGTCCATCGGGCTTTTCCATAGGTGATATGCCCCAACAAAACATCCACGCGCCCCGTATAAAATCCACTTAATGTCCAATACCAAATAAATACTGCCAGAATTGCAACAAATCCCAAATAAAACCATCTTTTCATTCAGAACCGCCATAATGCTCACAATCCATGCCAGTGAAATCATCCCGCATCATACCAGGTGAAACTCTTTTTTTTCGTACAATAACTTCCACCTTACGCTTTTCCTCTGCTTTTGGTGCGAACTTGGTAGCCATCTTGGGTTCGGACGTGGCCGGGAGATCAAGATCCCTGGGGTACCAGAATGATGGGGTACCGCTTACAGGAATCGTACCCGGATCCCGTACATCCTTTGCGGATTCTTTTTGTTCCGCAGGATTGCGCTCCGCAGGAGATTGGCGTTCCGCAGGAGTCTCTTTGCCGGGATCAGCTTTTAGATGCCCGCCAACCCCGAACTGAGGGGCTTTCAAGTTCGTTTCGCGCCTAGCCATGTGCAGCTCTGGCCCAGTCCCGATTGAATTGCGCCTGCAGCTCCGATACCGGCTTACCATTCAGTAACAGCCCCATTTCTCGATTGTCCTCCAGTGAAATCTGGGTGAAATTTTCGGAGCCCACGAAGGCCTCATTGCTGGAAATTACAGCCTTCGCGTGGATATAAATCGGCTTTACGGGCATCAGGCGCACCTGTACACCATGCGAGCGTAGAAAGGCTACGTCCCGCTTGTCTTCGGCATTGATACTGGCAGGCAGGATCACTCTGGCCAGATGCCCTTTCCGGGCAATAGCGTCCAATGTCGGTCGGTATGGCCCCATTTCCTCACTCTCGATCTCTATCGGACCCGGCTGGTCAATGGTACTGATAATCTGCGCGGCAGACGTGCCCGGAGAAAGGACCAGAACCCGATGTGTCCAGGCCGGTGCCCGTCGATTACCGCCCTGTGCAGCAGTCCAGTCGGCATTGAAAACAGTGTTGGCCGCCTTGACCACGGCAGGATCTTTCGTGACATACAGGTACTCCCTATTGCGATGGAATGCGCTCCAGTCGAAGTTCGCCGTACCGATCTCACATTCATAGCCTGAACAGACGTATTTGGCATGGTAGAAAGCATAATGATCCCCATGGCTGGTAAAGCGGTAAGGGGCCAGATGCAGGGTGGCTCCCGTCGCCTCGATCTCCCTTTCCTCCTTTTTCACCTGCCAGGGCTTCATGCCGTAGGGCTTGCCCTCGATAATGACCCGCACATCGACACCGCGCTCGTGGGCGGCTTTCAGTGCACGAAGGATCGGGCGGTCAGAGAGATAATACACCCCGACGCTGACCTCGCGGCGGGCAGACTGAATAAGCTGCACAATCGGTGCGGGTCCAGCATGGGGTTCAATGTAGAGTGGCATATAGGTCAAAGCCCGCCGTGATACTTGAAGGACATCTCGCTGCACTGTGGGCAGACAAAAACCTGCACTTTCAGTTTCTTCTCGAAGGCCTCTTCACCATCATCAGCAAGCTGGCCACCGATCATGCCCAGGGCCGCACCGCCAAGGCCGGTAAGTCCCCCCATACGGATGCCATGGGCACCCATATCCTGCATCTGCGTCTGGCAGCATGGGCAAGTGGCGGTTTGTTGTTCTGCGGGTTTTTCTCTAAATCCAAACATGATGTTGCTCCTTTCTTGAGTAAAAATAGGGTGTAGATTGCGCTATACCGCACAGGTTGGACCCTGGCTAATCGCCAAAGTCGCGTCATTCGTCATTTGGGCTTCCAGGGGAACGCACACTACCCCCAAGCGTAATTTTCGGTCGAGCTGGCGGGGAATAACTGCCAGGACGCATATACGGTCTGGGCTCCCCTCGGTATTCGGAGCGAAACTCTGATCCTGAATTTTCTGCCTGTTCCCGCAAGCGGTAGCAAATAGGCTTTTTCCCGTGCGTGCTGATCTTCCCGGACACTTCCAGCCGGGTAAGGGCTTCGCGCACTGTCGTAGCCCGTATATGCAGCCTATCGGCTATTTCCTGGGCACTTTGCCAGGAATCATCCAACGCGCCCTCAACCGACGCGACAATTTCTCTGCTTAACAAATATCTCTCCTACGCTTTCCAGAACCGGCACACCGGGAACCGGATCCCCGCCACCATCATGATTGGCTCTGATTCGGACCACTCGCGGCACTCCAGCGTCCACGGCTTCCCGGCAATGCACCCACAAATCATCGGCAAAGATCTCCGGCTTCAAAATCCGAAGTGGATCAAACTTGCTGCCACCGAAGCCCACACCCATCAGCCGCACTTGCCGTAACCCCAGCTTGTCCAGGGCTCTCTGACGTGCCTTTCGTGCTTCCACATCCACAGCGGAAATGACAAAAACCTCGTGGTCAGCTTCCAGCCAGGCGTTGACGGCTTCCAGGGCATCCGGAATAACCGGACAGTCTTTCCAGACATCCCAGCGATTGAACATAGCCCAGCAGCGATGGTATTCCGCCATGGAAAGACCATAGCGGGCGATCAAGTGATAGCTTTGGTTCCTTTCAACCAGCTCACGATTCAGGGTGTTTTCTGCGACCGCGTGCCAGGTCGAAAGAAAGTCAAAAAGCACCTGGTCGGCATCTATGGCGATTCTCATCGTTGTCTCCTGCGGGTATCCATGAAGCCAGAGACTTCCGCATACAGATCATGAACCAAGTCGTATGACGCCCATCCAACAAAGAAAAAGAATGGGGAAACAAAGGCGGCGATCATCAGGATATACATAATCTGGTTCAAACTATGCGAAAAGCCGAAAATCAGCGCGAGTCCATAAAGGATGCCGAGAGGGATAAAAGCCAATGCAACGATGGCGATGACTGCAGCAATCAGGATACCGAAGGTCACTAGGCCGGCCATAGTTTTAATGTTTTCCGATGATTTCATCCTAAATCACCTTATGAGTCTGAATACTACCCTAACGAACTCGCTCGTCAGGAACGGACCTGCCACATAAAACAAAACGATAGCGAGCAGTACAATAGAAATAAAAATTAAAAATAATGCCCAGAATTTAACATTCTCCATGGTTTTTCTCCTGCTTCTTATACCCGTCACATTCAAGCACAATCACCGGATGAAACTGGAATGGCCAGGCGTGTTCAGGATGCTGGTCGCAGTCGCAAACCAGTCGGAACGGTTCTTCGATGACGCCTTTCTGCACAATGAAGGCATAATACGCGATCATCACATCTACAGGCTGAACCTCGCGGAGCTTGCATTCCAGCAGTTCAGGATCGTTGTGCTTTTTCCGCGCTTTCGAGCAATCATCACAAATCATGTCTCCTCCAAGTTCGTGTTAGCTTCCAATGGCCTTCAGTTGCTTCGCTATGGCGGGGCTGTGCATCTTCTCCAAATCGTCATTGTCCTGCCTTTCTTTATCTACCTTGGCATGGGTCTTGGTGTAATAACGTCCCTGTATATATCTAAATGTAAATATGTTAATGGGCCGGTGCTTTGTTTCTATGTAGTGGCGCATCATCTTTTTCTCTGCAACAGGCAAGTTTTTAAGCCATGATTCAGGTACGTTATAATTCGTGCCTATTCCAGAGATGATCTCCGCTATAATAATTATTATTCCACCAATAATCCCAAGGGTGTCACCAATCTTTTCGTTTTCTCTAAAGAAAAACCACCCAAGCAAAAATATCAAACCACCAACGCCCGCCATGGAAAACAGGATTGTTGCATTAAAAACCCATAAAATATCGTCCATTTAATGCTCTCTACGAATCCAGACCTGGAAATTGCGATAAATCTGCCGCAGTTCTAACCAGATAACCCATATAAACAGCAATCCTACGGCGGCGGGTATCACCAGCCAGATCCATGCGAAAAAAGAAAGGTCAGCGGTCATGGTTTTTCTGTTCCGAAATGCACGGGCAACCTATATAACTTTCCAGCAAACGAATCTGCGCTCTCAGCCTCTTGATCTCCTCTGCCGCTTCTTCCGCAATCGAAAGATCGTCGTGCTGGTAGTTGGCCAGAGCGCGAAGCCTGTTCACGAGATCGTCAGCCATCAACATCATCCGTGACTATTCCGACAGGCCAGGCCTGCCATTCTCGGCCATTCAGCCTGCATCCAGCCTTATGTACGCCGACGCGAAAAATAGATCGAGTACCGAAAAAATCCTGCTCGAAGGAACGGGGATCCTCCACAGAGAAAACCTGCCCACTATGTATAATGACTTTTTGCGGGACAATGCAGTGTGTTCCATATTCGTCATCTAGCTCATTTTGGTCCTCACCATCCTTGGCCGGTCGGTTGGAGCGGTAGAGACTGGCGGCATATTCCGGCGTCATCTGTGTCAATGGAAGCCACTCGCCCCACTGCTTGAAGAAAAACGGCACATGAGCCTGTTCGCATTGTTTCTGGATGGACTCCACCCAGTCGGGGTGCATTGGCCGGGCATCCGGCCCTGATTCTGATTCCCCGCCTACCACGACCCAATCCAGTTTAGGGGCGTTTGTCTCTCCGTATGGCCGTAATGGTCCGTTCATGCCAACAGGCACCTCCTCAAGATCTATCGGGCCAAGAAGCGGTTCGGCACTGAGCCAACGAATTGCCGCAGGCGTATTCATCAAGTAAAAAAGCCTCTCATCAGCACTCTCTTGATCCTCAGCCGATACGCCCAACCAGACATTCGGCAATGGCCACTCCAGAATGCCAAAACAATCCGACCGGACAGCAGGCATCGCCTCATTCCCGATAATGTCCATGCGCCCCTGCGTAGTCAGATACTTAAACATCCGTTCCGGTCGCTTGGTCAGAATTTGAAAAGTGTGCTGCTCGGCCAGGGCCATCACCGCAAATACCCGGTCGATAAAAGCATCCGGCACCAATTCATGAAACAGGTCACTCATGGAATTGACAAAAATCATCCGGGGCTTTTTCCAGCGCAACGGCTGGTCCAGACGATCTTCATGACAGGCCACATCCGTAAACGCCCGCCCGCAGTAGTTTATGGCCTTTGGATTGGCCGAAAGCCTTGCCCACTCCCGCTCCGCATAACAATGCTTGCAGCCTTGGGAAACCTTGCTGCAGCCCGTCACCGGGTTCCAGGTGGCATTTGTCCAGGCAATACCGGTTTTGTCAGCCATCACATCCTCCTTGGCTTATCTCACACTCCGCCTCACCAGCTCCGTCCAGGTACTCCTCTGGCGTGCCATGATCTTCCTCATGGCAATAATCCGGCGGCGGGACTTGTTCGCTAGGTTCGCGCCAACTGGGTGCGCCACAAAACAGGCAGAGGTACGGTGGATTCATGGTTTTGCCCTATGAAGCATTTTAATCTGGTAAGTATCTGGCCCAATTTGTGTTATCTGGGCGCGACCATGAATGATTTTGTTTCGGACCCTTATATAAGGCTTTGGCAGATTCTTTGTTTGCACCATTTTGGCAAAAGCCGCATCTTGACGCTTTTCTTTGGCAATCTGCGTCGCTGTCAGTGGAATAGGCATTTCAAAGAGTACCGGCGTTCCCCGTACGAATTGAATATTTTTCACTATTGGTTTGGAAGTATTAACAGAAACAGGCATGGACGGCATCAACGTAGACATAAACTCTAAAACAGACACGACGATGATAACGGCAAGCAGTAAAATGATTCCCTTTTTCTTTTCGCTGTAACGCTCCCAATGGGGCCGCATCACATTTTCTACCATGAACAGCACTAGATAGCCCACTACAAAAAACAATCCGACTGCGAGCAGGATTATCCAGAAGATATACAGCGAAAAAGGGTGCAGGGCGAAAAACCGCGTCACGCCGTCCAGATTGGCAGAAAAACGGAAACCGGAGAACGCACAAAAAGCCATGAAAAGCCCAAGGGTTATCATCCAAGGCATAAAAAACAGTTCTGTTAATTTTCTAAACATATTATCGTCCCATAAGCCATCATCACCCGGATCCCCCGTTCATCCACCATCGGGACCAGACGCACACCGATAACTGCCTGGGCACCCAATGTACGGGCCTTCTCTTGCAGCATATCCAGCGTATCGTCCGGCTGATGAGAAAAGCATTCGCCATAAAACGCCCGGTTAATCACGGCAATAATTTGCGTATTTGGCGATTCCTGAATGGAATCTGTTGTGGAAAAGGGTATTTTCTGCGCTTCAACGGGTTCTGTTTTCATACCCATATTCCTCCTGGTTGATAGGTAGGTAGCTTTAATTTGAATCCCACACTTGGTCCATACAGCGCCTCAAACTCACCTAAAAGATTGTGAAGATTGGTGACACCCAATCCCAAATCTACATTCATATTGTAAAATTTCACGAAGATAGGGGCGCATGATTCGCAAACAACCCAGGACGCCAGGGGAACCTCATCGCCATAGATACGTTCTTCAATATCATTGGCATAATCTCGCCAACGCTCCACCTGGATATATTTAGCACCATGCCGGACCATATCACCGCATGAACAGCATCGTTTGCCTCTATTCTTGTCATAGGGCAAAAGACGCATGTTGGCGTTCCACCACCACGCCGCCCCGTCGCATTCTATGGCACAAGAAATAGTCATTGTTCTCTCCAGTTAAAAAACATGCGCTACAAGCTGGTAAAAAAAGAACAACTCCGCGAGCGTGCCCAAGGCCAGAATGACCAACACATGCACGAGATCCCCGAACAGCCGGGAGAAGTCGATCTGCAGCCGGATGATCTGCATAAAATCCTCCGCTGCAGAAAAAAACAGCAAAGCCACTACCAGAATGGGGATGCCAACAACACCGAGCAACCAGATCATAACAATCTCCTTAAACACCTATCCGGCGCGAACACCGAAGCCTTTACGCTATTCTTTCAATCCCCGTTAGATATTTTGGATGATGGCCAATCAGCCATGCTGCCGCATGATTAACGGCAGATACGGCAGCCTCATGCACGCTGGCCATAACGCGCATAGCGTTGCTGGTCCGACCCTTCGCCGTCTGCAGGGCAGAAGATCCCAGGACAAACGCAGCCCGTCGTGCAGCGACCAGTGCCAAGGCAAAAAAGCCGACTCGCGCCCGTACCTGCTCGGCAACCTCACGGCCCTCGCCCATTTCGTGCAGGGCATTAAAAACGGCACGGGGCTGCTCAGTCATCGCAACACCCGCAACCACCAGCGCAAGCACCATTTGAAAAACTCGATTCATAATTTTCACCGTTCAAAAATCGCAAATGGAAACTTTTATCCATGTGCGATTTCCCTTTTCTTTTTTTAATCATAACGGACACCCGCCACATTCTGTGCCGCGACTATTTCTGCTTCTGTTTGGGCAAGTTCCCTAAGTTTTAATTGCAAATTTTCGCCGCATCCAATACCCCAATCATGATCGCGGGCATAACTCATGAGAACCGGATATTGGGATAACAGCGCCAGTAATTCCTTCGCAAAGCGATCTTTGACGCTCTCAAACGCTTCCTCGCCATGTCTTGTTGTGCCAGCTTGTGTCGTATGATGAGCATTCGACAGGATGATGGCCTCCATTTCAGAATTGACAAATCCAATATTCGGGGTTGTTTCTGTCGGCAACAGCTTCAAAATGGCCATAGATGTTCGCCAGGCCATCGCTTGTACATTCGTGTCACTTATCCTTTCTGTGATTTCGGTCCATGCTTCAGTAAGCGGCATTTTCATAGCAATAGCAGAAGCATCCCTAATACCCTCCGCATAACCATCCTTAAAATCTGCATTTCTGGCAATTTCAGGCGAACGAGGTGAATTGGTGTTCATAATATGAATTTCCTTTAATATCTAGTTGGTTGGATTTATGCGGCAAACACTCTTAAACAAGTCTTTCATCTTCTCTGCCTTCGCCCGTCTCTATCGCGCGATTGATGACATTATCGGTCATTTCGTCGCACGCCATTAGCCCGATAGCTCTATCAAATTCCGTCATATCATCACAATAGTTAAACCCACAATGAGGGCACCATTCATTTCCAGGAACATTCATACCAAAATTGCAAAGTCGGCAACCGTATTGGCTGGGTATCTTTTCCATGAAAAACCTCATTTTCTCTAAAAAAGCCCGCCCAACTCGACGGGCAATACAACCGCACTCTGGGAGAGTGGCACCGCAAAACTAATGCACCAAAAAGGCTCCTGGCTTCGCCTGATCTGGAGCGCAAATCACCCGGCTCCAGAGATCCCAAATCGCAGGCTTGGCACACAACAGCCGGTATCCCCGGAAATACAGTTCTTCGGGCGTTGCCCAGAAGTCCACAACAGAGCCCTGGATATGCAGCTTCGTGAAGCCATCCACCAATTCCGTTTTCACGATGGGAAAGATAGTCCCGTCATGACGGCGCACGAGGCCGGAAAATTGCTGGAGTTTGCTTTCCTTGATGCTTCTCAAAATTTGCATATCGAGTTCTCCCTAAAAAACCCGTCCCGAAAGACGGGCAATAACCGCTTTACCACCGCTAAGAAGATGATCCCTGATGGACCGTCTGCGAAGCTGACGCAGCAGGAACAGCAGGATGTGCTATCGGGGGCGCTGGATGGCCGCCCATAAATTTGCCCAAAATAAAAAACAGAACGGCAAAAGCGATAAATGCTGTTACCAGAATCAGGGTGAGCCTTTTCCCTGACTCCTCCGGTTTCTTATGTAGATGCAGATGATGTTCGATCTTCTCATCTCGATCAGCCATTGGAGCTATGCTCGAAAGTGGTGTACGGGCGCGTTACAACTGGCTTGAATGAGGTGGCGTACTGTTGCTACAAAGGGTTTCCGACTCAAAGAGCAACATAAGGAGTACGCCGTGGAAAAGAAT
>Ga0172382_10006506_pt1 | contig 16933 bp, 15 predicted proteins | sample Leawel138RmetaG_FD_122245 | JGI IMG/M metagenome (GOLD analysis project Ga0172382, IMG submission 122245) | Leachate microbial communities from a municipal landfill in Southern Ontario, Canada - Leachate well 138R metaG | ecosystem: Engineered > Solid waste > Landfill > Unclassified | place...
CGTTGATTCAGGATTTTGCCTTCGCTCAGCAGCAGGGTGCCGGAACCCGAATACAGTTTTTTCATCATGATCATCCCGGGCTCCAGCGCATGCGAGCCCAGGACCAGGATCGATGCGTCCAGCGGGGTCCGGTCCTCGGAGAGACCGGTCGCCGCGTCGATGAATGCGGGGCACAGGACAGGATCGTATGAGCGCCCCGCGGATTGCGCGATCAATTTGAGCGCGTCCGGCCGCGGGATGGGGCGTGCCTGGATCATGCCCATTTCCATTTCGATCGTGTCCACGGCCAGCTTGAGCAGCCTGGCGCCCATGGGGATGGCGTCGCCGCTCAGGCCATCAGGATAGCCAGTGCCATCCCAGCGTTCCTGGTGATGACGGATCAGCACCGCGGCGTCTTGTGCCGGATCGAGCGCCATCAGCAGGCTTTGGCCGATGCGGGGATAGTCGCGAAAGCGGTCGCGCTGCTCTTTGCTCAGGTGATCGGCGGGAAGAGCGAGCATCTCGTCGCGCCAGGTCAGCTTGCCGATGTTGTAGAGCGCGGCGGCCATCGTGAGATTGCGCGCTTCCTCTTCCGGCAGTTTTTGTGCCTGGCAAAAGGCCTGGATCAAATGAATGACCTTCTGGTTGGTTTGGCGGCTTTGCGGCAGTCGCTGGTTGATCAGCGAGGAAAAGACCTCGGTGGCGGTGACGTAGCCGCGTTCGAGCTCCTGATTGGCGTGTTCGAGCAGTTGGGCGGTGGCGGCCAGTTCGGCAGTGCGTTCCCGTACCCGGCGCTCCAGGCTTTCATTCAAGTCCTGGAGTTCCAGATTCTGGGCGTGCGTCAGTTCCTGCAGGCGCAGGCGTTCGCGTTCCGCATATTGGTAGGCCAGGCTTTGTTCGATCACCTGAAGCACTTCGGCATCGTGCCAGGGCTTGCCCAGGTAACGGTAGATCTTGCCTTCGTTGATCGCCTTGATCGTCGTGTCGATGTCATTGTGGCCCGTGAGAAAGATACGGATGCATGCGGGCCAGCGCGCGTAGACTTCGCGCAGCAGCGTGGCGCCGTCCATTCCGGGCATGCGCGCGTCGGACACGATCAGGTCGACAGGATCGGCTTCCATCAGGCTCAGCGCTTGTTCGCCGCTTTGCGCGGTGAGCACGCGATAGGGCCTGTTGCGCAGGATGCGGCGCAGCGCCGCCGTGACGTTCGGCTCATCATCGACCAGGAGCAGGGTCGCCTGCGTTTCCAAGGGGGTGGGGGGTTCAGACAGCCGCATGGCTCACTCCGGAGAATCGAACAAATGCGGTTGCGCGATGGGAAGCCAGACCCGGATGCGGGTGCCTTGGCCGGATTCGCTGAAAATTTCAATATGTCCGTGATGCTTTTGGACGATCCTGTACGACAGCGCCAGACCCAGTCCGGTCCCTTGCCCCACGGGCTTGGTGGTAAAGAAGGGCTCGAATACCCGGGTCAGGAACTCGGGGGGGATGCCCTTGCCGGTATCCTCGATTTCAAACCAGGCGCTGGATTTTTCCTGGCCGGTCCTGACCGTGATGACGCCTTCATGATCGATCGCCTGCGCGGCGTTGACAATCAGATTCAGGATGACTTGATTGATTTGCGAAGCATTGCACTCGACGCTGGGCAGATCGCCGTATTCCTTGACGACGATCGCCTTGTACTTGATCTCGCTGGTGGCCACGCTCAACGTCGTGTCCAGGCAGGCGTGCAGATCGTGCGCGGAGAATTCTTCCGTGTCGATATGGCAGAAATCCTGAAGGGCTGAAATGATTTTCTTGATGCGGTCGATGCCTTCGCCCGATTCCTTGATCAGCGCCTCGACGTCGTCGCGGATGCCGGTGTATTCCAAAGAGTTCTTGAGCCGCCGGATCGCTTCGATGTCCTGGACCTCATCGACCGCGTCGATGATCTTCAGGAGATCGGTCACATAGCCGGCCAATGTCCTCAGGTTGGAAAAAACGTATCCGACCGGGTTGTTGATCTCGTGCGCGACCCCGGCCGCCAATTGGCCGATGCCGGCCAGCTTTTCGGACTGGATGAGATTTTCGTTCGCGCGTTCGATTTCCGCGAGCAGGCGCCGTTGTTCGTTGCGCGCCTCCTGGATGTCTTTGATGGCGCCCGAGAAGCTCTGGTGAAAACCGCTGGCCTCGGTGGATTCCGGTTCGTAGAACAGCGCGACATGATAACGATTCCCCGCTTTGTCCGTGAAGGGAAAATTCATCAGCGCATCCAGCCGGTCCACCGCGAAGGCCGAATCAAACGGTTCACCGATCGCCTGATCCGCCGCGACCCCCGCCAGCGTGGCCATATGGGTGTTCATGTGCCGCACGATCCGGTCCTGGTCAGGACCACCAGACCGATCGGGATGTTTCTGTAGAGGCTGCTTAACAGGTTCTGCATCATGTCCTTGTCGAGAAGAATTCATAACCGTTCCGCCCGGTTTCCTTGACATGGTAGAGGGCCTCGTCCGCGTGCCGCAGCAGCAGACGGGCATCCGTCGCGTGGTCGGGGTACAGCGCGATGCCCACGCTCACGCCCACCGTCAGTTCGTGGCGATCGACCTGGAACGGCCGCGCCATGGCGTCGACGATTTTTTCGGCCACGAGCCGCGTCTGGTCCGATGAAATGTCGTCCCCCAGAATCATGGCGAATTCATCGCCGCCCAGTCGCGCGACCAGATCCGACGCGCGCAGGCATTCCCGGAACCGGTCCGCCACTTGTTTGAGCAGGCCGTCGCCGACGTCATGGCCGTACTGGTCGTTCACAGCTTTGAAGAGATCGAGATCGGCGAAGCAAACCGCCATCCGCGAGCCCTGGCGCTGCGCGTTCGCCAGGGCCTGCCCGAGGTGCTCCATGAGCAGGGAGCGGTTGGGCAGACCGGTGAGCCCATCGTGCAAGGCCAGTTGTTTCAGGCGCTCCTCGTAGTCTTTCTGTGCGGAAATATCATTGAATACCCCGACATGATTGACCGGGTTTTCGTCCTGGTCGTAGATGACGCTCAGGCTGAGCAGGGTGGGGAACGCATCCCCGGTCTTGCGTTGGGCCCAGGCCTCGCCTTTCCAGTGCCCCGTCAGGGCCAGTTGGCGGACGATCCGGCGAATGAAGCGCTCGCCGTGCCGGCCGGCGGGCCGGTACAGCAGGGCATCGAGCGTCCGGTCCACGGCCTCGGCGCTCGAGTAGCCCGTGATGCGGGTGAAAGCCGGGTTCACCGTCAGGATTGCGCCAGTCCGGTTCAGGATCACGATCGCCTCGGCCGACTGTTCGACGGCGGTTGCCGTGAGCTTGAGGTTCGTCTCCAACCGCTTGCGGGTGGTGATGTCGATGAACTGCACCAGGAAGCAGGCGCGCCCGTGCAGTTCGACGCACTCGACATTCATCAGCACGTGGCGCGGCCGGCCCTGGCTCTGGGCAATGACCTCGTGGTTGCGCAAGTAGCCATGCTCGAGCGCCCGCGATGCGATGTCGTCGCGCAGGCGCTGGCTCGACCAGATGCCGAGCTCGATGGAACTGCGTCCCACCACGGCTTCCTCGGGCAGTCCGAGCCATTCGAGCATTTCCTCGTTGGCCGCCAGGCAGGTTGCGATTTCCGCATCCGTAATGAAGGCGGGCAGGGGGCTGTTTCTGAAGATCGCTTCCCAGCGTTTTTCAACGGCACGCGTGCGGGATTCCTCCCGGCGGCGCTCGGTGATGTCCTGGATGGTGCCGTGAGCCTTGAGCAGCTTGCCTAGCGGATCGAACAGCGCCTCGGCCCGGACGATGACGATATGTTTTTCGCCATTGGCATGGCGCAGGGCATGCTCGATTTCCAGCGTGGCCTCGCCTGGGATTCTGGCCGATTCGAAAGCGGCGATCAGCCTGTCCTGATCGTCTCGCGGCACCATGGCCAGATATTCAGCCGCCGTCGTCGGCAGATCGGTCTGGTTCAACCCCAGGATTTCGTCCGAGTGCGCATCGATGTGCAGATGCCCCGTTCTGGGATTCCAGTGCCAGTGTGCCAGCCGGGCGATGCGCTGCGCCCTGCGCAATCGCGCATGTTCTTCCCTCAGGCGTGTTTCGTAGAGCCGGACTTCGATGAAGCGCCCGATATCGCTGCGCAGGGATTCGAAGAGATCCCGCGTGCCGGGTTGGAGGTCGGTCGAAGCCCTGCGGATGAGTTCGATGGCGCCATAGTGGGTGTGGCCGCACCGCAACGGGAAGACCAGGGCGTTGTTGAACGGCAGGCCCGCGGCTGTCCGCGCGCGGGGCAATCCGGCCTGGGCGGAGAAATCATCGATCCAGACGACCTTGTCTTCCCGGATGGCCAGGTCCGGCAGCCCCTGGCCGGATTCGAATCGACAGGCGCGGCTTTCCGCAAGGAACGACAAGGCGTCGGGGTCGAACACACTCCATTCGTATCGCTGGACCCATGTCCCGTCTTCCAGCACCCAGCCGATGACGATGTCCCACTGCTTGATTTCCCCGATCGCCCGCAGCACCTGCGGGATTGCGTCGTCGATGGTCGTGGATTGCGCCAGAATGCCCGCGACTTCATATTGCAGGCGCTGCCTTCGGGCAAGCACATGGGAGTGTTCCAGCAAGGTGCTGAGTTCCGCCAGACGCGCGGCATCGGCGCGTGTCCGGGCTTCCAGTTCGTGAACGAGACGCCGCAGCGGATCATTCGCCTGGGGATGTTCATCAGGCCCGTTCCGCGCCGGAGGCATGGATTCAGGGGACACGGAAATCCCCGGAGATCGTGCGTGTTTCGAGGCCACAATGTACCGTCTGGAAGAAAAGGGTTGAACCTGAACGTGATGGCGGTATTTGTGACAGGATGAGGCCGATAAAGGCGAGGCTTTTGTTTCAAAGGTTAACTTCAGGGTATTGGCCTGTCAAGCCGCGCGCCGCCATTCGAAAAACGGAAACAGGGCGTTCAGGGCCTCCCGGATGGACGCGCCCGGCCAGTCTCGCAGGGACCGCCCGTGCGCGTTCAGGTCCTTGTCGGCGCAGCCCTGCGGGCGGAACACCTGGACCGCGTAGCGCCGCACGCCCAGGCTCGCCAGTTCGCGGCCCAGGGACAGCAGGGCGTCCGCATCGATCAGATCGGGATGAGCGGTGGTGCGGCATTCGAAATCGACGCCGCTGTCCAGCACGGCCCGCAGGCTGTCGCGGGCCGGTTCGCCGCTGCCGGCCACCCGGGTGACGCGTGCATAGTCCTGGAAACCGGCCTTGATGTCGAGTCCGACCCAATCGACGTCCGGCAGCACCTGGGCGAGGCGGCGCGGATGGGTGCCGCCGGTGTGCAGGCCGATGCGGTAGCCCAGGGCGCGGACCTCGCGGATCGCGCGCCCCAGGCCGGGGTCCATGGTCGGTTCGCCGCCGCTGAAGACCACGCCGTCGATCAGCCCGACGCGGCGGCGCAGGAACGCCATGACATCGTCCCAGTCCAGCGGGCTGTCGGCCGTGCGCGGCTGCAGGTGCGGGTTGTGGCAATAGCCGCAGCGCCAGGGGCAGCCTTGCACGAAGAGGACGGCCGCCAGCAGTCCTGGGTAGTCCGTGGCGGTGAAGGGCACCAGCCCGCCGGTTTTCATTCCGTCAGGCGGCCTGGCGGGCGGGCGCCTGGCCGGTGTGCCGTTCGACGAAGAAGCGGCGTTCGTGGAATTCGCCTTTCTTGCCGATGTTGAAGGACGACATGGGACGGTGGTAGCCCATGACGCGGGTCCAGATTTCGCAGGGCTGGCGTTCGGCGTCGTTCAAGGTGACGGGGGTCGGATTCATGGAGATGCTCCTGTTGAGGTGGGGAAAAGAGGGGAGGATCAGGCCGCCGCTGCTCGCGTCGCCGTCTCGTCATGAAGTGCCGCCCGTTGTTTGCGGGCGATCAGTTCGTCGTCGCATCGCGGGCAGAACTCGTGCCTGCCCGGCAGGTAACCATGTGTGGGGCAGATGGAAAAGGTCGGCGTGACCGTGATGTAAGGCAGCGAGAAGCGGCCGAGCGCGCGGCGCACCAGTTCGCGGCAGGCGTCGGCCGTGGACAGCGGTTCGGTCATGTACAGGTGCAGCACGGTGCCGCCGGTGTATTTGCGCTGCAGTTCGTCCTGGCGCTCCAGCGCCTCGAAGGGGTCGTCGGTGAAGCCCACCGGCAGTTGGGACGAGTTGGTGTAGTAGGGCATGTCCGGCGTGCCGGCCTGCAGGATGTCCGGCCAGCGGGCGCGGTCTTCCTTGGCGAAACGATAGGTCGTGCCTTCGGCCGGGGTGGCTTCCAGGTTGTACATATGACCGGTGGCTTCCTGGAATTCGACCATGCGGGCGCGCACGCGATCCAGCAGGCGCACCGCGAAGGCATGCCCCCAGGGGCTGGTCAGGTCGTGCGCGTCGGCCGTGAAGTTGCGGATCATTTCATTGATGCCGTTGACCCCCAGCGTGGAGAAGTGGTTGCGCAGGGTGCCCAGATAGCGCCGCGTGTAGGGGAACAGGCCGTTGTCCATGTGAGCCTGGATCACGCGGCGCTTGATCTCCAGGCTGTTGCGGCCCAGTTCCAGCAGTTCGTCCAGGCGGGCCATCAGGCCGGCCTCGTCGCCGGCGTGCCGGTAGCCCAGGCGCGCGCAGTTGATGGTGACCACACCCAGCGACCCGGTCTGTTCGGCCGAGCCGAACAGACCGTTGCCGCGCTTGAGCAGTTCGCGCAGGTCCAGTTGCAGGCGGCAGCACATGGACCGGATCATGTTCGGCTTCAGCTCGGAATTGATGAAATTCTGGAAGTAGGGCAGGCCGTACTTGGCGGTCATCTCGAACAGCCGTTCGGCGTTCGGGCTGTGCCAGTCGAAGTCGGGCGTGATGTTGTAGGTGGGGATGGGGAAGGTGAAGGCGCGGCCGCGCGCATCACCGGTCATCATGACCTCGATGTAGGCGCGGTTGATCATGTCCATCTCGGCCTGCAGTTCGCCGTAGGTGAAGGGCATGGTCTCGCCGCCGATCACCGGGACCTGTTCGCGCAGGTCTTCCGGACAGACCCAGTCGAAGGTCAGGTTGGTGAAGGGCGTCTGGGTGCCCCAGCGCGAGGGCACGTTCAGGTTGAAGATCATTTCCTGGATGGACTGGCGGACCTGTGCGTAGTCCATGGCGTCCTTGCGGACGAAGGGCGCCATATAGGTGTCGAAGGAACTGAAGGCCTGGGCGCCGGCCCATTCGTTCTGCAGCGTGCCCAGGAAGTTGACGATCTGGCCCACGGCGCTGGACATGTGGCGCGGGGGGGCGGACTCGATCTTGCCGGGCACGCCGTTGAGTCCCTCGTTCAGCAGGGTGCGCAGCGACCAGCCGGCGCAATAGCCCGACAGCATGTCCAGGTCGTGGATGTGCAGGTCGCCCTGGCGGTGCGCCTGGCCGATGGGTTCCGGGTAGACATGGCTGAGCCAGTAATTGGCGATCAGCTTGCCCGAGGTGTTCAGGATCAGGCCGCCCAGCGAATACCCCTGATTGGCGTTGGCGTTGACGCGCCAGTCCTGCTGGCGCAGGTATTCGTCGATGGATCGGATCACGTCCACGTGGGGGACGGGGCGCTCGGGCGGGCTGCCGGACGTGGTGGGCACCTGAGTGGGAGTCATCCTGAATTTACCTATATATTGTGTGTTTTTGAATCGTAAGCACAATATATAGTGTCATCAAGCAGCCGGGCGATTTTTTTGAATAGCCTTGATGAGGGTCAAGAATGGGCATGCGCGCGAGGCCATGGAATCTTCAAGGACGCAAAGTCCTGACACACATGCAGCGCTCCCGCGCTTGTTGGGCGACGGACAAACCCGCTATCGTGGGCCATTCAAGTGGATTCCAGGAGAGTCGGGGATGGTGCGCTGGTTCGGATGGCTGCTGTCGGCGTGGTGCGGGATCGTGCCGGCCTGGAGCATGGCGGCGGGTGTGGCGACCGTGCAGGCCGGGGAGCGGACTTTGACGGTGTCCTTCGATGGCGCGGATGCGCGGGTCGATGTGGGCGGCATCGGCCAGGGCTATCTATTGATGCGCGGCGACAAGCTGTATTCGGTGATGCGGATCGGCGGCCAGCCGCTGGTCATGGATGGAGGCGCCATGGCCCGATTGCTGGGGGGCGGCGCCTTGCCGCCTGCGCCCGACATGATCCGCTCGCTGGGCCGGATCGAACCGACCGGCGCGCGCGAGACGGTGGCCGGCCGCGCGGGTTCCGTCTATACCGTGTCTTACCAGGATGAGCGGGGACGGAATCGTGCCGGCCGGGGCGTCCTGGGCAAGCAGCCCGAAGTCCGGGAATTGACGCGCGCGCTGGGCCGGATGGCCGTCCTGCTGCAGACGGCGGCCGGGCAAGCGCCGGACGGCGCGCGGCAGGTGCTGGATGCGCTGGAAGAAAAAGGCCTGGGCCTGCTGGCTTATGACAAGCAGTTCCGCGTGGAGCGGCTGGCGGCCACGCCGCCCGCGCCGGGAAGCCTGGATCTGCCGGCGAAACCGGCGCAACTGCCTCAGGGCCTGGGGCCGTTATTGCAGGGGTTGCGTGCGCAGTGATCGGGGGCGCGGCCCGCACAGACCGATCGCCGTGCAGCCACAGACGATCAGCGTGCCGCCCAGCGCCTGGGTCCAGCCCACCAGCAGCATGCCGGCGCCGATCAGCAGGTAGTACATGAGTCCGAATACCGCGCCGGCCGTCCCGATGCGGTCGCCATAAGCGCGCAGTGCTTGACCCAGGACGTTGGGAATCGCGATGCCGAAGGCCATGACGACCGCCAGCATGGGCGCCAGGAACCAGACACTGTCCCGCATCGCATGGACCGCGATACCGCCCCCGAGCAGCAGGGCCGCTGCCAGGGTTTCCAAGGTGGCGGGCGCATGCCCCGTGTCCAGCAGGCGCTTGTTCAGCCAGGAGCCGCTCGATGCGCCTGCGGCCAGCATGACACCGCTGTAGCCGTACCACTCGAGCGCGGTGTGCAGGCGCTGGAAGATGAACGGACCCAGCGAATAGTAGCTGAACAGCGCGATGTTGAAGGCCGCGACCAGCAGGGCGGAACGCCAGATGAAGGGGTCCGCGAGCATCGTCCGGCCGGTCTGAGCCAACGCATTGCGTGCGCGGACGGCCGGTCGGGTTTCGGGCAGGGCCGCGGCGGTCCAGGCCCACAGGACGGCGGCCAGGCCGGCCAGGCCCAGCATGGTGCCACGATAACCGAATCCTTGGACCAGCCCCATGCCGACGGCCAGCCCGATGGCTGGGCTGATGGCCAGTGCCATGCCCACCAGAGAGAATGTCCGGGCCAGCGCGGGGCCGCTGAACTGATCGCGCAGGACAGTTTGTGTCACGACTGAGCCTGCGGCGGCGCCGAGCGCGGCGAGCGCCTGGGTCGCCAGGAGCGCCTCGAAAGTCTCGACGGACAGGGCCGTCACCGAGGCGGTTGTGAACAGCGCCAGACCGTACAGCATGGCGGGCCGGCGACCGACCCGGTCACACAGGAGCCCCCAGCCGACAACGCCGAAGGCGAAGGCCAGAAAATAGACCGTCAGGGCCTGCGAGGCGGCTTCGGGTGGGACCGAAAACATCGTGGCGAAGTCGGCCAGCGCGGGACTGTACAGAGTCTGCGCCAGTTGTGGAAACATGAGCAGCGCGATGGCCAGGGGGAGATATGTGGATGTGCGCATGGGGAACCGCCGTGCGTAGAGGCATTGAAAGACGCATTATGCGTTTCCCCCGGGTGTCTTGATATGTAAAAATAGACAAATTATCAATCGAATAAGACATCTTTCCATGGCATGGCTCGATCCGCGGGACGCATTCGATCCGGATATCTTTCAGGCGCCCGTGGTCGGCATCGCCGCTTCTATGGTCGATCATGATTCAGGGGTGCATCGACATGGCCGCGGGCAGTTGCTATATGCGCGCCGGGGGAGTATCCGCATCACCCTCGCACAGCAGCTCTGTCTCTTGCCGCCGACTCGCGCCGCCTGGATTCCGCCGGGTGTCGAGCATCGCGCCGTCATGCGGCAGATCGCAGATTACCGGTCCTTGTATTTTTCGCCGGCCCTCTCCGCCACCTTGCCGTCCGACATCCGGGTGATCGACATCGGCCCGCTGCTGCATGTCGTGCTGGAGTCGATGGTCCAGGCCGGGTTCGACCAGGATTGGGCGCGTGGGCGCCATGCGCATCTGCTCGGTTTGTGCCTGGAAGAAATCCGCCTCGCGCCGTGCCGGCCCATGCTGTTGCCTTTGCCACGGGACAGGCGGTTGGCCGGCCTGTGTGCCCGGCCGGATGTGTTGCCACCGGCCCTGGGGGTGCTGGAGCGGCAGGTCGGTGCCAGCGGCAAGACCATCAGTCGCATCTTCTCGAGGGAAACCGGGATGGGCTATCAGCAGTGGCGTCAGCAATGGCGGTTGATGCGGGCGATCGAACTGATGGCGGCGGGGCATGGCCTGTCGCATACCGCCGGGGCGCTGGGTTTTGCAAGCGACAGCGCATTCATCCTGTTTTTCAAGCAGCGGGCCGGCTGTACGCCAAAGGCATTTTTCAAATAGGCCGGCCCGGCCTGGTGCGGGACTGCTTCCCGGGATCAGGGCACGATGTGAAAATCGATGACGATTTCGCCGGGGTTGCGGGCCAGGTATTCGAACTGGATATTTTCGCCGAAGTGGTTCTTCAGTTGCTGCAGCAGCGGCAGGGGGTCGTGGTCGTTGCAGAAGCGCATGGTTTCGCCCGGTTGCAGCGCCGACAGGGCGCCGAAGATGGCGGCATGCCGGAAGCGCTTGGCGATGCCGCGCGCGTCGAGGGGATAGGTGTTTTCAGCGAACATCGGGATAGCGTCGGAGGCCACGGTGCGTCATTCCTGGAAAGGTGGATGAGAGCCTCCGATTATAGGAACGCGATCCGGGAAAACCCCCGGGAACCCTATGCCCAGCAAGGTTGTCGGCGTGACGGACGAAGGGGATCCGGCTCAGGATGCCGGCGCGGCGCCGGCCGGGTCCCGATGGCGTTCTTCCCAGTCTTTCACCGCTTGTTGCCAGGCGCGCCGTTCCTCGGCATAGGTGTCGAACACGCACGGTTCGCAGCCGTTGCCGCAGCATGCGTTGAGATCGGGTTCGACGGGCTCCTCGGGGCGGGGATCGTCGGCGGGACCGTTCGTCATGTCCATGCCGGTTCGTCAGACGCAGGCCAGGTTGGCCTGATTGCTGCGCCGGACGTCGTCGGGGATGTCGATGATCCGGCCGGACTGGGGTCTGCCGTCGACGAACATCATCAGTTCGCCCGGCTGGAAAGCGGTCCAGGTCTCGTTGTCGGTCAAGGGCTTGGTCGTGATGACCGAGACGCAGTCGCCGCGGGCGTTGGTCTGTGAAAAGTCCACCGACATGTCGGTGTCCACCAGGTGGGCCACCTGGAAGGGCCAGGCGCGCACGATGTAGTACAGGTTCGTGGAGCAATGCGCCAGCATGCAGCGGCCGTTGGACATCAGGAAATTGAACACCCCGTGGCGCGTGAGTTCGGCCGTCATGTCGGCCACGGCCGCGAACAGTTCGGTGTCTTCCGGTTCGCGGTTGCCGAAACGGTCGCGCAGTCCTTCCATCATGGTGCAGAAGGCCCGTTCGCTGTCGGTCTGGCCGATCGGCAGGTGATCGCCGCGCAGATCGGGATCGAAGTGCTTGAGGTCGCCGTTATGGGCGAACAACCAGTGCCGGCCCCACCGTTCGCGCACGAAGGGATGGCAGTTCTCCAGTTCCAGCGCGCCCTGGGTGGCCTTGCGGATGTGGGCGATGACGTTGCGGGATTTGATCGGATAGCGCTTGATCAGTTCGGCGACCGGCGAATGGCAGCAGGGCGCGTTGTCCAGGAAGCAGCGCGAACCGCGATTTTCGTAGAAGGCGATGCCGAAGCCGTCGGCATGGTGGTCGGTGCCGCCGCCGCGCGCGGCGAACCCCGCAAAGGAAAACGTGATGTCCGTGGGCGTGGCGCAATTCATGCCCAATAACTGACACATGGCAGGCAAGTTCCAAGCAAACCGGGGCGGATGCCGCCCCGAATGGTTCATGCCTGAATTGTAGTCTTGCCGGGCCGGATATGACCGTCGCCTGGTATGAGAATCCGTGATGAGCTTATTCAGTGTCCTTTCTTCGCCACGAAATTGCGCCCCCACGCTGCGCAGCCTTTGGCTGCTTGCTGCCCCCCGAGGGGGCGCGTTTTGCCTTGGGGTTGCCCGGCGGCAAAACAAACCCTGTCGTGCGGTCGTCCAGGGACGCCCGGCATGCTGTCGGGGACGCCGGGACCGTCTACGGTTCAGGTGTGGCGCAATTGCAGCATGGCCTGGCGGTAGCCGCTGGCCGGGTAGATCGCCGGCATGGGCGGCTGGTCCGGGACGGGTTCCAGTGCGCGTGTGCCCGCCAGCAGGGCCTGGATCATGGCTTCGATTTCCAGTCGCGCCAGCGGCGCGCCCGGGCAGGCGTGGATGCCGGCGCCGTAGAGCAGGTTCAGGGACGGGTCGCGGTCCAGGCGGAATTCGTTCGGATCGCCGAAGACGGCTTCGTCGCGGTTGGCCGAGGCCCACATCAGCGTGACCCGTTCGCCGGCCGGGATCTGGGTGCCGCCGAGCCTGACCGGACAGGTGGTGGCGCGGCGGTTGGCGATCAGCGGCGCATGGATGCGCAGGATTTCGTCGTTGGCGGACCGGACCAGTTCCGGATGGCGGCGCAGGCGGTTCTGCAGATCGGGGTGGGTGGCCAGGTAGTGGGCGATGATGCCGACGCTGGAGGCCATGGTGCCCAGTTCGCCGACGGTCCAGTTGCGCAGGATGCTGACGATCTCGTCCTCGGCCAGAGGCCGGCCGTTCACGGTTTCGCGCAGCAGCCGCGTGGTGACGTCGTCGGGCGCCCGGTCGCCGGCGTCGCGGCGGATTTTCAACAGGGCGCGGATGGTCTCGTCGAATTCAGTGGCCACGGCCGCGATGGCATGGAGATCGCCCGAGAGCGTGGCGACGTTCTTTTTATGGATCCATTGCCGCAGCGGCTCATGCAGGCTGTCGGGCCAGCCCAGGAAGGCGCACTGCATGCGCAGGGCGAAGGGGTGCGCCAGACCGAACATGATTTCGACGCGTTCGTCGCGGGGCAGCGCGGCGACCAGGTCGGCGCACAGGCGGCGGCAGACCGGCTCGAAGGCCGCCATGCGGTCCGGGCCGAAGTAGGGCTCGATCAATTGGCGATAGGCCGTGTGCTCGGGCGGATCCATGCTGTTGGGCACGGAGACGTGGCGGGACGCCTGGCTGCTGAAAGTCTTGTGGTCCAGCAGGATCCGCATCACGTCGGCGTGACGGAACACGGAATGATGCAGATAGTCGCTGTGGGCCACCGGACAGCGGCCGCGCATGCGGTCATAGGCGGCGATCGGGTCGGCGAGCACTTCCGGGGCGCGTGGGTCCCAGTCCTGGGGGGCGTTCATGGTGGTTCTTTTGAGGGCCGCACGGGCGACTTGATATCAGATGTCGAAAACTGTAGCACCGGGTAAACCCTGGGTGTCGCCGTCCATCCGTGAAACCTGGCTTTATCTCCCCTGGCTTTGACTTTTCTCAATCTGCGGGGAGAGCGAGATTGGGTTTCGATGCTTCTCTGGACATTCAGGCCTTTGCCGGGGGATCCACGGCCGGGCCGATCACCCCCTGTTCGTGATGGCCATCACCATGGAAAACCATGGCCCCCTGCATCTGGAAACGGCTCGACCGGGCGAGGCCGATGCCTTGTATACCCGGCCGCCGCCCGGCTGCGAGGACTTGACGATCTATTTGCCCCATCTGCGCCACGCCGACCAGATGGCCGCCAGCCTGCGCGACACCCTGGAATCCCTGGATCGGCCCGCCAGCCTGTGCTGGTATGGCGATCACGTGCCCATCCTGCCGGAAGTCTACCGCCGCTATGGTCTGCCCTCGGGCCGGGTGCCCTATGTCTGCTGGCACAACTGGGCATCCGGCCCGGGCCGGTCGCTGGACCTCGCCGCCGAAGACCTGTCGCGGTACTGGTTGCGGGGCGCCGGCCTGATGCAGTGACGATTTCATCCGTCGGGATTTGTCCGATCTGGTGCGGGACGGACGCCGAGCGCACACTGACTGGATTCTTCACCGGACCCGCTGAGATCATGTCAAAGCCCACTGCTGCGCTGCCTCCGCTGAACCGGCCTGCGTCTGGAAGACGCGGCACTGGTGCGATGCATACGGATCCAGATGGTTTTGTACAATATATCTGTACAACTATGGGCGGATCTGCCATGACTATCGAAACCACCTACAGCCAGGCCAGAGAGCAGCTCAAGTCCTTGATGGACCGTGCCGTTGATGATCGTGAAGTCGTGCTGGTGCGTCGGCGTTCGGGCGGTGCGGTCGCGATGATCGCAGCTGACGAATTGCAAAGCCTGATCGAAACCACCCAGCTCCTGCGCTCTCCCAGGAACGCGGAACGTTTGCTGGCGGCCCTGGCGCGCGCGCGTGCCGGTGATCTTGCCCCGACCGAGGTCGAGTCGCTAGAGAAAATCCATGGCTTCCGGTCCTGAAGCACGCCGTGTTGCGGTGTTTCAGCCGGAATTCCTGGAAGACCTGAGCTATTGGGTCAAGATAGAACGCCGTACGGCCAAACGGCTCTTGGAATTGGTCAAGGCGATTCTGCGTGATCCATTCAAAGGGATTGGCAGCCCCGAGCCACTGAAGTATCTGGGTGCAGATGTCTGGTCGCGCCGCATCACACAAGAACATCGATGCGTCTATCTGATCAAGGCGGACCGGATCGAATTTCTGCAGGGGCGTTATCACTATTGAAAATCCTCCCGCCAGCCGCATATATATCGCATCTCGGGGCGTATGCGCCCCTTCCCTATAAAGGGCTCCACCCATGCGATTCGATAAACTGACGACGAAGTTCCAGCAGGCGCTCGCCGACGCCCAAAGCCTGGCGGTGCGCCACGACAATCCCTATATCGAGAATGCCCATCTGCTGTCTGCCCTGCTGGGCGACGCGGACAGCGGCGCGGCCAGCCTGCTGGCGCGCGCGGGCGTGGCGGTGCCGCGCCTGCAAACCGAGCTGGACCGCCAGATCAAGGCATTGCCGGCGGTCCAGGGCGCCGAGGGCAACATCCAGGTCAGCCGCGATCTGCAGGCCGCCCTGGCGCGCACCGACAAGGAAGCCGGCCAGCGTGGCGACGCCTACATCGCCAGCGAACTCTATCTGCTGGCGCTGGCCGATGACAAGGGCGAGGTCGGCCGCGCCCTGCGCGAGGCCGGGCTGCAGCGCAAGGCGCTGGAAACCGCCATCGAGGCGGTGCGCGGCGGCGCGGCCGTGACGGGTGCCGAGGACGAGGACAACCGCCAGGCACTGAAGAAATACACCCTGGACCTGACCGCCCGTGCCCGCGAGGGCAAGCTCGACCCGGTGATCGGGCGCGACGACGAGATCCGCCGCACCATCCAGATCCTGCAGCGGCGCACCAAGAACAACCCCGTGCTGATCGGCGAACCCGGCGTGGGCAAGACCGCGATCGTCGAAGGCCTGGCCCAGCGCATCGTCAACGGCGAGGTGCCGGAAACCCTCAAGGGCAAACGCATTCTGGCGCTGGACCTGGCCGGGCTGCTGGCCGGGGCCAAGTACCGGGGCGAGTTCGAGGAGCGCCTCAAGGCCGTGCTGAAGGAACTGTCCCAGGATTCGGGCCAGACCATCGTCTTCATCGACGAGCTGCACACCATGGTGGGCGCCGGCAAGGCCGAGGGCGCCATGGACGCCGGCAACATGCTCAAGCCCGCGCTGTCGCGCGGCGAACTGCATTGCGTGGGCGCGACCACGCTGGACGAATACCGCCAGTACATCGAGAAGGACGCCGCGCTGGAACGGCGCTTCCAGAAGGTGCTGGTGGACGAGCCCGACGTGGAATCCACCATCGCCATCCTGCGCGGCCTGCAGGAACGCTACGAGCTGCACCATGGCGTGCAGATCACCGATCCGGCCATCGTGGCGGCGGCGGAACTGTCGCATCGCTACATCACCGACCGCTTCCTGCCCGACAAGGCCATCGACCTGATCGACGAGGCGGCGGCGCGCATCCGCATGGAAATCGACTCCAAGCCGGAAGTCATGGACCGGCTCGACCGGCGCATCATCCAGCTGAAGATCGAACGCGAAGCCGTCAAGAAAGACAAGGACGAGGCCTCCGGGCGCCGCCTGAAGGCGATCGAGGACGAACTGGAATCGCTGCAGCGCGAATACAACGACTACGAGGAAGTCTGGAAGGCGGAAAAGGCGGCCGTCCAGGGCTCGCAGGCCGTGAAAGAGGAAATCGACCAGGTCCGCGCCGAAATGGCGGAACTGCAGCGCAAGGGCCAGTACGACAAGCTCGCCGAACTGCAGTACGGCCGTCTGCCCGAACTGGAGGCCCGCCTGAAGGCGGCGGAATCCGCGCCCAGGACGGAAGAGGCCGGCAAGCCGCGCCTGCTGCGTACCCAGGTCGGAGCCGAGGAAATCGCCGAGGTCGTGTCGCGCGCCACCGGCATCCCCGTGTCGCGCATGATGCAGGGCGAACGCGCCAAGCTGTTGGGCATGGAAACGGTGCTGCACGAGCGCGTGGTGGGCCAGGACGAGGCCGTGCGCCTGGTGTCCGAGGCCATCCGCCGTTCGCGCGCCGGGCTGTCCGACCCGAACCGGCCCTACGGCTCGTTCCTGTTCCTGGGGCCGACCGGCGTGGGCAAGACCGAACTCACCAAGGCGCTCGCCAGTTTCCTGTTCGATTCGGACAACCATCTGGTGCGCATCGACATGAGCGAGTTCATGGAAAAGCATTCGGTGGCCCGTCTGATCGGCGCGCCTCCGGGCTATGTGGGCTATGAAGAGGGGGGCTACCTGACGGAGGCCGTGCGCCGCAAGCCCTACAGCGTGATCCTGCTCGACGAGGTCGAGAAGGCCCACCCGGACGTGTTCAACGTGCTGCTGCAGGTGCTGGA
>Ga0172382_10006507_pt1 | contig 16932 bp, 15 predicted proteins | sample Leawel138RmetaG_FD_122245 | JGI IMG/M metagenome (GOLD analysis project Ga0172382, IMG submission 122245) | Leachate microbial communities from a municipal landfill in Southern Ontario, Canada - Leachate well 138R metaG | ecosystem: Engineered > Solid waste > Landfill > Unclassified | place...
CTCGTCCACCAGGCCTACCCGGCCATCGCCGAACATGCCCGCGCGCACGATGTCTCGCGCAGTTGGCTGTACTTCGGCCTGATCAGCATCTCGGTGGGGGCGCTCGACGACGCCGACGAGCGGCTCGGCCACGCCGAACGGCACTGGCGGGAGCTGGGTAAGCCGCTGCACATTCACCGGATTCTGCTGCAGCGCAGCTGGGTCGACATCCTGCGTGGCGATTTCAGCGCTGCCACCGACCGCGTGGCGGCGGCGCGTGAGCTTCTCGACAGCTGGCCCAGGCGCAGTTGGCTGCAGCACGCCCGCCTCGACGATCATCTGGGCTCGATCCTGCGGGCCGAGGCGCTGGCCGACCCGGACACCGCGCAGCAGAAGTTCGCGCAGGCCGCTGATCTCAAGGTGCCCGCCGCACTGGCCGTCGATTCGGTGCGCCACGCGATCGGCGACGCGGACGCCAGGATGAGGTGGGCCGTGCATGTGTCGGCCCGCCTGCTCGCCGGCGCGTTCGCGGTGGCCTGGGAGTGGGGGAACACCGCGCTGGTCAGCGAGCTCATCGAATACCACTGCGCCAGAGGGGCGATCAGTGTCCCCGCATCCCCGCACACTGCGGACTGGGCGGACACGGCCACGGCCGCGGTTCCTGTCGACGACGCCGACGAATACGCACTGGTCGCCTCCGGCAGCGGGATGACGACCGGGGGAGCGCTGACCCGGCTCGGAGCGTTGCCGCCGTTGCGCATGGATCCGCAGTCCGGCCCCGTGCTGGCGCGATACCGGGAGCTGGCCCATCAACGCTACGGGCGGCAGATCACCGCAGCCGAAGCCGAATGGAGCACGTGGCCATGACCGACGCCGCCGCGACGCTGGTGCTGCGCTACGCCGATGTCGGCGTCGCCACCTACGCCGGCCTGCGTGTCGTCGGACAGCCGGACAGCACCGTCACCTGGGTGATCGAGGAGCCGGCACTCGCCGAGGCGCTCGGCCTGCTCGCCGACGCGCTGCCCGACCCACGACCTTCCGAGAACGTCCGCGAGGCTCTCGAACGTGCCTTCACCGCAGGTTCTTTCGCCACCGCAACGGCCGAGCAGCAATTCGCCGACATCCTCGGACGGCATCTGATCTCCGCTGCGGGCTGGGACCTGATCACCCGGCACTCGGCCAGGCAGTACCCGGCTCTGTTCGTCGCGCCGACCGCTCGGCTGGCCCAGGTGCCGTGGTCGCTGCTCGCGATTCCCGGCGACGATCCACGACGGCTCCTCGAGCTCGCCGACATCCTCGTCGCGGCGCCACCGAACATCGCCAATGCCGCCCGCACGCCCGCACAGTGGGACGAGCGCCGCGACAACGGTGCCCGGCTGCTGATCCTCGACCCCCGCGTGCCCGGTCAGCGTCCCGATTCCGCGCTCGGCTCGGTGCTGGGGCGCCCGGATCCCGACGGGGCGCTGACCCGCCACTTCGCCGAGCTGAGGGCACGGTGTGACGTTCTGCCCGACGTCGCATCCACCGTCGAGCTGTTCCGCAGCGCGCACGCCGACCGCGGCTGGCTGGCCGCCCAGCTCACCCGCGAGCCGAGCCGGCTTCTCTTCGTCGGACACGCCACCGCGGCCGACGGCGACGTCGGCCACGCCGACCGTGCCGCGCTGCACCTGGCCGATGAGCAGCCGCTGACGGCCGCGGATCTGATGACCGCGCAGCTGGCGATCCCGCCGCGCGCCGCGCTGCTGGCGTGTTCCTCCGGCGGCGACTACCGCTTCGACGAGGCGACCGGACTGGTGGCCGCGCTCATCCTCGGCGGTGCGCTGGTGGTGACCGCCACGCTGTGGTCACTGCCTACCGCCGCCGGTTACCGACAGTTCTGCCCGGCGGCCGACGCCTCCCACGATCCGATGGCCGCGGTCGTCATCGCGGTCGACACGGCGCACGAGGCGCAGCATGCGGGCCGGGCGGTCAACGCCTGGCAGCGCGCACAGCTGACGCGCTGGCGTGCCGGAGACGATGCCGCCGCCCCGTTGTACTGGGCGGCGTTGGTCACCTTCGCGGTGGACGGTGCGCGGTGACTCCCACCGCGACCGACGACTCGTCACCGTGGCGGTAGTACATGTCGACGACGCTGCCGGGCACGAAGCGCCCCAACGACTTGTCGGGAATCAGGGTCCTCTGGCGGGCCGCGAACTGCCCACCCTCGGGGCGGCTGACCATCACGTCGAGTTCGACCTCGGAACAGCCCGCGCAGAAGTCGCCGGTCAGCCGCAACGCCACCACCACACCGCGGGACCGGACAACCGTCCCCGTCGGGGCGAGCAGCACCGCCGCGGTGCCGGCGAACAGGAAACCGAAGAAGATCAGCGTCAGCAATCCGGGCATGCTGTCAGGCTCGGTGAACAGGCCCGCTACCGAACCCAACTTCTATCCTGATCCGGTGAGTGCCGGCCCGGACGTCCCGGTGGCCGTGCGGCAGCCGCGCCGCGCGGTGATCGAACGTGCCTGGCGCGAGATCGGTCCGGGCGTCGAGGTGCTCAGCGCCGACGACGGCGGACCGCTGAGCCGCACGGTTAAACGGATCATCGACCCGCTCGTGCTGCGGCTGCGCGCCAACACCCGGTACTCCGCGCCCTTCGTGCCACCCGACGTCGCCGCGGAGATGCGCGACGCGATCCTGGGTCAGGCCGACACACTGCGGGCCACCGCGTCGTGGTTCGACCTTCTCAAACGCGAACGACGCCGGTTGCGGATCACCACCGGCAACGCCCAGGAGCTCTACTTCCCGCCCTGCTACGAACTCGCCGTCACCCGGGGAGCCCCGGGTGCGCAGGACCGCGCCACCGCCGAGTCACTGCTGCGCGACATTCATTCCGACCGGGACCGCACGGCGGTCGAGGTGCTCAACCGGCATCTCGACGACGGCGACGTCGTCGCGGCGCTGTCGGAACAACTGGCGCGCTCCTGGCGTGACGTGCGGGCCGGTGACGAGATCACCGGACCGTTCCTCGCCGGCCTGTCCACGGTGCTCGGACGCGCGGTCGGACACAACGCCACCGTCGCCCGCCAGCGGGTGTGGTCCGCGCTGATCGCCGACCCCACACCGCACAACCTCGGCGCCGCCGTGCGCCGTCCCGAACGGGTCGCGCCGTGGTCGATCGTCGAACTCGGGCTGAGTTCGGTACAGCCCCAACGTCGCCCGGTGATCACGGGTGGCGACGGCGACCGGCCTCTCGACCGCAGCGTCGCCGACCGGGTGCGCGCGACGCTGCGCCGGGCGCTGGCCCGTGACGAGCTGCCCGATGTTCCGCTGTTGTGCGCCGAGGAGGTGGACCGGGCGTGCGCGCCGTGGGGGCTGCTCGGCGAGGACAGGCAGGCGACGGTGATCGCCGGGATCGAGGTCGGGGTGGACCTCGCGCCGCTCGACGAGTGCGCGCAGGCCCGACATGACCTGTCCCGCCAGATCCAGGCCCGGCTGCGCAAGGAGGCCTACGTGCTGCACGCCCGGCGCTACCTCGCCGACGGTGGCCCGGTGCATCCGCGCCAGCAACTCGTCGTCGACGAACTCGCAGCGTTCTGCAGGCCCTACCTGAGCAGGCTCTGGGCCCGCCTGCACGGCCGCGACGTGTGGCAGGAGCCGTGCTCCGACATCGACGACGTGCGGGAGCTTCTGGAGGGCATTTCCCGGTCGGTCAGTCTGGACCACCGTCAGCGCATCAAGTCGATGCTCGAGGCGCGGGACCTCCGATGAGGTTCGCCGAGGATTCCGGATTGTGGACCACCGGCCCCGGGCCGGATGCGGTGCAGCTCAGCGCGGTGCTGGAGGTGTCCGGCGCGGTGTTGTCCTGGTCCGTCGACGGGCCCGAGTCCGACGTCCACATCGCATTCACCGATCCCGTTCGGGCCGACTGGCTGTGGCGCGTCGTGGGTGAGTCGGCGCACAGCGCGATCGTGTCCGCGCTCGGGGGCGTCCCCGACGGGCAGGTGGAGGTCGAGGGTGTCGCGGTCCGGCCCGCCGCGCTGGACTCTCTGCGCCGGCTGGCGCTGGGGCACTGGATGCGGCGCTGGTGGCCGGTGAGCGTGCGCGACGGTATCCCCGAACTCGGCGCCGCCGTGCTGGACGGCGAACTCGCGCTGCTCACAGCGGCCGCCGGGGACTACTTCGTCGACGACACCTTCGACTCCGACGTCGCGGAGCTGTTGCGCCCGCACGCCGAATTGCTCGAAGGGCTTGCCCGACTTGGTGATCCGCGCGTGGCTGAGCTGGCGCGGGCCTGCGCCGAGCTGGCCGCCGACATCGGGGTCGAGGCCGGGCCGGCGGCCGTCGCAGTGCAGTCCCGGCGCGACGACTACGCGTTGGTGGCCGGCGAGGTGACCCGGCGCGGCGCGGCCGCGATCGCGGCGGGGGTCGCGTCGGTCAGCTGGGCCGCGGTCCCGCCGGGGGTGTTCGACGCGGCCGAGAACACCGTCAGCTGGCGTGTCGAATCCGCGGACGACGTGGCCAATGCGGTGGTCCTGGTCGAGCTGTCGGGCCGCGCTTCGGCGGCCGGGATCGCGGTGCGGGTCAGATCCGGTGCGGTCGACGGGGCGGGGACGTTGGACGCCTCGGGTGCCGCGACGGTCGCGCTCGTCGGCGAGGATCAGGCGCCGATCACGGAATCGGTTGCGTGGGGCCGTGACTGGCGGGCCACTGCGGTGACGATCGGAGCCGACGTCGGTGAGTCGCCGCAGGTGCGGCAGCGGGTGCGCACCTTCGCACGCGCCCGGCTCGCCCGGCCCGGACCGGACGCGTTTCTCGCCGAGCTCCTCGCCGCCGAATCCGACTACTGATCGGTGTCCGGTTCCGGCGCCATCGACTCGCGGATCTGCGCAAGCCGCTCGGCGGCGGCCCGCTGCCGAGCGTCGTACTGCTCTTCGACGGTGCGTCCCTCGGGTGTCTCGGACGCGAGTTCGGCCGAACCGAGTGATGTCGCATAGCGCGTCTCGATCTTCTCCCGCACGGACTCGAACGTGGGCACCCCGTCAGAGGAGTATCCGGGTTCGGGTTCGGTGCTGGGATCGTCCGGCATGCCTCTCACGCTACCCGGACACGGTGCGGGGCAGATCGATCTGCGGCACACCGGGGGTGCCGATCCGGCCCGCGAGCCACGGCAGGGCCGAGGTGAAGGCGGTGGACGCAAACGGCCAGTCGTGGTTGCCCGGCTGACTCACCACCGCGCAGTCGATGCCCGACCTGCCACCTGTCGCGCACAGTGAACTGGCCGCGACCGCTTGATCGTTGGGTTGCGCAGTGGCCGACACCGCGACGGCGCCGTTGACGTCGAACCACCCGGCCACCCCACGGTACGGGCCGTGCCGGGTCATCACCGCGGTCGGGTCGAACGACGTGTAGGCGGCCGTGTCGCCGCCGAACAGGCGGTCCACGGTTTCAGCCTGGGTGCCGGCGTTCGGTGCGGCGTCACCGGCGATGTCGACGAACGCGCTGAACACCTCCGGGTGCATGACGGTCAGGTCGACGGCGCACGTGCCGCCCATCGACCAGCCGACCACACCCCAGTTGGCCGCGGCCGAGCTCACCCCGAAATGCGACTTCATATACGGCACCACGTCTTTGACCAGATGGTCGGCGGAGTTGCCGCGCGTGCCGTTGACGCACTCGGTGTCGTTGTTGAACGTCCCGCCGGGATCGACGAACACCACCACCGGAGCGTATCCGCCATGGGCGGCCGCGAAGGCGTCGAGCGTCCTTGCCGCACCGCCCGCGCGCAGCCAGTCCGCGGGGGTGTTGAACTCGCCACCGATCATCATGACGGTGGGCAGTGCGGGTGGCGGGTCACTGGCATACCAGGCCGGCGGCAGGTACACCCACTCCTGCCGGTGCCGGAATCCGGACGCGGTGTCGGGAATGTCGACGGCGACGAGGCTGCCCTTGACGGGCATCGCGTGCTGCTTCTGCATCGCCGCGACGGTGACCGCATCGGTCTGGTCCGGCAGCGGCCCCGCGGTGAGCTGGTTCCACGCCGTCTGCACGGTGGGGAAGTAGCCGACCCACAGGTTCACCACCAGTGCCGCCGAGAGCACGCACAGCGGTACCGCCAGCGTCGCGGCGGTCCGGCGCCACCACCGGGCACCGCGCCAGCCTGACACCAGGACACCGAAAGCAAACCCGGACAACGCGATCCAGACCCAGAGTGTGTGCGGTGCCGGGTTCGAGTCGTCTGCGACACCGGCCGACGCGATGTAGCAGTAGGCCGCCACGGCGAGCACCACGCCGATCAGCGCCGACCACGGCACCCACACCAGCCGCCAGCGCCGGGTCCGCCGACCGATGGCGGTGACCACCGCGACGACGGCCAGGATCTGCACCGCGACAGGCAACCACCCGTGCATCAACGTCACGGCACCCAGATTGACCGGCGTGGCTGGGAACAGGCTGTGACCTCGCTGCGAACGAGGTCCGATTACCGCGGTTTTGCCAGCGGAAAGGGCAGGGTCTCGCGGATGCTGCGCCCGGTGATGAGCATGACCACCCGGTCCACGCCCATCCCCAGCCCGCCCGTCGGAGGCATCGCGTACTCCATCGCCTGCAGGAAGTCCTCGTCGAGCTCCATCGCTTCCGGGTCACCGCCCGCGGCGAGCAGCGACTGCTCCTGCAGACGGCGGCGCTGCTCGACCGGATCGGTGAGCTCGCTGTAGGCGGTGCCGAGTTCGACACCCCAGGCCACCAGGTCCCAGCGCTCGGCCACCCCGGGGATGCTGCGGTGCGGCCGCGTCAGCGGAGAGACCGAGGTGGGGAAGTCCTTGTAGAACGTCGGTTCCCGGGTCTGGTCCTCGACGAGGTGCTCGTACAGCTCGAGCACCACCGCTCCGGCGTCCCAGTGCGTCAGGTAGGGAATGCCCGCGCGGTCGCAGAGCAGGCGCAACGTGGCCAGATCGGTGTCCGGGCCGATCTGCTCGCCGAGCGCCTCGGACACCGCGCCGTGCACGGTCTTGACCGTCCACGGACCGGAGATGTCGACGGGCTCAAGAACCCCGTCCGCACGGGGCCGCATGAACACCTGCGCACCGTTGGCCGCCTGCGCGGCGTTCTGGATCAGCTCCCGGCAACCGTCGATCCACACGTGGTAGTCGGCGTGCGCCTGATACGCCTCCAGCAGCGTGAACTCCGGGTTGTGGCTGAAGTCGACACCCTCGTTGCGGAAGGCGCGTCCGAGTTCGAACACCCGCTCCACACCACCGACGCACAACCGCTTCAGATACAGCTCGGGCGCGATCCGCAGATACAGGTCGAGGTCGTAGGCGTTGATGTGGGTCAGGAAGGGCCGGGCATTCGCACCGCCGTGAATCTGTTGCAGGATCGGCGTCTCGACTTCCAGGAAGTCTTTGGCGACCAGGGTCTCGCGGATCGCGTGCAGCACCGCGCTGCGGGCCCGGATCAGCTCCCGGGCATCGGTGTTGACCGCGAGATCGACATAGCGGGCGCGGACCCGCGCCTCCTGATCGGTCAGGCCCTTCCACTTGTCCGGTAACGGGCGCAGGCACTTTCCGATCAGCCGCCAGCCGCTGACCAGCAGTGACCACTTGCCCGACCGGCTGCGGCCCATCGTGCCCGTGACCTCGATCAGGTCACCGAGGTCGATGGTCCGGGTGAAGTCCGCGGTGCTGCCGTCGGCGAGCAGCGAATTGTCCAGCACCAGTTGGGTTTCGCCTGACCAGTCGCGGAGCTGGGCGAACAGCACGCCGCCGTAGTCGCGTGACCGCAGCACCCGGCCCGCGACCGCGACGTCTGCGCCGTCCTCGGCGGCCAGAGCCTGCGCGACGGTGTGGCTGGGCGGGTTGGCCACCGGATACGCGTCGACCCCCTGGGCTTGAAGCGCCTTGAGTTTGGCCATCCTGACCCGGACCTGCTCGGGCAGCCTCGGCTGGTCGTCGTCGGCCAGGTCGGCCTGCAGTCCCATCCCGTCGGGTGCGGTGCCGTCGCTGTGCAACAGGCCGGTGGCCACCAGTGTTCCGGGGGCGGCGATGTGGTGGCCGGTGTGCGGCTGTTCATGGCGCCGCGAGAACGGCAGCACGAGAAAGCCTTCGGCGATCACAGAGGCCACGCCGACGCGGGGCACCAGCCTGGCGTCGTCGTAGCACGCGTACCGGGGAACCCATTCGGGCTGGTACTTCATGTTCGACCGGTACAGGGTCTCCAGCTGCCACCAGCGCGAGAAGAACACCAGCAGCCACCGCCACAGCCTTGCCACCGGACCCGCGCCCAGTTGGGCGCCCTGCTCGAAGGCCGAGCGGAACATCGCGAAATTCAACGAGATCCGGGTGATGCCGATGTCCTCGGACTGCATGCACAGCTCGCTGACCATCAATTCGATGGTGCCGTTGGGGGATTGCGGGGAACGGCGCATCAGATCGAGGGACACTCCGTTGCCGCCCCATGGCACCAGCGACAGCATCGCGACCACCTGGTCGGCCTGCACCGCCTCCACCAGCAGGCAGTCCCCGTCGGCGGGATCGCCGAGCCGCCCCAGCGCCATCGAGAACCCGCGCTCGTCGTCGGTGTCGCGCCAGGCATCGGCCCGCTCGATGACCGCGGCCATCTCGTCGGCGGGCAGCTCCCGGTGCCTGCGGATCCGCACGGTGGCGCCGGCACGCCGGGCGCGGGTCACCGCCTGCCGGACGGCCCGCATGTCGGGCCCGGACAACCGGAAGTCCTCCGGATGCAGGATCGCCTCGTCGCCGAGTTGCAGGGCGTTGAGCCCGGCCTCCCGAAAGGCTTGTGCGCCAGCTGCGCTCGCGCCCATCACGCCCGGCGCCCAGCCGTAGGCCTGGCACAGCTTGAGCCACGCGTCGATCGCCTGCGGCCAGGACCTGGGGTCACCGACCGGGTCGCCGCTGGCCAGACACACCCCGACCTCCACGCGGTAGGTGATCGCGGCGCGGCCGCTGGGCGCGAACACCACGGCCTTGTCGCGCCGGGTCGCGAAATAGCCCAGCGAGTCGTTCTTGCCGTACAGCTCGAGCAGACCGCGGATCGCCGACTCGTCCTCACCGGTGAGCGCGTTGTCCGCGCGCTGCGACTGGAACAGCACGATCGCCGTGACCATCAGGGCCACCGCCCCGAACAGGCCGAGCAGCGCGTTGACGAACACGTGCGGATGACCGCTGAACGACGCGGCGTCGGCCCCGGCGAACGCGCTGACCCGGTTCAGCGCGTACAGGAACCGGTCCGACCGGGCCAGGGATCCGGGGAACAGTTCGAGCAGACCCCAGCCGATGAGTGTGCCGACGGCCATGCTCGCCACCAGCGTCGCGGCGGCCTTGAGCAACGCGCCGCGGCGCACCCTGGCCCAGAACTCCTTGCGGGCAAGCAGCAGGAACGCGATGGCGGCCAGGTGAAACGCCAGACCGATGACCTCGCCGACCTCGGCGAACCAGCGTTCTCGGCCCTCGGCCAGACCGGCGATGTTCCAACCGGCCGCCGCGATCATGTAGCCGACGAGGATCCACCAGGCGATGCGTTTGCGCGCGGCCAGGGCGGCGGCGAGCAGCGCCAGCACGAACGCCCACGCGAAACTGGTGTCGGGGAAGTTGAAGATGTAGTCGTCGACCCACTCGCGCGGGACCCGGATCAGGGACCGGACCAGCGGCGAGACGCTGGCCAGCAGCGACAGCGTCGCGATGACCCCCACGATCCACCCGGCGGCCGCGGGCACCCAGCGGTGGCTGGACGTCGGACGGGCCCGGGCGAGGCTGGTTGGCGTCATAGCCGGCGAGGATATTCGGTTACGCCGTGCCTCGTGCGGGTGTCCGGCGGCTCCGGGCGGCGCTACCAGACCGGGCCGGTGTACTTCTCGCCCGGACCCTGTCCCGGCTCGTCGGGTGCGGCGCTGGCTTCGCGGAACGCCAGTTGCAGGGTCTTGAGACCGTCGCGGACCGGGCCGGCGTGCGGACCGAGGTACTCGGCCGACGCGGTGACGAGCCCGGCGAGCGCGGTGATCAGCCGGCGGGCCTCGTCGAGGTCGCGGTAGGGGCTCTCCTCGGGATCGGCGTCCGACAGCCCGAGCTTCTCGGCGGCGGCGCTCATCAGCATGACGGCCGACCGGGTGATCACCTCGACCGCGGGAACTTCGGCCAGTTCGCGAACCGGCGGCTGCGCGGCCGGATCGCGGTCGACGGCCGAGCCGTCGGATCTGGGCCTGACGGCCGAGCCGTCCGTTCCGCGGATGTCAGAGCTATCGGTCATGCCTGCTAGACTGGCATGCGCGACCGTCCCGGCTGACGCCAGGGACAGCAAGTGGAGTCCCACTCCCACCGCCGGCCGACGATGATTCGAAGGTACTGCGGTCCGGTCACAGACATCTTAGATGTCTGTCCTGGTCGGCTTTGGGCCCTGCTTTGAGCAGGGCTTATCTGTTCTATGCGAGCAGTGTGCCGGCGGCGAATGGGGTTCCGCTAGGACAGCAGGAACTATCCCGGGAGGCCCCATCAGCACTGAGACCCGCGTCAACGAGCGCATCCGCGTACCTGAAGTCCGCCTGATCGGACCGGGCGGTGAGCAGGTAGGCATCGTGCGCATCGAAGATGCACTCCGCGTCGCCGCGGATGCCGATCTCGACCTTGTCGAAGTTGCCCCCGACGCCAAGCCGCCGGTGTGCAAGATCATGGACTACGGCAAGTTCAAGTACGAGACGGCCCAGAAGGCACGCGAGTCTCGCAAGAACCAGCAGCAGACCGTCGTCAAGGAACAGAAGCTGCGTCCCAAGATCGACCCGCACGATTACGAGACCAAGAAGGGTCACGTAATCCGCTTCCTGGAGGCCGGGTCAAAGGTCAAGGTGACGATCATGTTCCGCGGACGTGAGCAGTCGCGGCCCGAACTGGGCTTCCGGCTCCTGCAACGCCTGGGCGCCGACGTCGCCGAATACGGCTTCATCGAGACGTCCGCCAAGCAGGACGGCCGCAACATGACGATGGTGCTGGCGCCGCACCGCGGCGCGAAGACTCGTGCCAAGGCGGCGCACGATGCAGACACCCCGGCCGGGCAGCGCGGTGACGCGCAGGCAGCCGACGCACCGACCGACACACCAAAGAACTGAGGAAACAATGCCCAAGGCGAAGACCCACAGCGGCGCTTCGAAGCGGTTCCGTACCACCGGATCCGGGAAGGTCGTCCGTCAGAAGGCCAACCGTAGGCACCTGCTTGAGCACAAGCCCACCAAGCGCACCCGTCGGCTCGACGGCCGCACCGTGGTGGCAGCCAACGACGTCAAGCGCGTCAAGAAGCTGCTGAACGGCTGACCGCCGCCGCATCCGAACCACCTGACCCCACCGAGATAGGAAAACCCCATGGCACGCGTGAAGCGCGCACTCAACGCGCAGAAGAAGCGGCGCACTGTACTGAAGGCCTCCAAGGGCTACCGCGGCCAGCGGTCCCGGTTGTACCGCAAGGCCAAGGAACAGCAGCTGCACTCGCTGACTTACGCCTACCGTGACCGGCGCGCCCGCAAGGGCGAGTTCCGCAAGTTGTGGATCTCGCGGATCAACGCCGCCGCCCGCGCCAACGACATCACCTACAACCGGCTGATCCAGGGCCTCAAGGCCGCTGGTGTCGAGGTCGACCGCAAGAACCTCGCCGAGATCGCCGTCAGCGACCCGGCCGCCTTCACCGCGCTGGTCGAGGTCGTCAAGGCCGCGTTGCCAGAGGATGTCAACGCTCCGTCGGGCGAGGCTGCCTGACCCTCACCGAGCGTTCTGCCCGGGTGGCGGCGGCGGTCAAGCTGCACCGCCACACCGGGCGCCGCCGCGCCGCACGCTTTCTCGCCGAAGGTCCCAACCTCGTCGAGGCCGCGTTGCGGCGCGGTCTCGTTCACGAGGTCTTCGCCACCGAGGGCGCGGCGGAGAAGTTCGCCGCCCTGCTCGGTGCCGCGCCCGTCCACCTGGTCACCGACAAAGCGGCAAAAGCGTTGTCGGACACCGTGACCCCGGTCGGACTGGTCGCCGTGTGTTCGATTCCGGCGGCCGATCTCGATCAGGTGCTCGCCGGCAACCCGAGGCTGGTCGCGGTGCCGGTCGGAATCTCCGAACCGGGGAACGCGGGCACGCTGATCCGCGTCGCGGATGCGATGGGCGCCGACGCTGTGGTGCTCGCAGGCGACAGCGTCGACCCCTACAACGGCAAGTGCCTGCGCGCCTCGGCGGGCAGCATCTTCTCGATCCCGGTTCTCAGCGCCCCGGACGCCGTCGCAGCTGTCACGAAACTGAAGGACGCGGGGCTGCAGGTGCTGGCGACGGTGCTGGACGGCCGGGTCAGTCTGGAGGACGCGGACCTGTCGGTGCCCACCGCGTGGCTGTTCGGGCCGGAGGCCCACGGCCTTCCCGCCGACGTCGCCGGACTCGCGACGGCGGGGGTGCGGATTCCGATGCCCGGCAACGCCGAAAGTCTCAACGTCGCCTCCGCCGCGGCGATCTGCCTCTACCAGAGCGCGCGGAGCCAGGCGCCGGTCTGATATCGGCCAGCCGGTCCGCCCGAGGCGAATCGATCTCTGAGGGACGTAATACGAGATCCGCACCCTCATTCGCCGCGAGATCGACGAACGCCGCGATGCCCTCACAGCGCGATCGGGCTGCCTTTTTCAGCGGTTGGCCTTGAGCATGTACTCCGAGACCGCGAGCAGGACCTTCCGCGGCGATACGCGATAGCCGGAGGCCAACAGCTTGTTGCGGAAGCCCGAGATCACTGTCGGCGAGGATCCGTCGAGCGCGGCGAACGCAGTGTCGACAACCTGTCGGGAGGTCTGCCTGCCGTCGGTGAGGAATTCCTCGCCGGTCCGGTCGAAGAACTCGGTCTCTGTGGCTCCGGGGCACAGCGCGAGGACCCTGACCCCCGAGCCCCGGCACTCCTGCCACAGCGCCTCGGTGAAGGACAACACGAACGCCTTGGTGGCGCCGTAGACGGCCATACCGGGAGTCGGCTGGAACGCCGCCGTCGACGCGAGATTGAGGACGACGCCATGCCTGCGTTCGATCATCGGAGGCAGGAAGCGCGCCGTCAGATCGACCAAAGTCCCGCAGTTCAACTGGATCTGGGCGGCGTTCGGAGCAGGCTCCTGTGTCGCGAACTTGCCGTGCAACCCGACACCGGCGTTGTTGATCAGGACGTCGACGGTGCGGCCCAGTTCGCGAACTGCGGCTTCGAGCTCGGCGGCCGAACCCGGCAGGGCGAGGTCGACGGTCAGGACGTCGACCACGATCCCGGGGTGGCGGCTGGTGAGGGTGTGCTGCAGCGCGGCCAGCTTCTCGGCCCGGCGTGCGACAAGGATCAGGTTCGCGCCACGGCGGGCGAGCTGAACGGCGAACTCCTCGCCGATCCCTCCGCTCGCACCGGTGACCAATGCGGTGACGTTGCTGAACTCCACGCGGTGCTCCTCTGTCGGCGCCATCAAGGCTGGCTCAGCAGGCCCCTTGCCACGTGGGTGATCTGCACCTCGTTGCTTCCCGCGTAGATCATCAACGACTTGGCGTCGCGGGCGAGTTGTTCCACGCGGTACTCGGTCATGTATCCGTTGCCGCCGAACACCTGAACCGCCTCCATCGCCACATCCGTCGCGGCCTGAGAGCAGTACCACTTGATCGCCGAGGCCTCGGCGAGCGAGATCGGGGTGCCGGTCTGGGCCGCTTCGATGACGCGGAACAGCATGTTGCGCACGTTCATTCGAGCGACCTCCATGGTCGCGAGCTTGAGCTGGATCAGCTGGAACTGGGCGATCTCCTTGCCCCACAGCGTGCGGGACTTCGCGTAGTCGACGCACAGGCGCAGGCATTCCTCGATGACGCCCAGCGACATCGCGGCGACGCCGATGCGCTCCGCCGAGAAGTTCGAGCGGGCGCTGTCGCGTCCGTCGCCGCCGGAGTTGTCTTCGGTCTCGCCCAGCAGCCGGTCGCGACCGAGCCGGACGTCGTTGAAGAACAGCTCGCCGGTGCGCGACGAGTGAATGCCCATCTTGCGGAAGGGCTTTGACTGGACGAATCCGTCCATGCCCTTGTCGAGCACGAAGGTCAGGACCTTGCGGTCCCGCTTGTCGATGCTCGGATCTCCTTCGTCGAGCTTCGCGTAGACCACGACGACGTCGGCATCGGGGCCGTTGGTGATGAACGTCTTCTGGCCGTTGAGGATGTAGTCGTCGCCGTCACGCGTCACATAGGACTTCATGCCGCCGAACGCATCTGAGCCCGAATCGGGTTCGGTGATCGCCCAGGCGCCGATCTTGTCGTAGGTGACCAGGTCGGGCAGCCAACGCTCCTGCTGGGCCAGTGTGCCCCGGCTCATGATGGTCGGCACGGTCAGGCCCAGGCTGACGCCCATGCCGGTGACGACACCCATCGACACCCGGCACAATTCGCTGATCACCACGAAGCCCATGCCGGGCGAACCGCCACCACCGAACATGCCGCCGCCGGCCGACTTCCCGGGCGATTCGGTGCCGTCGCGTAACCGGTCGAGTCGCTTGTTCAGCGACTCGCGCGCCATGTCGGCGATGCCGAACGTCGCGAAGAGCTTGCGGATGATGGGATAGGGCTCCATCTCGCCGCTTTCCAGCGCGTCGAGGTGCGGACGGACCTCCTTGTCGACGAACTCGCGAACCGCATCGCGCACAGCAATATCGACGTCTGACCATTCGAGCATGCGCTCATGCTGCCTTACCGGGTTTGCGCGCCGGACGCACCCCCGCCAAAGAGAACGTCGTGTGCACCAGAGACCCGACACGGTCCAGCAGAGACTTCTGCGGAGGCAGGTAGTGCATGGGCATGTGGCGACGGTCCCGCGGTGGGGCCATGAACGCCGGCGCCTCCACCAACGGAGCATCGGCGGGGATCTTGCCTTCGGCGCGTCGATACGCCGCCACCGCGCGGGGATGCAGCCGGATCTCGTCGGGCACGGCCAGGAACGCGAGCTCGACCAGCTTGCCGAACAACCGCAGCACGATCTCGTCGCCCGGTGTCCACCGCATGCCGGCCCGCTCGCGCACCACCGGATCGAAAACGCCTGCGGCGATCCAGCGTTGGGCGCCGACCATCGGTTTGAAGATCTGGTCCCACAGCGGGGTGGGCATCATCACGAACCACGGCTTGGGGATCCGCATCGAGAAGATGTCCAGCGTCGCCTTGTTGATCTCCAGCTCCTCGCGACACTTGCGGTCCCAGTACTCGCAGAACGCCTCCCAGGATTCCGGAACCGGCTGCATGCTCATCCCGTACATCCGGTACCACTGGACGTGTTCGTCGAAGAGCTGCCGCTTCTCGGCCTCGGTCAGGCCGCCGCAGAAGTACTCGGCGGTCTTGATGATGAGCATGAAGAACGTGGCGTGCGCCCAGTAGAACGTTTCGGGGTTGAGAGCGTGGTAGCGCCTGCCGTCGGAGTCGGCGCCCTTGATCGTCTTGTGGAAGCCCCGGATCTGCGCACCGGTCTGTGCGGCACGATCGCCGTCGTAGACGACCCCCATGATCGGATACACCGAACGCGCCACCCGCTGGAGGGGTTCGCGCAACAGGATCGAATGATCCTCGACGCCTGCGCCGAGTTGCGGATACATGTTCTGGATCGCCCCGACCCACACACCGAGCATGCCGGTCCGCACATCGCCGAAGTACTTCCAGGTCAGGGAATCCGGACCCAGTGGATCGGCCCCGGCGGCCGGGGGAGAGTCTGCCATCGTCGTTGATCGCACCCACTCACGATAGGGGCTGACAACAATTGTTGTCTACGAATCGGGCGTCGGCGCGGCGGGGTGTTACGCACCCTCAACCGCGGTGCCGCACACCCGTGACCTGGCTGTTCAGGGTGCCGCCCGGACTGGATTAGGCTTGCCCCGTGGACGACGACCCGGCCGGTGGCTCAGGAACTGGCCGGTCCGCAGGCGCGATGGGCTGGCTGATGGGCGTCAACCACCACGACGGCGTCGTCGCCTTCCTCAGGCGCGCCCGCCGCGCGCTGCCCGGCGACCCCGACTTCGGTGACCCGCTGTCGGTGAGCGGCGTCGGCGGACCCAGCGCAGCCGCCCGCGCCGCCGACCGGTACCTGGAACGCAACGCGGTGACCCGGGAGGTCAGCCTGGGGGCGTTGCAGGTCTGGCAGGCGCTGACCGAGCGTGTCTCCGGTCGCCCGGCGAACGCAGAGGTGACGCTGGTGTTCACCGACCTCGTCGGGTTCTCGACGTGGTCGCTGGGCGCCGGCGACGACGCCACCCTGCGTCTGCTGCGTCGCGTGGCCCAGGTCGTGGAGCCCCCGCTGCTGGAAGCGGGCGGGCACATCGTCAAGCGCATGGGTGACGGCCTGATGGCGGTGTTCACCGACGCGACCACCGCGGTGCGTGCCGCCATCGAAGCTCGCGATGCCGTGAAATCGCTTGACGTGGACGGGTATACGCCGAGGATGCGGGTCGGTATCCACACCGGTCGGCCGCAGCGGATCGGTTCGGACTGGCTCGGCATCGATGTGAACCTCGCCGCCAGGGTGATGGAGCGGGCCACCCGCGGGGAGCTCGTGGTCTCCGGGGCCACCCTGGAGCGCATCCCGGACGACGAGTTCCAGACTCTCGGCGTCACGGCGAAGAAACTTCGCCGACCGGTCTTTGCCGGCAAGCAGGATGGAGTGCCCGGGGACTTCGCCATGTACCGGCTGCGGACCCACAGGCAATCACCGGGTGCCGAAGAGGGTGTGGTGGCCGGGGGTTAGCGGCACCGGCGCTACATCCAGACGGCGGCCCTGGCGCTCTCCCTGGGGCCGGGTGACCTTGGGGGTGTGCGCGTCAGTGTCGTGCTTGACGTGTCCACTGTGCTTGTGAGCTGTCTGCTTTTGTCGGTTGTGGGTGTTACGTTGCGGTCGAACGCGAATGTTGCGTTTCAGTGCGTGTATCACGTGGTGTTCGAAGTATCGGCGCAAGGTGATTGGTGGCC
>Ga0172382_10006508_pt1 | contig 16930 bp, 18 predicted proteins | sample Leawel138RmetaG_FD_122245 | JGI IMG/M metagenome (GOLD analysis project Ga0172382, IMG submission 122245) | Leachate microbial communities from a municipal landfill in Southern Ontario, Canada - Leachate well 138R metaG | ecosystem: Engineered > Solid waste > Landfill > Unclassified | place...
ATGAGCCTGTATTTTCTTATCGTCGGTCTTCCCAAGCTTCCGTTCATAGCCACCACCGCCTGGTTTTTCTTCATCATGAACCTGCTGAAGGTCCCGCTTTTCCTCAATCTCGGGCTGATCAGCGGCCAGAGCCTCCGGGTGAATCTGCTCACGGTCCCGTCCATCGCGCTGGGGGCGCTCCTGGGGTACTGGATAGTTAACAGGATCTCCCAGGAACGTTTCAACCAGATCGTCCTGGGGCTCGCATTCGTAGCGGCTCTCCGACTGCTGTTTTGATTTTACCGGACTGACGACGGGGTTGTGAAAAATTTTTCGTAGGCGAGAATAACGCACGTGGTCACAAGCGTCAGGACGATGGCCAGTGCGTCGGCTTTCGCTATGTCCGCCGAGAGTTCCGAAACGTGGGTATAAATGACGAGGGGAAGGATTTTCACTGCCGTACCCGTGAGGGCGAAGGCTGTGCCGAAGGCCCCCATGCTCACCGCGAAGAGCAGCGATGATCCGGCGAGAATGGCGGGGGCAAGCATGGGAAAGAGGACTTTCCGCAGGACCGTGACCGGGCCGGCTCCGAGAGATACGGCTGCCTCTACGAGGCTCCAGTTGGCGTTGCTCCACGCAGCCGTCATGGTGAGGATCATCCTGGGGATGAGGAAATAGAGGTAGGCGATGACGAGCCCCCTCCAGGTGAAGAGAAACGCCGAGAACTCGAGGGGATTGATGCCGATCAGTTCCCTGAGGATGATGGTGATGAAACCGCTCGTCCCGAGGAGAACGATAAAGGCAAAGCCCACCACGAGGCCGCTCAGGGTCAGGGGAACAGCGGTGAGGGCAAGCAGAATGTTTTTCGCCCGGCCGCCCGTTTTATGGACGAAATAGGAGAGGGGCAGCCCAATGGCAGTTCCGAGGACAGCCGTGCTCGCCGAGAGGACGAGGCTCGTGGTCAGGGATTCACGGTACAGCTTCCTGACGAAAAGGCTGAGGTAGTTGTCAAGGGAGAACCTCCCCTCGATGAAGAGGCTCTCCCACAGCACAAGAGCAAGAGGCCAGAGCAGAAACAACCCCAGCACTGCCGCGAGAGGCAGCAGCAAAAGCCATGTTCCGCTCCGGCGCTCCATGGTATCTAGTTCTCCCCCAGTACTTTGCTGCCCCAGAGAGTTGCAGCCTCTTTCTGCACCTTCTGGGCCTTCACCCAGTCCACATCCTTTGCCCGGGCGTAGTCGGAGGCCGGGAGGAACTTGTCCGCCACATCCGCCGGCATCTCAAATCCCGGGAGAATGGGCCGGACGAATCCTTTCGCAAAGAGACCCTGCCCTTCGGAAGAGAGGATATAGTTCAGCCAGAGCTTACCGGCGTTGGGGTTGGGTCCGCCCTTCACGAGGCTTATGGCGTATGGGGCGGTGATCGTTCCCTCCTCGGGAATCACGATATCTATGGCGTCGCCGAGGCCGGCGATGTACCGGGCCCGGTAGGCGTTCATGTCATAGGTTATCCAGATGGGGATCTCGCCCTTGACAAATTTGTCGAACTCGGTGGTTTTCTCTATCATGCGAACGTTCCCCGATTTCTGGAGGGCGGCCAGGTAGTCTATTCCCTTGTCCAGGTGGTCGAGGTCGCCTCCGTGGGCATAGGTGGTGGCGATGACAATGGCGTACCCGATCCCTGCGGTCCGGGGATCGAGATAGACCACGGACTTGCTGTATTTGGGCGAGAGGAGATCCTGCCATCCCTTAGGGGTTTCCTTCACCAGGTTCTTGTTGATGACGAACACTACCGTTGCCTTGTGGATGCAGAACCAGTTTCCGTCCGGGTCCTTGAGTTCAGCCGGAATGAGATCGAAGTTTACCGGCTTGAAGGGCTCTGTGACCCCCCGTTCCCTGGCCGCGTCCCCTGACGGCATGAAGTAGTACGCGGTATCGCCCTGGGGGTTGTTACGCTCCTTGTCGAGGCGAACGACCGTGGCCCCGCTGCCCAGATCGTTCCACGTGATCTGGATGCCGTATCGTTTCTCGAAGCCGTCGAAAAGTGCCTGCCAGTTTGCCCAGGTGGGGCCGGTGTCGTAGCTGTTGAGTCCCTTCTCTTTCCTTGCGGCTTCCGCGAGGGTATTTTCTCCCGGGTAGAGCTCTTCGGCAAAGCAGGCTCCCGTGATAAGAAGAACCACTATCAGCGCCAGTAACGCTTTCCCTGCATGCTTTCTCATTTCTTTTCCCTCCTGTAATAGGTCCGTTTCTTCATCTATCTGCCGCTTTATCGGGGCTGCCCGTTCCCCGGGCCCTCGCCCCGGAATTTTACCTTCCTGCCAGTGGCCTTCCGTCATCGGTGGAAAACCGGAGCCATACCGGGTCATCCAGGGCAGGAGGCTCAATTTCAGTGTTCAGAAGGTCCACGAGGATCTGCTCGCCTTCCACGTCCACGGCAAGCCGTACGAGAGGACCGAGAAACACCTTTCCGGAAACCCGCCCTGCGAAGGTGTTGGGGGCGTCAGCGGAAGAGTCGGCGGGGGAGGAAAGGGAGATCCTTTCCGGCCGGATCATAAGGCTGCAGGATCCCTCCGGCAGAAGTGCCTTTTCCACGGAGAGAATTTTTCCCTTCCACCTGAACTGCCCTTCACCGAGATATTCCCCCTCCAGGAGATTGTTCACCCCCACGAAGTCGGCAACGAAGGAATTTGCAGGCCTCAGGTAGATATCGCGTGGAGAGCCTGTCTGCTCGATCCGGCCGTCGTTCATGAGGGCCACGCGGTCCGAGATGGAAAGGGCTTCCTCCTGGTCGTGGGTCACATAGATCGTGGTGATGCCGCTCTCCCTCTGTATCCTCTTGATCTCGAACCGAAGCGAGTTCCGGACCTTTGCATCCAGGGCCGAGAGGGGTTCGTCAAGAAGAAGGACTTTCGGAGTTATGGCAAGGGCCCTTGCGAGGGCCACCCGCTGCTGCTGCCCGCCCGAAAGTTCTCTGGGCCAGGCTGATGCCCGGGGGGCCAGACCGACCATGGAGAGGAGCTGTTCCGCTTTCTGACGCAGCACGTCCTCCGGCGTTTTCCTGGTACGAAGCCCGAAGGCCACGTTTTCGAAAACGGTGAGGTTGGGGAAAAGGGCGTAGTTCTGGAATACAATGCCTACCTGGCGGCTTCGGGCGCTTACACCTTGCATGGATTCTCCGTCCAGGAGCACTTCCCCCTCGTCAGGGGCGAGAAATCCTGCCACCAGTCGAAGTGTCGTCGTTTTTCCGCAGCCCGACGGTCCCACCAGGGAAAGGAATTCTCCCTTTCCCACCGAGAGTGAGACATCCCGGACGGCGTAGGTTTTCCCGAATCGCTTGCTGACAGATCTGAGCTCAACCCCTGCCATGGAGATCCCTCCCGGTTTTTTCAAGAGCGATTCGGACAGCCTCTGCGGCAGTTGACGCCTCGATCATCGGTGACTTTGCCTTTCCGTCCTCGGAGATATGCCACGTCTTCAGACCGATTACCGGTTTCCCCGACCGCAGTGCGAACCCTATTTCGGAAAGAGTTCCGAATGCCCCCCCGATGGAGATAATTGCCTCCCCGGCGGATGCGACCGCGAAATTCCTGACTTCTCCGAGTCCGGTCGCGAGAGGAATGGTGACATAGGGATTCGCTTCCATGATGTCGCCCGGAAGAAGGCCGACCGAAACTCCTCCCTCTTCGGAGACCCCCCGGCAGACGCCCTCCATGACGCCGCCCCTTCCGCCGCAGACCACTGTGCATCCGGCCCGGGCGAGGAGACGTCCCACATCCCGCGCCAGTTCGTAGATCCCTGGAGATGCTGTCGATGTCCCGATGACTGAAATGATGGGGGCTCTTTCCATTCCTGATGTGCTCCTTTCCATGTCTTTGCTAGACCGCCATTCCCGCACTCCTGGTACCGAAAAGCCTTCCCAGGAAGATCACCGCGCCGAGGCTCAGGATGCTGAACAGAACCAGCAGTGTCGTGGCAGCACATGCGAATCCCGTGCTCACGTAGAAGGCCTGGTAGAGGACCACAGGATAGGTCTGGCTTGCAGACCCGGTGACCATGACCGCGAGCTGGAACTCTCCCAGTGACATGGCGAAGGTCATGATCGATCCCGAGAGGAGCCCGGGAACAAGATTGGGCACAAGGACGCGGGAGGCAAGGAAGAACGGGGATGCTCCAAGAGATGTTCCCGCTTCTTCGAGAATATTCCAGTTCAGCATATCCATGTTGGCCATGAGGGGGCGCAGCATGAAAGGGAGGGTATATACGAGGTGGGCCCCCAGGAGAAGCTGCCACGTTCCCACTAGGGAAAAGGAAGCCCAGTTGAAGCCCTGGACAAGCCCGAGACCCATGACTACGGGAGGAATGGCGATGGGAAGCAGGATCACGAACTCGAAGACCCTGCGAAGCCATTTTTTCCCGAGGACAGACACGGCATAAACGGAGCATATCCCAACCATCGCGTTGATCCCGACAGTAAGGCATGCCACCAGCAGGCTCATTCTCATGGCACGGAGGTACATGGTCTTGGTAAACAGGTCGGCGTACCACCTGAGCGTGAACCCGGTGGGGAGCAGTGTACCAAACCATTTTTCGCCGAATGACCCGGCGAAAATAAGCGCCAGTGGCGCCAGAACGTAGACGAACCAGAAAATCCCGCCTGAAAGCCAGAGTGCACGCCGCAGCATGGTCTTGACTCCTTTCCCGTTCATGGATGACAGTGGTATTGTACCAAAGAAATGCAACGGCAGCGTAACAATTCCTTCACCAACTGCCATGAAAACGGCAGGAGAAAATAACTATTGGTCACTGCAAATCGTGAAAAAAAAGTCTTTTTTTCTTTTCTTATAAAATCACGTATAATAAATCAGTTGCATCACAAAAGCGTTTTTTTCACAATATCATATGGAGGTGTCCTCATGTCAGAACTGGAAAAGACCCAAGAAAGAAGCAGAAGCGAAACTCTCAGCGTGCTTCTCGGAGCTGCATTCCTCATGGCCACGTCGGCCATCGGCCCAGGGTTCCTCACCCAGACGATTTCTTTCACCAATGAACTGAAAGCAGCATTTGCCTTCGCGATCCTCCTCTCCATCCTTATCGACATCGTTGTGCAGCTCAACATCTGGCGGATCCTCGCCGTATCCGGAATGCGCGCCCAGGACGTGGCCAACAAGGTCCTTCCCGGTCTCGGCTATTTCCTCGCCTTCGCGGTCGCCCTCGGCGGCCTTGCGTTTAACGTGGGGAACGTGGGAGGAGCGGCTCTCGGCTTCGAGGTCCTCTTCGGTTCCGAGCAGGTCGTCGGTGCGTCCGTCAGTGCCGCCATCGCCATCACCATCTTCCTGTGGAAGGACCTCGGAAAGGCCATGGACAAGTTCACCCAGATCCTCGGCTTCCTTATGCTCGCCCTGGTGTTCTACGTGGTCTTCGTCACGAAGCCTCCCGTTATGGATACGGTACGTGAAATGGTGAAGCCCCTGACCAGCATGGACCTTTTGAAAGAGTACAAGTGGCTCGTTGTTCTTACCCTCGTGGGCGGGACCGTGGGCGGATACATCACATTCTCGGGCGCCCACAGGATCATCGACGCCGGGATCACCGGCAAGGAAAATCTCTCCCAGATCAGCAGGGGATCCATCAACGGGATCGCCATTACCGGCGTAATGCGTTACCTTCTGTTCCTCGCTTTCCTCGGAGTTGTCCTTCTCGGCACCGAAATTGACATGAGCAACCCCGTAGCCTCGGCCTTCAAGATCGGCGCGGGCGAAATGGGTTTCCGCATTGCCGGTGTAGTCCTCTGGGCAGCGGCGATCACTTCGGTCGTAGGCGCATCCTACACGTCGGTCTCTTTCCTCCGGACGTTGTTCGGTGTCGTTGACAAGTACTACCGGTTCTGGATCATCGGGTTCATCATCGCCTCCACATCGATCCTTACCCTCATCGGACGTCCGGTGAAACTGCTCATCGTTGCGGGTTCCCTCAACGGACTCATCCTTCCCCTCTCCCTTGGCTGCGTTCTTCTCGCTGCCTACAAAAAGGAAGTCGTAAAGGATTACGTCCATCCCATGTGGATGACCCTGCTCGGATGGGTCATCGTTGTATTTACGGCCTGGATGGGCTTCAATTCCTTTGCCGGCATCGTAAAGCTGTTCCAGTAGGAGGTGCTGCAGTCCCAGCTATGGAGGTGATCGAAGGTTGGAGGAAAAAAAGTATCCCAGAATTCTGACGGCCGGCGACGGATGTGTGGTAGCGGAATTCGGCGATTCCATAGATATGGCGATAAACTCCCGGGTAGCCGCCCTCGGGAGTGCCGTTGCGAAAATGGACTTTCCGGGTGTTCTTGACATGGTTCCTTCCTACCGTTCACTGGCGGTGTACTTCGACCCGGTGAATACTGATGTGAAAAGACTCTATACACGCCTCGGGGAACTGTGTCTGAAAGAGGACACGGAAGCCGGACATGAACGGAGACGGACCATAATAGTTCCCACTCTCTACGGAGGTGAATGGGGACCTGATATGGAAGACGTGGCAGCACACACGGGATTTTCCCCTGAAGAAGTCATCAGCCGTCACTCGGGCAGAGACTGTTACTGCTACATGCTTGGGTTCACGCCGGGCTTTTCATACCTCGGCGGCATGGATCCGGCTCTTGAAACGCCCCGTTTGAAGAACCCAAGGGAGGTCATTCCTGCCGGGTCGGTGGGTATAGCGGCAAAACAGACTGGAGTTTATTCCATCGTGAGCCCCGGAGGATGGAGACTTATTGGAAGGACTCCCATGCTCATATTTGACCCGAACAGGGATCCTGCGATTTTTCTCGAAGCGGGTATGTGGATACGGTTCCGTCCCATAGATAAGGCAGAATTCGACGAGATCGAAGCGACGTCCAAAGAAGGGACTTACCGTCCGGAAATCCTCGAAGAAGAGGAGGCGTCCTCATGAGCGCCCTTGTTTTGGCATGCCGGCTTCCCGGCATGCTCACCACCGTTCAGGACGGCGGCAGATGGGGCTACCAGGGAAAAGGGATGCCTGTGGCGGGTGCAATGGACCTCCAGTCTTTCAGGCTGGGAAATATCCTCGTGGGCAACGACGAGAACGACGCGGCCCTTGAGGTGACGGTTCTGGGCCCAACCCTGTACGTTTCCGACGGGGAAGGAATGGCGGCAGTCACCGGAGCCGATCTGGGATTCCAGGTAAACGGGCAGCTCGCTCCTATGTGGACAGCCCTGGCAGTAAAGGCCGGGGACACTCTCTCCTTCTCGGGCCCCAAGTCCGGATGTCGGGCGTATCTCTGTTTTTCCGGCGGGATCGATGTTCCCGTTGTTATGGAGAGCCGGTCCACCTATACCAGGGCGAAAGTGGGAGGCCTGGAGGGCCGTGCCCTCAAAAAGGACGACAGGGTCCTCTGTGGTGAGCCAAGGCCGCTGTGGAAGAAGTGCGAGGGACTTGTGTGTCCCGCGGAACTGAGGGCTGTCTATCCGCCCGACGCACCTCTTCGGGTGGTCCCAGGCCCCCAGGAGGATCTCTTTACAGGAAAGGGAATTGAGACATTTTACGGATCCGACTATTCTGTCTCCAACAGTGCAGACCGTATGGGATACCGGATGGATGGCCCGGAGATCGAGCATAGCGGGGCGGCGGACATCATTTCCGACGCCATACCCCTGGGTGCGGTCCAGGTTCCAGGTCACGGGCAGCCCATCGTTATGCTGGCTGACAGGCAGACCACGGGAGGATATACAAAGATCGGCGTAGTCTGCTCAGTGGACATCGCCGCTCTGTCCCAGCGCCTGCCTGGTCACGGGATCCGGTTCGTGAAAATTACCCTGGACGAAGCGCTCTCCCTCGTAAAAGAGGAACATCGCAAACGGGATGAACTGCGCCGCCTGAGGGCGGTCTGGCGGTCGACCCCTCGTTTCCCGGGCCCGGTTTCCGATGGAGGTCCGGAACTTCCCGCAGCAGGGGAAGCGATCCTCAAGGTCGACGGGGAAGAACACAGGGTTTCCTGGGAAGAACTGCAGGAGGTGGAATAATGCACGTGATTGACCTGAACAGTGACCTCGGAGAGAGTTTCGGCCCGTGGAAGATGGGCATGGACGCCGAGGTAATGGAAAGCGTCTGCTCTGCGAACGTAGCATGCGGCTTCCACGCGGGCGACGCGGAAGTGATGATCAAAACGGTGAAGGCTGCGAAGGCCGCAGGTGTAGCTGTAGGAGCCCATCCGGGGCACCCCGATCTCCAGGGGTTCGGACGCCGCACCATGGCCTGTACGCCCGATGAGGCCTACGCATTCACTCTCTACCAGATTGGGGCGCTCCAGGCGGTGTGCACCGCTCATGGCGTGCATCTCGAGCATGTGAAGGCTCACGGCGCCCTGTACAACCAGGCCGCCAAGGACCTTGCCCTTGCAAAGGCCATAGCACAGGCGACGAAAGACGCGGGAGGAGACCTCATTCTCCTTGGCCTGGCAAACTCGCTCTTCGAACAGGCCGCCGGTGAAGTGGGCGTTCTCTACGCAGCAGAGGCATTTGCGGACCGCGGCTATATGGACGACGGTTCCCTCGTTCCGAGAAGTAAACCGGGCGCTTTCGTCCACGATTTCAACGAAGCCGGCGAGCGCATGGTGCGCCTCGTGAAGGAGGGCGTCATCCGGTCCGCGGAAGGAAAGGACATCCATCTTGCGGCCCATTCCATCTGCCTTCACGGCGACAACCCTGCCGCAGTAGAGATGGCGCGCCATATCCGCGGGACTCTTGAGAAGAACGGAGTCACCGTTAAGAAAATCCGGGAGGTGCTGAAGGGATGAAGGCCTTCGATTACGCCAATGTATCGCCGAGAGAAGTTCGGCAGATGATCCGCGAGGGGAAATGGACGCTCCCCACGCCGGGCATGTGCAAGGGACATGTCCAGGGAAACCTTGTTATCCTGCCCAAAGACCTGGCCTATGATTTTCTCGTGTTCGCCCAGAGAAACCCCAAACCATGCCCCATCCTCGACGTCACCGAGCCGGGAAATCCCGAGCCCAGGATCGTGGCCCCGGGTGCCGACCTCTCTACGGACCTGCCCCGCTACAGGGTGTGGGTGAACGGCGAGTGTGTCGAGGAACCGACGGACGTGAAAAAATATTGGAAGGATGACCTTGTGGGATTTCTGCTAGGATGCTCCTTCTCCTTCGAAGGGGCGCTGCTCGAGGCCGGAATTCCGGTGCGCCATATTGAGCAGAACCGGAACGTTCCCATGTATATCACCAACATCCAGTGCGCTCCGGCAGGTGCCCTAAAGGGGCCCATGGTGGTCAGCATGCGCCCGATACCTGCCGCACAGGTCCCCAAGGCGGTCCTCTGCACCGGGCGTTTTCCGGCGGTGCACGGCGCCCCTGTGCACATAGGCGATCCGTCCATCATCGGCATAAAGGACGTGAGCAAGCCCGACATGGGTGACCCCGTGGACATCAACCCGGGAGAGGTTCCCGTCTTTTGGGCCTGCGGATGTACCCCCCAGGCCGCCATCATGGATGTGAAGCCTCCATTCTGCATTACCCACGCTCCGGGGCACATGTTCGTCGCTGACCCTAAGGACGCTGACTACGCGGTTTTTTAGGCGATACAGCAGCAAAGCCGGGAGGGGGAAATTTCCCCCTCCCGGCTTTTTTATTTGCCTGCTCCGGCAGGCGCAGTTACGGGATTATCCCCGAAATCCACTCATGCCGGACCCGCCCGGTGATACTTCCTCTTTTGAAAAGGGTAGTGAACAATCTTGACAGGAAGGAAAGAACAGCATAAGATAGTAATTAATTACTAACTAGGGAGGTCGCATCCATGGCAAAAAAAGGGAAATATCTGCCGGCAGAAGAGCGGCGGGCCGTCATAGTAGAAACGGTCCTTACGCTGGCGGCGGAGGGCAACCCCTCAGAGATCACTACAGCAGCCATCGCGGACCGGATGGGGCTCACCCAGGGCGCGCTGTTCCGCCATTTCTCCAACAAAGATGCGATTTGGGAAGCGGTCATGACGTGGGTTTCAGAACGTCTCCTCGAAAGGGTGGACCATGCGTCACTGTCAGCGTTAAATCCCCTTGAAGGTCTTGAGGCTGTCTTTTTCTCCCATATTTCGTTTATTGATGAATATCCGGGAGTTCCGGGCATTTTTTTCGGAGAACTCCAGCGGTCGGAGGACAGCCCGGCACGGAGGCAGGCCAAAACTCTCATGGAAAAGTACAGCGGAAGAATACTTCGCATGCTCGATGCAGGCAAAAAAGCAGGCCTTATCGATAAAAAAGTAGAAAGCAGGGTGGCGGCCGGACTCTTCATAGGAATAATACAGGGCCTGGTGCTCCAGTCCCGTTTGTCAGGGGCGGCGGTATCTGTAAGCCGGAATGCGGCCGGTGTATTCGCCCTTTTTCGGCGGGGTATAGAGGAGGGCGATCAGTCATGAAGCGTCTCTGGAAGACAATTTTCCTGCTTTTGGGAGTCTTCTCGCTCACAGGACTCTTCCTGTACGTCATGATGCGCTCGGGACCACTGGCTCCTGTGCCTGTGACTGCGGCCGAAGTGGAGAAACGATCCATTGCTCCGGCACTCTACGGGATCGGCGTGGTGGAGTCGGGAGCGGTCTTTCGCATTGGGCCCACATCGCCGGGCCGCGTGAAGGATGTGTTTGTCCAGGTGGGAGACCTGGTGGAGGCAGGGCAGAAGATCGGCGTGATGGATCCGGTGGATCTCGACCAGCGGACAGCGGCGCAGAGGGCCTCGATCTCAAGGCTGGAGGCCGTCGTTCGTGCTGCAGGCGCCAGGACCTCAGAGACAGCCGCGAAAAAGAAATACGCGGAGGCACAGTCGAAACGGTACGACAACCTTCTGAAAGCTGGAGCGGTCAGCGTGGATTCCGCAGAGGCGAAGCGACAGGAACGGCAGGTGACTGCCTCGGCGTGGGCCTCGTCAAACGCTGACCTGCAGGCTGCACGGGCCGAACTGGAACGGGCTCGGGCAGACCTGGACGCACTTCTCTCCCAGAAGAAAAATCTGGATCTTGTTGCGCCGGCCCCCGGACTGGTTTCTTCAAGGGCAGCTGAACCTGGGACGACTGTCGTGGCAGGGCAGGCAGTCGCCGAGGTCATCGATATCCGGGACCTCAGGATCTCCGTACGATTCGACCAGGCCATGGCGTCAGGCCTCCGGGCCGGCCTTCCCGCCGAAATAGTCCTTCGGTCACGGAACGGACAGGTATTCAGCGGCACCATCCTTCGGGTGGAGCCTATCGCCGACCCTGTTACAGAGGAACTGCTCGCCAAGGCCGTTTTCGATGCAATACCGGAGGTGGTTCCCCCACTCGGAGAACTGGCGGAAGTGACCGTGACCCTTCCAGGACTTCCTGATTTGCCGGTGGTTCCTGACGCGGCGCTCAAGCGCTGGAATGGAAGTCTCGGCGTGTGGGTCATAGAAAACGGCTCCATTGCGTTCCGCCCTGTAAAAACGGGCAGGCGTGACCTGGAAGGCCGCGTGCAGATCCGGGAAGGGCTGAAGCCCGGAGAACGGGTCGTCGCCTACAGTGTAAAAGCACTAACATCAAAAAGCCGGGTGAAGATTTACGATACCCTGGAGGGAATCAGGCAATGATAAGTCTTGCGGGCCGGGATATCCTTCACGGGTGGGGAAAATTTACCCTTACCGGCCTCGGACTGGGGCTGCTCATCGGAGTGACCCTTACCATGGGAGGCGTCTACCGTGGCATGGTGGACGATGCCATGGTGCTCCTTGACAACAGCGGCGCCGACCTCTGGGTCGTGCAGCAGGAGACCCTTGGTCCCTACGCCGAATCCTCAAGCATCTACGATGACACGTGGAGGAGTGTGGCAGGAATGCCCGGCGTAGAGGCGGTCTCGAGCGTCACCTACCTGACGACCCAGGTCCGCAGGGGTGACGAGGACGTACGGGCCATGGTGGTGGGCGTAGATCCCGGAATACCCGGATCGCCGGGTCAGCCCGGCTACCTGGCCGCAGGAAGACATATCACCCGCAGCCATTACGAGGCGGTCGCCGATGCTGCCTCGGGATTCAGGCTGGGGGACGAGATCCGGGTCAGACGGAACACGTATACCGTCGTCGGAATCACCCGGCGCATGGTCTCCTCGGGCGGAGACCCCATGGTCTTTATCCCGCTGAAAGATGCCCAGGAAGCGCAGTTCCTGAAGGACAACGACTCCATACTGCAGCAGCGACGCAGGACAGAGGCAAATCCGTCCCTCAACAGGCCGGGGATTCCCGGTCTTCTGGAGAGCGTCATCGCCTCACAGGGAGCGAACCAGTTCGTGAACGCCGTACTCGTGCGTCTTCTTCCGGGAGCCGACCCGGAGAGTACCGCGGCACACATCAGGCGCTGGATGCGTCTCGAGGTGTACACAAGGGAACAGATGGAGGAGATTCTTCTCGGCAAGCTCATCGCCACGTCGTCGCGGCAGATCGGCATGTTCCTGGTGATCCTCGCCATCGTCAGCGCCGCCATTGTCGCGTTCATCATCTACACCCTTACCCTGGGGAAAATACGGGAGATAGCGGTGCTGAAGCTTATAGGCACGAAAAACCGGACCATAGTGTCCATGATCCTCCAGCAGGCTGTCGGGCTCGGTGTGCTCGGGTTCATGACCGGAAAGATAGCAGCTACTTTCTGGGCTCCCTTTTTCCCCAAGTTCGTCCTCCTCCAGGCCAGGGATGCGGTGACAGGATTCGTCGCGGTGATGGTCATGTGCGTTCTTGCGAGCATACTGGCGATCCGGGCGGCCCTGAAGGTCGACCCTGCCGATGCAATAGGAGGCTGAGATGGCTGAAACCGGAAAAAGAGGAATAACGATAGAAGGGCTGCGAAAGCGCTACGGATCGGGTGATACCGCCGTGGACGCGCTTAAGGGGGTGGATATGACCGTTTCTCCCGGAGAGGTGGTCGGCCTTATCGGTCCGTCCGGGTCGGGGAAAAGCACGCTGCTCAAGTGTCTCGGCGCGGTCATCGAGCCCACCGGGGGACGAATGACCCTCGGCAGTGACGTGATTTACGACGGAAAGTGGAAAATAAAGGACCTCAGGGCGCTCAGGAGAGACAGGATAGGATTCATCTTCCAGGCTCCCTATCTCATTCCGTTTCTTGATGTCACGGACAACGTGGCCCTGCTTCCCATGCTCGCGGGTCACCCCGACGGGGAATCCAGGAAAAGGGCCATGGAACTTCTGGAAGCCCTTGACGTGGCTCACAGGGCTTCCGCAATGCCGTCCCGGCTTTCCGGAGGAGAACAGCAGCGGGTAGCCATAGCCCGTGCCCTGGCGAACCGTCCGCCCGTCATACTGGCTGACGAGCCCACTGCGCCGCTGGACAGCGAACGGGCCCTCTCTGTGATCACCATACTGAATGCCATGGCGAAACAGTACGAGACAGCGATCATCGTGGTGACCCATGATGAAAAAATCATTCCCACCTTCCGGAGGATCTACCATATCCGGGACGGTAAAACAGAGGAAATGGCAGGCGAAGGCCGTTCCGTCGAGATAAAAAAGAACAATCAATCAGAGGAGGAGACAGCATGATCACGAGAAACCTTGCAGATTTTGGACCTATGGGAAACGCCCATGGAGTGGACGCCAGGAACATCTACGATACCGATGACGCCGTTCTGACGGTGATCACCCTGAAACCCGGCCAGTCCCTGAAGCGGCACATTACGCCGGTGGACGTGGCGTTCTACGTCCTCGAAGGAAAAGGGACAGTGGAAATAGGGGAGGAGAAGCAGGAAGTGGGCAAAGACACGCTCATCGAAAGCCCGAAGGATATAATGCACTGCTGGTACAACACCAGCGGTGAAGACCTTCGATTCCTGGTGCTGAAGGCCCCGAAACCGAACAGGAAGACAGTCTTCGTCGGTTCCTGATCAAAGGGGCTTAGAGGGGGCCGCTTTCCGGATCACCGGAGGGCGGCCTCTTCCCATCCCTGCACCCTGAGTACTGAGAGAAAACTCTCTGCGGGAGGGCAGAAGATGTCACACCGTTTCCCGGTGAAAGGATGAAGAAAAGACAGCTTCACCGCGGCCAGCATCAGCCGGCTGCAGCCGAACTGCTCCCGGAAGAAGCGGTTGTGGCGTCCTTCCCCGTAGGTTGTGTCTCCTACGAGAGGATGGAAAATGTGCTTGAAGTGCCTGCGGATCTGCCGTCTTCTTCCCGTAAGGGGACGGATCTCGGCCAGGGAATATCTCGTGGTGGGGAATTTCGACACGGCGAAGGGCAGCTCCGCCTTCGCCAGGCGGCGGAAGGCCGTTCGGGCTTCTCTTTCCCTACCTGTCTCCCCTGCCCTGTCCCGAAGGCCGCCGAGGTCATCGGGAAGGGGATGATCGATGAGCCCTTCGTCAGGAAGCCATCCCCTCACCACGGCAAGGTAGGTTTTTTCCACGGCGCCTTTTCGAAAGAGCGTTGTTCCTTCCCGGGCCGCATCCCTGGCGGATGCGAAAAGAAGGATACCCGACGTGGGGCGGTCAAGACGGTGAAGAGGGTAGAGCCGCCGTCCCGCCAGGTTTCTCGCCTCCTGGAGGGCGAAACGTGTCTCCCCCCTGTCAAGGGGGGACCTGTGGACAAGCATCCCCTCCGGCTTGTGTACAGCCAGGAACCAGGGATCCTCGTAGATAATGGACACAGTTCCTCCACTATTCTTCCCCATCCGTTTTTTCCCCTCCTTCTTTATGGTAGTATACAGTATGATGATCATTCAGGGAGATGAGTGCTCGTGGCAATCGGCAGGGAAGCGGAAAGAGAGGAAGTCGCCTCCATCATGAGGCGGCTGTACATCCGGGAGCTGACAACTTCCTCCGGGGGCAACGTGAGCCTCCGGTGCGGAGACGTTATACTTATTACTCCTTCGGGTACGGACAAGGGAGAGATGATCGCTGATGAGATCGGTGCCGTAACCCTGGACGGGAAAAGCCTTATTCCCGGACTGAAGCTCAGCATCGAGACGGAGATGCACCTGGAAGTGTTCCGGAACCGGCCCGACGTGTCGGGTATCGTTCACGCCCACCCTGTCACCGCCTCCGCTTTCACTGCCCTGGATGCAGAGATTGACACCAGGCTTACCGCCGAGACCTGGCACGTCCTCGGTGTACCTGTCAGGGCCCCTTATGCCCTTATGGGAACGGAGGAACTCGCCCGCGTTGTCGGGCAGGCGGTCAGGAAGGGAAATGCTGTGTTAATGGAAAATCACGGGGTCCTTACAGTGGGTGACACGCTCTTTCAGGCCTTCGACCGCATGGAAGTCCTCGAGGCTGCGGCCCGGATGACCTGGATCGCGGCGACCATGGGATGCAGCCGTCCCCTCAGTGAGACGAGGATACGGGAATTGGAAGAGATATACGGCAGACGGGATAATAAGCGAACGCCGGCAAAATATTAGAAGAAGGTGTCTTTATGTTCATAGTTTCAGCCCTCGGTATTCTTGCGGCTTTTTTCGTCTTTGGAATTTTTTCTTCAGGCAAAATAACATCCTCGTCCGAATACTCGCTGGCCAGCAGAAAGGTTTCTGCGGGAGGGGTCTCGGGGATCATCCTCGGAAGCCTCGTAGGGGGATCATCCACCGTTGGAACGGTACAGATGGCCTATCACTACGGATTATCCGCCTGGTGGTTCACCCTTGGCGGCGGGATCGGGTGTCTCATCATGGGACTGTGGTTCGTCAAACCCCTGAGGGCCACTGAACTGATCACCTTACCCCAGTTCCTCGGAGGTCATTTCGGCCAGAAATCGGCAGTTCTATCAGCTGTGGCAACGGCTCTCGGTTCTTTCATCGCTCTCATCGCCCAGTTCCTTGCGGGAACAGCTCTTCTCGGTTCTGTTTTTCCTTTTCCCGTATGGGTATCTGCCATATTCATGGGGCTGCTTATCCTGGTATTCGCCTACGGCGGGGGACTCAAGAGTTTCAGCAGACTGGGAGCTGTAAAGATCGTTTTCCTGTACGGAGTGATGATCCTCTGCGTCGGGGCGGCCTTTCTCTCCGGGCAGACGCCTCTCATCCTTTTCAGGGAGCTCCCAAAAGACCCCTTCTTCAATATTTTTGCCAGGGGGGTAGCCAGGGATCTCGGGGCCTTCACATCCCTTCTGTGCGGCGTACTGTGCGGCCAGATCTATATCCAGGCAGTATATGCGGCATCCGATAACGCCACAGCCCGGAAAGGCTGTCTCATGACATCCATGATCACGCCGCCCCTTGGCCTTCTTGGAGTATGGATAGGGCTGGCGCTCCGGAACTCGGGAGTGGCAGTGGAAGCCTCCCAGGCGCTGCCCTTTTTCATACAGACCTATTTCCATCCCCTCGTGGCGGGTCTCCTTTGGTCCGGGATCATGATCACGGTGCTGGGGACGTCGGTAGGCATAACCTTCGGAGTGGCGACGAACCTTACAAGGGATATGTACCTCAAGACAAAGCGCGCCGCCGGGTATGACGACGCGAAAATTCTCTTTGCGAGCAGGATGACGGTTCTTGGTACCGTCATCGTCGCCGGCCTTATTGCCCTCGGTGCGGGAAAAAGCATGATCCTCCAGTGGGCGTACCTCGGTATGGGTATCAAGGGCGCGGGGATCATTGTTCCGCTCGTTGCCGCCGTGTTCCTTCCGGGTCGTCTGCCTGCAGGATGGAGCTTCCTTTCCGGGGTCTGCGGACTTGCGGGAGTCTTTCTGGGCGCGGCCTTCCTGAAGGGAATGGATCCCCTGCTGCCGGGGCTTGCACTTTCGGCCATGGTGGCCCTGGCAGGATTCATTCGAATAAAAAAGGAACCCGGGGTTCGGCGGTAACACAAACGGTACTGCGCCCGAACAGCGAAAAAGCAGGATTCGGGAAGCGGGGCAGGCGCTTTAAGAACGCCTCCCGGCTTCTTTTTTTTGCGGTTTCACCGTTCAGTTCATGGGTCCCGTCGGCAATTTCCATATCCTCAAGACG
>Ga0172382_10006510_pt1 | contig 16927 bp, 11 predicted proteins | sample Leawel138RmetaG_FD_122245 | JGI IMG/M metagenome (GOLD analysis project Ga0172382, IMG submission 122245) | Leachate microbial communities from a municipal landfill in Southern Ontario, Canada - Leachate well 138R metaG | ecosystem: Engineered > Solid waste > Landfill > Unclassified | place...
AAAAAAACATCTCCCCGAGCCTGTTTTACATGGATTTCAGCCAATTGAAAAATTAGATTTCAAGTTTATTGAAACAGCTATTATAGATATATAGCAATGGAGAATGGGTTTACATCCATCGGTCATTACTTTGTTAAGCAGTATTCTTCTAATATCTCTGAAATTTTTCTATTTTTGTGTCTCAAAAACAGCAATCAGCAAAAGCACGTTCCTACTCCTTCTTCTGTTTTTCGGGACGACAAACAGCGTATGGTCCCAAAACCCTCTCCCATATTACAGCCATAATACGGGAGAAGGTTTTCTCCCCGGAGGGAGCGCACTCAATTAGCACTACCCTGCCCTGACTTTGTGCTATACTTACTCTACCCTACACAGGTTTTACTCCCTATTTTTCTGGGGGACTTCAATTCCGTCGGGCCACACAGCGTTGCCGTGGGCGATGGCATCATTTCCGGTGTGGGAAACATCATTTATCTAATTATCAAAAGACTACGTTAAAATATCCGTTAATTTGTTCTAAAGGAGTTATTATGTGGAGATTTTTAATTACATTTGTAACGAATTAACAATCAGCAATATGACAACCATTATTGTAAAAGAAAATAGCCCTTCAGGCAAAAGAATTGCTCGAATATATAAAGACATTACCCTTTACCACAATCGTAGGGGAAAAGAAAAAAATTCCGGGAAACTGTAGAGGAATGACAATGTAAAACAAAGAACCCGGCTTCATCACCAGCATAAAAACTGGGAGAGGAATAACCGGGACTACCATGCAAAGATAATATATTTATGGATAATAATGTAATAGTTGACAGAATAATTTCGAAAGAAAGGTTCGAACCCTACTTGAATTACCACAAAAATGATCTTTCTAAAGCAATTGCCCATTATAAAAGTAATATTCTTATATCTGAATCTTTTTACCCATTACTTGCTGTATTAGAGATTGGCTTAAGAAATTCTATTGATTTTCAATTAATTAAAAAATTTAACGATAAAGAATGGTTTGATAATAAGGATTTTGTAAAAATAGTGACCAGATTTCAAATTGATAGAATATCGCAAGCAAGAACGAATATTCACTCCGAAAAAAAGATAATAACACCAGGAGGAATAATTTCAGAACTTTCATTTGGTTTTTGGACATCCTTATTTGATACAAAATTTGAAATGACTTTATGGAAAAGCTTGAGATTAGCGTTCCCTAATTGTCCGAAAAATATAAGAAAAAGAAAGACAATGAGTTCTAAATTCAACAGAATTAGAAAATTAAGAAATAGAATCTTTCATCACGAAGCAATTACCTGGAATTTAAATGTCTTGAATTCATATAAAGAGGAAATTATTCAAGGTATTGAATGGCTGAATAAGGATTTATCTGAATGGATAGTTGAATTGAATCACGTTGAAGAGACCATTTCAATATTGAGAAAAAATATTGTTTATTGAATTTGTAGTAGTAGTATTCCACTTACTAATCAATTTTTATTATCCAAACGGCAAAAAGTCATTGTTTTTTATTTGTGTATAAGTACCAATCTTTAATTAGTTTATACTATTCCGGAAATATGTATTGTTCCGGCAACCATCAACAAGACTAAAAACAGGACTATATATCTTTTCATCTTCGCATATAATTTATAGACCCAATAATTCTTTCATTTTATGAAATATATCAGTATTGTTATACACTCCACTGAAATTACGGGAGCCGGGGCCATAGGCAAATACCGGAAGCATGATGGGTGTATGGTCGTTGGTGACACGGTATTGTTTCTCCAACTCACTTAAAAAGTCTTTTGCATCTTTCCGGTCGTTAAAGACATTCATTCCTCCTCCCGCAAGCAGCGTGAGTTTCCCATCAAGCAAATAGTTAGTAAGTATCGGTATCGTCTCGTTCTGTTGCATGACCGTAGAAAGCGGCAGGCGTAGCATCTGCCAGGTTTCCCAGTGTAATGACACCGCACGCCAACCCTTTGTCGTGCGCATAATCAATGAATGATGCATTCACTTTTCCATCGTCGGTCATGCTGATATAGCGGTTATTAGTCGCCTTCCCGGTTGCCAGGGCACTGCCTCCTGCTGCCGAATCAGTGGTATAAGCATCTTTGGCATTGCTTTTTTGCAGTCCGATATTTTTGATATTCAACAATGTCAGCCCCTTATTCACTGTTTCCGCGGCATTGATTTGCGCCAATCCCATCCCGTCACCAATAAGGAAGATAATATTTCTTATTTTCTTTTCGGCACCGTCGTTCCGGTAAGTTGGCTGATATATCTCTATCCTTTCCGAAAGCTGAATCTTCTCACGGTTGAATCCTCTGAAGCCGGAAGTTGTCTTGTCGAGGCGGTCGGTCGTAACCATCCCATGTGCATTATGAATCTCAACCTCTATCCTATAGTTTTTGTCCTCAAAATTCCTGAAGAAATCGGTACATTTTTCTACCCTATCCGTATTGATGATATCCACTCCCATGGCATACTGCGTATTCCAAGCTGTAATTCCGTCGGGAGATGCCCAGAAACGGATGGGTTTACCCATAGAATGTGCCTTGTCAATGATTTCCTGTACTTTTTCTTTCTGCTCGTGTAGCATTGTTCCTTTTCCGTTCCAACGGGCATATTTGAAAAATGGCTCACTGATCAGGGCTATCCTCTCCAGTTGATCATCAGTATAGTTGAGAGCAACCTGACCATCGAAAAAGATAAATGGAGGATATTTCTCAAAATTTTCCGGTTTTGGCACACTACCCGTGATAACCACTTTTACGGCATTGGGATTGACGAAGGGATCAAAAACCTCGGGGTATTGTCCAACCATTTCCACTATCCTAGTCAGGGTTGGTTCTGTCGGCGTCTTCATGTCGATCATCAATTGCAGGTCGTAGTCCGAATTTTTCCAGGGGCTTCCTTCGTTTTGTCTGAAAAGTTTCACCAAAGGCAACAGATACATATTTTCCAGATCAGCATCAGGAGTCAAATCTTCCTTATCATGCCCTACGAGCAAATCGCCTCTTTCAGTAACAAAAACATCCGCCTCGATGGAATATACCTGCTGCGAATAGGCCTGATAAAAAGGCACACGCTGGCGATAATCATTATGCGAATGTACCAACACACGCTGTTGTGCCAGTACTGTAAAAGAGAGCAATAAACAGACAGGTGCCAGAATTAAGCTTCTCTTTGTTATCGTGTTCATCATCTCGCTTCTATTAGTCTATTTCGACATGTGCAACGACAGGGAACTCCCTCTTAATTTTTCCTCTACAGCATCACCACAAAGATGCAAAAAAATATTCAGAATAAAATCAGCACTCCGGATCTCTCCGGAATTCCTTTGGACTAACAAAAAAGTCAACTTCAACCATGTAACACCCTATCCATATCAATTACGGGCCAGGGATGATAATTCTTCCATGCGCCACGGGTAAAATCGGGGATAGCCACTGAACAGCTTTTATTCAACACAGATCTCTCTGTCAATTCTACCAGGGAGGACCATGCCGCGGCATCATATACACTTTGATCCAGAGGATAACCCTTTTGCAGGCAATAGATCAGTCGCCAGTCCATAATGAAATCCATACCTCCATGACCACCCACCTGTTTTGCCTGTTCACCAATGAACTTGCTCAATGGATGTTCATATTGAGACAGGATCTCTTTCTGTTTTCCTTCTTGCAGGAATGAATGAGTATCGGGTTGGATGGCCACCTTCTCTTCGGGATATTTCACCGCCATTCCTTTTGTTCCCTGCACCAGATGAATACGTGAATAAGGACGTGGAGAGGTGGTATCATGTTGAATCATTATACTTTTTCCCATGGCCGTATGAATAATCGTAGTATTCATATCTCCCAGCATATACCGGTCTGACAAGGTAATGCGTTCATCATCCGTTAAATTCTCTTTTGCCCAAAGGGCCAACCCAAACTGGTTTGTAGATACCGATGACAAATATTCCATACGATCTCCCTGATTTATACCCATTATCTGTGCGACAGGGCCCAAACCGTGTGTTGGATAGGGATTCCCAGTATGATATCTACTATATTCCAGTCGCCAGTGTTTGTAATAGCTGTTGAATTTCGAGTCTCGCAAATCATGGATATAAGCTCCTTCGGTATGTATAATTTCTCCCAGCAGTCCCATACGCGCCATATTGAGAGTAGCCAACTCAAAGAAATCATAGCAACAGTTCTCGAGCATCATGCAATGCAGCTGCTTCTCTTCCGCCTTATCCACTAAAGCCCAACAATCTTTTACGGTCAGTGCTGCCGGCACCTCAATTGCCACATGTTTGTCATGATCCATTGCGTATAGGGCGATAGGCACGTGTAATTCCCATGGAGTAGCATTATAAATCAGATCGATGTCATCCCGTTCGCACATCTTTTTCCAGTCTTCTTCACCGGTGTATGCCGCCGCTTCTTTTCGTTGATTATTCCGGAGTGTTTGCTGGCTCTTCTCCATCCGTTCCGGATCCAGGTCGCATAAGGCTACAATTTCAGTACCTTCAATCTTGCTCAGCCTGTTTACAGCGCCACCACCACGCCCTAATCCTACCACCCCGACACGCACTGTCGGGATGGGATTACAACGAAGTCCCAACACCGATTTTCCCTTAGCCGGAGGGTTATGCTCATTGAAGCTATCCGATGACCCCGAATCCGGCACTATACTCCCCATCGCATCCAGTTTACTACCGAATGCCACTGCACTTCCTGCCAAAGAAGTCTTTAAAAACTGTCTTCTGTTAATTGCCATAATAATGTATCGTTTTATGCGAATCAGTAGCTGAAGCTACTCGCCAGTTTAATTAAGTTTATCTCTCACCTCTCTTTTCCTGTCAAAACCATTCTCAAAATTATTACCTTCAACTGCAAGATTAATGGCATGTTCAAAGGGAAATGGGATTTTCAGGGAAGAGTTCATTTTTGCAAAAGAAACAACCTCAAGACAGAAATTCTTGCGGCAAATAATATGGGAATAAACTGAATGAAATCTTCACCGTAGGGAGTATTTTCAGGATTACTGAAAAGGACTAAACTTTCTATCCCTACCAGATCAAAATTTTCGATAAAATAGTGAAGCCTCAAGGTCTGTAATCTCAAATATTCAGTAGAAGTGATTTCATTTCTGCTACCAAAGAAGGATTTGAATGATAATTCTTTTTCTTTTACTCTTCTTTCACCCATCCTTGTTGTCAGTTCTTCCATTTTCAGAAGTGGATGATCGGGATATTGTTTGAGAGCCCGCACTATTTTATCCTTTCTTTTTTCCAGATCATCTATATCCAGCAACTCAAGAAAGGTAACATAAGGCAGTTCGCCCCACTTTTCCCGCACATATTGCATCAACTTCGCATCTTCCATCTCTTTTGTCAGATACGACAAATCCTCATATTCAATTTCAACCTCGTCTTGTAATCCAAGCATCCGGCTAAAAGCGGCATTTGTGACAGTGCAATCATGAGTTTCTTTATCCCACTTCCGGAGTTTTTTGCTCACATCCTTAAAATCGACAAAATCGTGGTACAAAAGATCGGCCAGCGCTTCCACCCTTGCCAGACGTTTGTCTTCGTCCGGAGACAGATCATCCCGGTCATCGTCAAATGCTTCATCATCGGAATCCATTTCCTCTAAATATTGTGTCAGTTCCAGAAAAATCGCCACATTTTCTTCATGACTATTTCCGGCATATTCTTCGCGGAAATCGTCCAGGTCATCCAGGAAGTCCTCAAATCCTTCGTCATCCCATTCGTCATCATCATCCCACTCATCGTCATCCCATTCGTCATCCCATTCATCGTCATCAGGATAAGAATCACCCATGGGATTATCCACTGCCAGGAGACAATCGAAATTACCGGCGCCCAATTTCTTTTCCAACCTATTGATAATCATCCTGGCCATTGTATCATCTTCAAAAGGGCCTTGCACAAAGATTGGCTTCCCATTTTCACCACCACATGTTATTTCGATTAACGGTATATCGTCATTATCCTCCTCAAGCATATAGGAGGTGATGGATAAAAAATCTTTATGGGGCTCAAAACCAATCTCCTTCGCATATTCCCATCCGGCATAGATAATATTATGTGCTACAGTATAATTGATTTCTATGATATCGAAATTGACCTCTAATTCACTCTTATACTCATCAAACTCATACTCCGGGACATTGAATTGATACATCGTATCTTTTACTCCAAGGCATCCCAAGTCGACAAGATAGGAACACCATGTGATATTCCCGTTGATATGGTTACGGGCAACAACCACATGCGCAATACTGGACTCTTCCCAGCCTTCATTGACAAAACATTTAAAAACAGGAAGATTGCGGGCCCTCTGACGGATATAATTTTCCGGGGATAGAATATAGGAAGATTGATTCTTCTTCATAATGAATCATATTGAGATGAATGATGCACAAAGTTATTATTTTTTTAACAATAAATCCAATTTTTTCAACAAAGTGATTGTTCGTCAACATCAATTATTCTTTTTTGCATCATACAGCAGGGCAAATCAAAAGAACCGGTATACCCGTCATTTTATATGGACGGGTAACCGGTTCATCGACTTTTTGATTTTCACTCTACCTAAAACTCTACTCTACTTATTGGGTTTGTCCCAAATATGGGTTTTCGTACAATTAATCATCGTAATCTGATCGCCTGCCTGTAGTTTGAACACGCCTGCTTCAAGCGTCCACTTTCCTTTCTCATTGACAAAGGCAAGGTCATCGGCAGCCAGTTGTAGTGTAACGGTTTTAGTTTCTCCCGGTTCAAGCGATATCTTCTCAAATGCACGCAGGCGACGCACGTCGGGTGAAAGGGAAGCCACCATATCGCTGCTGAAAAGCAGTACAGCCTCTTTACCGGTTACCCTCCCGCTGTTCCTGACATCCACGGTTACCGTCAGCAGGTCACCCGACACAAAATCAGGCTGGTTTACCCTCAAATTGGCATATTCAAAGGTGGTATAACTTAGTCCAAATCCAAACGGATACTGTACCGACGTCTGCGCTCCATAATCGTAAGCACCTTCCATCTTCCCATCGATATTCTGGCTTGGTTTATGATCGTAAGTGATCAGCCCTTGCTCAAATTTCGGATAGGTATAGGGTAATTTTCCACTCGGGTTTACTACTCCCGCAAGGATATCGGCCAACGCGTCTCCCCCGAAATTGCCGGGAAGATAAAGTTGGAGTATCGCTTTTGAATCCGGTTCGATCTTACGGATCAGGCGCGGACGCCCTTCATTCAACACCACTATTACCGGTTTTCCGGTTTTTTGCAGCGCCAGTGCAAGTGCTGTCTGATTTTCCGACAGGGCCAGTTCATCCAGATTACCGGGTGTCTCACAATAGGAATTCTCGCCCACACATAACACGATATAATCAATACCTGCCGCGGCTGCTACCGCTCTTCCGATCTCGGGCGAATTCTCCTCATAATATTGTCCATCCATCTTATAGGTGACCCCCGGTTCGTATCTTACATTGGCAGCACCGAATTTATTTTGCAGCGCCTCATAGATGGTATTGTAGTCCTGCGCGAATTCCTCGGTTTTTTCTCCCTGCCACGAGTAGCTCCATCCTCCGTTGAGGGTACGCATGGAGTGAGCATTAGGGCCTGTCACCAGAATGCGGGCATTGGCCGGCAACGGAAGGATGCCATTTTCATTTTTCAACAGGGTGATCGACTCATCCGCAGCCGCTTTTGCTACCGCTTCGCTCTCGCTGCTACCGAAATCGGGGTATTCCGAGCGTGACCAGTAAGATCGCTCAAAGAGCCCCAGACGAAACTTCAACCGCAATACCCTGCGCACCGCATCATCGATCCGTGACATAGGCACTCCACCCTCTTCCACAAGTTCTACCAAAGTGGGACAAAATACCAGGTTATACGGCTCCATCACCAGATCGATGCCGGCATTGATCGCCCTCTTCACCGCTTCCTTATAATCTGTGGCAATCCGGTCGCGTGAGAGCAGATTTTGCACATCGGCCCAGTCGGTCACGATCACCCCATCAAAGGCAAGCTCCTCTTTCACCCATTCGGTTATTAATCTATAATCAGCGTGGGTAGAAACGTTATTGATGATACCCGAATTGACCATCAGTGAAAGAGCTCCTCCCTCCACGATAGAGGTGCGAAACGGTTCAAAATATTTCTCACGCAATTCGCTCTCCGAGATAAGGGCCGGCGTGCGGTCTTTACCCGAAACAGGCACTCCATAACCCATATAATGCTTCACACATGCCGCGATACGGTGGCTACATACATTATTGCGGTCATCTCCCTGGAAACCGAGTGTAGAGGCCAGTCCCATTTGGGCATTGAGATAGGCGTCTTCACCATAGCTCTCCCATTGGCGTGACCAGCGGGCATCCCTTCCCAGGTCCATGGTAGGCGCGAAAGTCCAGGGAATATTGCTTGCCCGGGTCTCATAGGCCGTGATACGGGAACCCTCTTTCATCAGATTGGTGTTAAAGGAGGCGGCCATCCCCACGCCTTGCGGGAAAAGGGTAGATCCTGCCGTATAAGTGGTCCCATGAATGGCGTCGATACCATACAGCACGGGGATACCTGTCTCTGCCAGTGCCCGTTCCTGTATAATCCGGATCGTTTTTTCCCATACCTCGGTGGTGCGGGCTCGGTTGTTGGCTGTATTCAGGATAGAACCCACCTTATATTTACCGATCACCGTATCGAGCATGGCTGGATCAACTTCAAAAGGCTCGTCACTAAAATAGAGATTCCCTCCTTTCCCGATCACATCGACAGTAAATTGTGCCATCTGCCCTACTTTTTCCTCGAGGGTCATCCGCGACATAATACTGTCTATTTTTTTCTCAATGCCGACATCTAAATCAAAGCCGGATACTTTTTTATTCCCTCCGTTGCAGGCACCCAATAGGGTCACTGCCAGGAGTACAAAACTGATTTTTTTCATTCGTTTATTATAGATATTATATTGATGAAGGAATAAGATAATTGGTAATCAAACATCTAAAATCTTATTCGATATAAACTCTTATGATTGATTTAATTTTTCTGAAACACCCTCACCCAATCAATTTCGTACGTCGCAGGCAATTTGGTCTCGTCAATACCTTGTGCTCCTCCCCAATCGCCTCCCCAGGCCAAGTTGAGTTTCAGGTAGAACGGAGCGTCGAACGGCCAGGTCTCTTTATTTCCTTTTTTATCATTGTCGAAACGGAAATATTCCACACCATCTACAAATCCCTTGATATAATCGGGCGTCCATTCCGTAGCATAGATATGAAACTCGGTTTCGGCGTTCTGGATATTTTTGGTGGCAGTCTTTTCGGTATGCTGCACATGATTATATGCCTGCGTATGGATCGACGACTGTACTACATTGGGGCGGTACCCCACATATTCCATGATATCGATCTCTCCGTCGTCGGGCCAATTCTTAAAGTTTTTCGGCATCATCCAGAAGGCGGGCCATGTTCCTTTTCCTCCGGGCACCTTTAAACGGGCCTCAAAATAACCATAAGTCCAACTCTCACTGGTATTGAGACGTCCGGAAATAACGATGTCTCCTTGCTTCTTGGCAACAATCTTCAATGTTCCATCATAGATGGAGGCTACGGTATCTCCCTGAAAAACTCCGGCGACATACTTTTGTTTTTCATTATTCACCCATCCCGGTTCAGCAGTTTCATAATACCACTTTGCAGTATTGGGCAGCACAGCCTTACCGTCCGGGAGTCGTGCCTCATTAAATTCATCCTGCCAGACTAAGCGGTAACCGGGAGGTGTGGCTATCTCGGGATAGAGATAGGTGGCATGATCCGGTTTCTTGAATCTGTCTGTTGGCATGAAACCTGTCCAGACAAGAACTCTTTCCAGGGAAGGGTTGGAAGTACAATCGAGGTTCTCCAGGTTCAGATTCAAACGGATATCCAGTTCCTGCAATTGATTTCCCGCGCAGTTCAGCGATTTCAACGATTTCAGTCCGGATATATTGATTGTCTGGAGTGAATTATTTTGACAATTCAGGGAAGTCAGCGACACAAATTTTTCAATTCCCTGTAACGAAGCAATACCTTTTGAACCCACATCGAGTGTTGTAATTTCCCTTACTTCCTTTTCGCTGACCTCTCCATCCTTGTCGGCATCGAAATTGGCAATGCAATAAGCCTTAAATGCGGCATCGGGAATATCAATCAGCTGTACAGCTCCTCTTTGCTCCACGGAGTATTGTTTTGAATAGGTGCCCGACATAAAGGTAAGCGTGGCGGCACGCGGTTCTTCTGACGAATTTTTCTCTGCCGTGACTCTTACAACGGCATTTCCGGCCACCCCTCCCGAGGGAGAGACTTTACACCAACCCTGATCTGATGAAACACCCCATTCAACGTTTGAATTCACACTAATATTCTCAGCACTTGCCGAAGCAGCCAAATTTAACGTCTCGGGGGAGACTGAAATGGCCACATTGGTGGGTTTTGGTTCCGGCTCATTGTGGTTGCTTCCACAACTGAGCAAAACCAGTAACGGAATCACTATTAAGTCGATCATTCTATTCATTGTTTTTGAAAAAAGATACCTGAGTAGCAGGTTCTATCAACCACTACCCAGGTATGGATTCAGCAATTAATCTATTTTTTTCAGACGATACTTCCACGAAATTCCATCACCCAGCGATACGAGCTCCATCATGGTGGTCGTCATTCGTGTGATCTTATATTTCGGATTGTTGTAAACCTGATCCGAAGGCATATAAGAGAAAAGGGTCTGGGGTGGCAATTGCAGGTAGTAGGATCCCGCTTCCTCCACAAGGGCATAGGTGGCTGCCTGTGGATCTACAGGGACCAGATAGTCATTGCCATCACCAAGATAGAGATCGGAATGGAAGCTACAGTCTTTATTGACGTAGAGTTCTCCTCCTTCACCCGGATCGAAGAGATAAGACTTATCCGCACCGAAGGTCATTGTATCATCATACAATCCCCAATCTTTTTTATCATTGGCCGGAGCACTCCACCATTCTAACGGATTATCAGGAGATCCTCCACAACCAAAATGGCCTTGTACCGATGGTTCCCATGTCCATTTCCCCACGATACCGGTCGCATATTCACCACCGGAGAGGTCACGCCCTTCATTGAACGCGTCTTTCTCGGGCACTACTGTTCCGTCGTCATCGGCATGATTTTTAAATACTACATCTTCCAGGCTCATTTCCGTACCTGCCTCATTACCTCCAAAGTCGAATACGAGTTTCACGCTCGCCATATCGATGCCCGGCATATCACTCATCCAGAAGCAGGTGGGTTGATTCGCCTCCAGTTCAATTGTCTGTTCAAAGAAGAAAGAACCGTCGTCGTTGGCGTCCGTCAGTTTCACCATCACGTGTGGATGGGCCTTCGAGGCAGTCAGGATCACCGAAAAGTCGTAGTGCGTGGCGGCATTGGTGCTTATATTTGTCACCAGCGCCATTTGTGCCTGCCAGGTCTGCGAGGTGGCGTTAGACAATGAAACTGTATAGGTGGATCCGTTCAGTGCGTAGGCGGGATCATCAATTTGCTGCCAGTCGGGAGTAGCATACCAGAAGGTAGGTGTATTTACCGTGGCGGTTTTCCAGATATTGTAGCCGGAATCATATACAAAGCCTCCAAAACCCGACATCAATGATTTGTCGATACGGAATCCCTTCGTAATCGAACCGTCGCTCATTCCGTTACGGTTGGAGAGTTTCATTTCAACGGTATATTCACCCGCTTTGGGAAATATTTTTTGAAAGCCGTTTTCGGCAGAATATTTGCCATCCTCAAAAATCCAGACAGGATTGTATCCGGCCTTATTGAGTGTGAAGATAGCGGTATTGGTTTCCTGGTCGACTGTTATCTCAATGGCATCTTCCAATCCCGAAACTTGCGGTGTCGCGTTAGGATCCAGCCGGTCATATTCTTCGGGTGAGCATGCTCCCCATACAAACAGGAGCAACAGAGGGAGTATTACATATATTTTTTTCATAGGATTATATTTTTAATTCCATTGACCGACTTGTTTCAATTCAAAATCGGTATTTTTGGTTTTATCAATCTCCGATTGAGGAATTGGAATATGTTTCATCCATTCGGCAAAGGTACGAGTAGCACCATATTCTTCATTCACTTCGGTAAGTACCTGTACGGCATCACCCCAGCGCACCAAATCCCAGAAGCGCATCCCTTCACCCAGGAATTCTCGCCTACGCTCCAGTTTGATATTTTCGGCTGTGGCGGCGATTGAAGCTGCCCTACCAAAAGCGCGGTAACGTATTTTGTCGAGGCACTCCTGTGCGGTAATTCCGTCTACCGGCGATTGTCCATGTATAGCCAGCAACTCGGCATAGTTCAGCAATGTTTCGGCATAGCGGAAAATACGCAGGTTATTGGCATAGTTCAGGTCCTGGTCGCCTGGAGGAGGATTGTAGCCTTCACGGGCGGCATATTTGCGCATGAACAGTCCCGTATTCTGGAAGCGGTTCGTATTGTACTCGAAGTTGGTCCAGTCGGTAATGGAACCGTCGCGGCGGGTGTCACCCGCTTCGTATATGGAATAAGCCTCAGGCCGTACCGGTCCAAATCCCCAACCACCTTTGAATACGTTAGCCGGGTCTTTTAATTCGTTCGGCGAGATAAAGGCGGGGAGGTTGGTGCCATACCCTTGCCATCCGCTACCCCATGTTTTACCTTCGGGCAGCTGGTTACTCTCGAAAATGGATTCTTTACAGAATTCATTCTCATCGAGCCACATAGCCTCAAAATCCTCAAACAGGTCATACTGCCCGCTCTTAATGATCGCCGCCATCTCTCTGGTTATGTCCGGATATTTGGCACTATCTTTTTGGTAAAGGACTACGCGGGCTTTCAGCATCAAGGCGGCAGCCCGGTTCACCCTTCCGATCTCTGTACTTTTCATCGGAAGGTATCCGTCGGTACAGGCAAAATCGACATCCATCATAATTTTCTCATAAATCTCATCGGCTTCGAGTTGCGGTGCCATAAACGGGGACTTATCCAACGGCTCTTCGAAGTAAGGGATATTACCCCAGAATTTCCAAAGCAGGTGCGTGTAATAAGCACGCAGGAAATGTCCTTCCGCTTTATATTGGTTCAGTTTGGCTTCACTCACGTCTGCCACATTTTCACAGGCCATCAGCACGTTATTTGCGCGTGCCAGTCCGGTGAAATAGATACTCCAAAGTCCGCCCAAGGTCTCCCTGCTGTTGGAATTGAAGGTGGAGAGAAGGTATAACTGTGCCTGGTCACCAGGATTTTCCCCACCTTTGTAGATATCATCCGAACGCAGGTCAGACATCAGTAGCACGCTATTATAATTCTGGTTCGCGTAACTGTCGAACAACAAGATCTGATAAGCCGATGCCAGATTGGCAAGGATCACTTCTTCGGTTGCCTCCTCGCCCGCCAATTTTTTCTCGGTAGAACTGGCAGTCAAAAAATCATCGCCGCAGGAGGTCATCGCGATAAACCCCACAAAGATAAGCAACGATATTAAAAATGTATATTTTTTCATTTTATCCTGATTTATAATTCATTAAAAAGAGATATTAACTCCCACAGAGACGTTTCTCGCCTGCGGATAACCTCCACGATCCACACCAATTCGTGTATATTCTCCCGTAGAAATCTCCGGATCGTACCCTTGGTATTTGGTAAAGGTAAGCAGATTCTCGCCAGAGACAAACATTCTCAATTTCTGAATGGAGACTCTCTTGGTCCATGCAGCCGGCAGGATATAACCCAATTGGGCTGTTTTCAGTCGAAGGTAAGAACCATCTTTGATAAAAAGGTCGGACGAACGCCAGTTCCTGTTGAGATTTCTCTCCGTCATCCGGGGAATCTTATTGGAAGTCCCCTCACCGTGCCAACGGTCGAGAGTCCATATCGGACGGTTCATCGAAGGAATATCACCCCGTGTGGCAAAATCGAAGATATCATTTCCGGTTACACCCTGGAAGAAGAGGTTCAGGTCGAAATTCTTATACTCAGCTCCCAACGTAGTGCCAAAGGTCCAATCAGGCGCTCCTTTTCCAATTTTTGTCCGGTCTTTGTCATCGATGATTCCATCCTGGTTGTAATCCACAAAACGGACATCGCCGGGGCGGGCATCGGGTTGCATTTTTTCACCCTCTTTATTTACATAAGTATCGATCTCCTGTTGATTCTGGAAAAGACCATTCGTTTTATAGCCGTAGAAGAAGGGCCATTCCTCTCCATTTTCTCCTTTAATAAAATCACCTACACCGGAAGCACCTGCGCTTTCATAGATCTGTTCACCGGATTCGTTACCCAGTTTCACCAGTCTATTTTTCATATAAGAGGCGTTGGCACTGATAAAATAGTTGAAATCACCGATGCTTTGCTTCCAGCCGAGTTCTATTTCAATCCCGTTGTTTTCCATCGTTCCCACATTTCCCACAGGTGCACCTTGTCCTACATATCCCGGGATGGGTACATCCATCAACATGCCGATAGTTTTTTTCTTGAAATAATCGAAGCCGACCGACAACCTGTTACGCGAGAAATAGGCGTCGAATCCGATATCGGTCTGTTCCGATTTCTCCCATCCCAAAAAGGCGTTAGGAAGTGCCGCGGGCGATTGTCCGTCTTGCATCGTACCCGATTTCGAGGAGCTTCCCACGTTGTAGCCACCTCCGAAATAGTAACTCTGCCCACTGTCGATAAAAGCAGCATATCGCAGGTTTCCGATATTGTCATTACCGTTGCGTCCATAAGAGAAGCGTAGTTTGAGTATATCGAACCAATCGGGACGAATATCTTCCATAAAGGGTTCGTTCATCAGATTATATCCCAGTGAGACGGCAGGGAAGAGCCCCCATTTATTTTGCGGTCCAAATTTGGATGAACCATCTCGGCGCAGCGTGATTTGTGCCATGTAGCGATCGCCATAGCCATAATCTATACGTCCGAAATAGGAAGCCAAAGACTCAAAATCGATGCCTCCGATACCTCCGTAGACACGTTCATTGTCCCTGTCTCCAACCGCTGAGTTTATATGTGCTTTATTGGGATCCAGCTCGAGCAGGTCGTAATCGCTACCGCCCAATTGCCGCCATGTATATTTCATGGCCGACTGTCCGGCGATCACTGTCAAGTTATGCAGATCGGCAAATTTGCGGGTCCATGTAAAATAGTTTTCAATCTGCCACTTGTAACCACGGTTCATCTCGCTCCATACCGAACTTTGGGTAACATTCTTACCTTGGGAAGCCAAGAAATGGGGAAATTCATATCCATCATTACCCCAGAATGCCAAGTCGACGCCATAGCTGCTTCTAAATTTCAACGAAGGCAGAATATCAATTTCTCCGAAGAAGGTGCCCACGATTTTATCCGCGTTTCCCCTTTCCGAGCGAGGGCGGTTTAAGAAAGCGACCGGGTTTGCCAACTCCTGGAATCCTCCGGGAGGGACGGAATAGACTCTTCCCTCTTTGTCCACCACAGCATTGGGATGATCAGCCAGTATCTGGTTGGCCGTCGCGTCGTCAGGGGCATAGACGGGTATCGTCGGGTCGAAGCCCAATGCGCTTCCCAGGATAGACCCATATTCGGAGTTGGGGTCGATTCCCGTGCTCTTGGTCCTCGAGTAACCCACGTTTACGCCCACTCTCATCTTATTGAGGAAAGAGCGGTCTTTGGTTTCAAATATCTGATAGTTGGAATTGCTTCGGATACTGTAACGCTCGAAGTTCGATACGCCATAGTTGCCACCGACAATACCATCCTGCTTGAAATAACCGAAAGAGAGGAAATAGGATCCCTGTTGATTACCTCCATTGACGCTTACCTGGTGATTTTGTACCGGGGCGTTGTAATTGAAGGTCTCTTTCTGCCAGTTGGTTCCCTCTCCCGCTTTCTTGATGGCATCGCTGGAATAGATTGGGGCATTACCGTCATTCAGCTTGTTCTCGTTCATCAGGATCATATATTCAGTAGCATTCAACACCTGTTTCAACCTCCATGGGTTTTGCCATCCGTAAGTCATATCATAGTTCACCACCGGTTTCCCTGTAGCAGTTCCACTTTTTGTGGTAACCAACACAACCCCATTGGCACCACGGGTACCATAAATAGCAGCCGAAGCAGCGTCTTTCAATATTTCCACCGATTGTATGTCAATCGGGTTCAGGTAGTCGATGCCTCCCCCCACTTCCATACCATCCACAATGAAGAGGGGATTACTATTATTTACCGTACCGATACCTCGGATGCGTACTTTGGAGTCGGAACCGGGTTGACCTGAACTCTGGGTGATCTGCACCCCTGACACTTTCCCTTTCAACGCGTCTTCCACACGCGAGGGGCGGTTGGTATTCAGCTCTTCGGCGGTCACACGGCTGATGGCTGCCGTTACCACGCTCTTTCGCTGCACACCATATCCGATTACCACCAATTCTTCGAGTTGTTCTGTATCTTCCTGCAGCAGCACATTGAGTGCGGTTTGATTGGTAATTGTAATTTGTTGTTCCAGATAGCCAATATAGGAAACACGGATTGTAGCTCCTTTTTGCACCGTCAACGAAAAATTCCCATCAGCATCGCTAATCGTACCGATCGCAGTACCCGGAATGGCAATATTGGCACCGATAACCGGGTCACCATTCTCATCGATCACCCGCCCGCTCAGGCGTATGTCCTGCTGTGTGGCCTGTCCTGCTTGAGGAGCAGTTAGCGGCTTCTCAAAGATATAAATTTTGTTGTCTCTCAATTCGTAACCGATATTACGGGGCGTCAACAGTTGGTCTAACACCTGTTTCAAATCGGTATCGGTCACTCGAATGGTCACGGCATCGCTAAGATCTACCACCTCTTTGCTGAAAGCAAGGGTGTAATTTGTCTGTTGAGTGAT
>Ga0172382_10006513_pt1 | contig 16922 bp, 11 predicted proteins | sample Leawel138RmetaG_FD_122245 | JGI IMG/M metagenome (GOLD analysis project Ga0172382, IMG submission 122245) | Leachate microbial communities from a municipal landfill in Southern Ontario, Canada - Leachate well 138R metaG | ecosystem: Engineered > Solid waste > Landfill > Unclassified | place...
CGTGCTTGACGATAATTTCGAAAACGCCAGGACCGTGGAACTCACCAAGGCGGAAACCGAGGTCACCCTTGCCGAGGGAATCGAGGACGACGCCGAGCACAAGGTCACGGTATACAAACGGAACGAGTCAATCGACTCGCATATCGGCGTGAAAAAAATCGCGACGACCGGCGTCTTTATCCCGAAAGTCGAATACCGCGAGCGCTTGATTGAGTTCATCGCCGCCTCGTCATCGACCGGCTACGGGAACCTCGGCGCCGCCGACGACGGGAAGACGACGGCCAATTCCGACGCCCTCAGGGCTTACGCATTTCTTACCGCCAAAGCGTTAAACGCCGATATCAGCATTTACGCCGCGAGCGGCTGGGGCGTGAAATTCAGTTATTGGACCAATCCCCATACCTTAAACATCTTTGACGCTTATAAAAAGGTTGATTTCTTCTCCGACGTTAACTGGCATTTCGGGACATATTTCCCCGACGTGATTGTCATGAATTTAGGGACGAACGACTGGTCCTATATCAATCACGCCGAGGACCCGAACGAGCGCAACCGGCGGATGGAGGATTTTAAAGACCAATACGCGCGCTTTATTAAATTCGTGCACGGGCTTTACCCGGACGCGGAAATTATCATACTCTACGGATTGATGAACGAGACGAACATCTTCGACGCGACCGAAGAAATCTATAACGAGGTTAAGGCCACCGTTCCCAAACTCCATCTTTTCTATACCAACGGCGACGGCAAGGGCTCAAGCAACCACCCGAGCGCGGCGTCGCACGAAAGAATCGCCGATGCTCTCACGAATGAAATAAAAGAAATAATGAATTGGTGATAATAAATGAAAAAAGTTAGCATGGAGGATATTGCCAAGATACATAATGTCAGCAAGGTCACGGTTTCCAAGGCCTTAAACGACAAACCGGGGGTAAGCGACGAACTCAGGCAAAAAATCAAGGCGACGGCCAAGGCCAAGGGCTATCGCTTGAATTCTTCCGCTCGGAGCCTGAAAACGCGGATGGTCTATAATATCGGCGTTTTAATCGCCGAGCGCTTTATCAAGGACACCGCATCCTATTATTTCGGCGTTTGGGGACAACTGACGAAAAAACTCTCGAAACTCGGTTACTCGGCGATTATGGAGACGCTCACCTACGAGAACGAGAAGAACCTCGCGCTCCCGATCATGTATACCGAGCGAAAAGTCGACGGACTGATTATTCTCGGCCAGCTGCGCCGGCAGTATCTTAAGCTTTTCGAGAGTTTCGATATCCCCGTCGTCTTTTTTGACTTCTACGTCAAGGACAGCAATATCGACAGCGTCGTCATCGACAACTTCTACAGCGGTTACCAACTAACCAATCTTCTCATCAAGAAGGGTCATACGCATATCGGCTTCGTCGGCAATATCTACTCCACGAGCTCAATCCAGGACCGTTTCCTGGGTTATTACCGTTCCCTGTTGGAACACAAGATCCCCCTTAATTTTGCATACGTCATAAGCGACCGGAACGAGGACGGCCAGCTAATCGATCTGCAGTTGCCGGAAAAGATGCCGACGGCGTTTGTTTGCAATAACGACCAGGTCGCTTATTACTTCATCAACAAGCTTAAAGAACACGGCGTCCGGGTTCCCGAGGACTGCTCGATCGTCGCCTTCGACAACACGATCTTCTCGACCATCTCCGACCCGCCGATTACGACCGTCGACACCCACGTCGAGGAACTGGTCGAGGTCGTGAGCAAGGTCATCATCAAGAAAATCAACGTCCCGAACAAGACTTACAACCGGATTCTCGTCAAGGCCTCGATTATCGAGCGGGAATCGGTGCGGAAAGTTAACGGCGACCCGTTATGATTGCCCGGATCGCGCCCCTTGCCCCCGTCCTGAAGACGCATGAGCTTTCGGAGTTTTCCGTTATTCTCGACTATGAGCGGATTCCGGGCGCGGGGAAACTCAACCCATATGACGATAGCGAACTCGCCGTCGAAGCGGTCTTGCGCGCGCCCGATGGCCGGGAAACCGTCCATCCGGCTTTTTTCGCGCGCCATCAGGACTCGCCCGCCGGCGGTTTTCTTTTCCGGTTTAACTTTGACGTTCCGGGCGAGTGGACGCTTACCGCCCGGTCGCGGCCTTCCGCGTCCGGTTGGACAAGCTTGACGTTCGCCGTTCGGGAGGCGCCGCGGCGCGACCGCGGGCTTATCGACGTCGATCGTGAGAACGGGAGATATTTTATCGACGGCGACGGGAAGACCTTTATTCCCGTCGGCTGTAACCTCGCCTGGGGACGCGACACTGATCTTGCCGATTACGGGCGTTGGCTTTCGCGACTTCAAGAAAACGGGATGAATATCGCCCGGGTATGGCTTGCGCCTTGGTCGTTCGCCCTGCACGTTGACTCCTGCCGCGACTTTTCCGCGGCGGAGCCGCGGCTTTCCCGCCTGGACCGCCTGATCGAGGCGGCGCGGGCGAAGGGCGTCTATATCATCCTTACCCTCCTTAATCACGGCCAGTTTTCGCGGACCGTAAACCCGACCTGGGATAAAAACCCCTATAATTATCTTCCCGCTCCCGCGGACTTTTTCACCGACGCCGGCGCGCGGCGCGCCTACTTTAACGAGCTTCGGTATATCGTCGCCCGTTACGGCTACGCCTCAAACCTTTTCGCATGGGAGCTTTTTAACGAGATTGACCATGTCGAGGATTACGCCGCCCGCGAACAACAAATAACCGCCTGGCTTGAAAACGCGGCCGCTTATCTTAAGGTCGTCGATAATTACCGCCATCTGGTGACGACAAGTTATTACACCGAGTACGGGCCGGCTTTCAACCTTCCCGCGATCGATTTTGTATCCGCCCACAGTTACGAATACGCGGGCGTCGATATCTATCGCTATGCGCCGGAAAAGATCGCCGACGTCTACGCCCAATACCGAAAACCCGTTCTTTACGCCGAGTTCGGCGTTTCCTACCGGAGCGCATCCGACACTTACGCGATCGATCCGAGAGGGGACGCGATTACCGCCGGGCTTTGGGCGGCGATCCTGGGCGGCGGCGCCGGCGGCGCGATGCCCTGGTGGTGGGATAATTATATCGAGAGATATAATCTATTTCCGCGCTTCAAAGGCGCCGGGATAATCGCGCCCGCTCTTGATTTCCGCGGTCCGGTCGCGCCGCTTAAAGCGAGCGTATCGGATGAGAGCTTACGCGTTTTCGGCCTTCGTTTCCCGGGACGCGTTTACGCATGCCTGAGCGGGGATTTCCCGGAATTCGGGATCGACGCGCGCGTCATAATCCCCGGCGCCGAATCGATCGATAATTTCAAGATTTACGACGCCGCGAGCGGCCTTTCTTTTAACGCCTATGATTTGTATTATCGCGAGGACGAGGCTGTTATTGACCTTGCTTCCGTCCGCGCCCCGTTATGCATAATTGGAACGCGCCGATAGCGGCGCGTTTTTTGTTCTAAAAAAACTAAAAAAAATTCTTGAAAACGATTGACAAAGCCTAAAAATTGGTATACAATAAGGTAACCGATAAATCATTTGTTAACTAAAATAAAGAAAGTGTAAAGAGAGAAGGATGAAGATTTGTTTAAACGAAGGCTGGACGCTTACGGGCGGGGCGATCAGGGAACCGCTTTCCGCCGTTGTCCCCACCTCCGTCTACTACGAACTGCTTCGCCGCGGGATGATCGCCGACCCTTATTACGGCGATAACGACCGAGCCTTTTTGGCTTTGATGGAAGAAGACTACACTTACCGCAAACGCTTTTTTATCGATGAAGAACAATTGAAGAAAACGATCAACCTGGTTTTCCTGGGGATCGACACGATTAGCGAAATCTTTTTAAACGGTCTTTTAATTGAGCGGACCTTCAACATGCACCGCCGTTACCGCATCCGGGTGAACGGATACCTGAAGCAGGGGGAAAACGAACTCAAGGTCGTTTTGAAATCGCCCCTCAGGTTCATGAACGCGGAAGCGGAGAGGACGAGTTACCGGCTCATGCAGATGCAGGCGACGGTGAAGAACTACCCCTATATCCGGAAGGCCCATTCGGTGTTCGGCTGGGACTGGGGTCCGCAGCTTCCCGATGCCGGAATCTGGCGCGACGTATATCTTGAAATCACGGATGCCGGGAGGATCAAGGATGTGGCCGTTTTCCAGCGGACGACGCCCGGAAAGGCGCTCGTCACGGTGAAGGTGGAGAACGAGCTTTTCAAACCGTGCCGGCTCGTGCTGCGCCTTTCGCGCCGGGGAAAGACGATCAACGAGACCGCCCTCCCCGCCCGGGCTTTAAACGAGATCACCTTCGCGGTTGAAAACCCCGACCTGTGGTATCCCGCCGGCTACGGCGAGCCCGCCCTGTACCGGCTCGAGACCGCGTTGTTTGCCGGGGAAGAAGAAGTATCCCGGGAAGAGTTGTCCGTCGGCTTCAGGGACATCCGCATCATCAGGGAAGCCGACGAGCACGGCGAGAGTTTCAAATTCAACGTCAACGGCGTCGACATCTTCGCCAAGGGCGCGAACTACATCATCGAGGACAATCTCATGCCCCGCTACAGCCGCGCCCGCACGGAAGAGTTGATCAAAGCCGCGCTTTTCGCCAACTTCAACATGCTCCGCGTCTGGGGCGGGGGGATCTACCCGCACGATTACTTCTACGATTTATGCGACGAGCACGGCATTCTTGTCTGGCAGGACCTAATGTTCGCCTGCGCCTATTACGACATGGAAAACGAGCGGTTCCGGGAGGAGACCGCCGCGGAAGTTGCGGACAACGTCAAGCGGCTGCGGAACCACCCGTCGCTCGCCGTCATCTGCGGGAACAACGAGAACGAGACGGCGATCACCTGGAACCCGCCCGATCCCGAGGAAGCGCGCCGGCAGTATCTCTACCAATACGAGGAGTTTATCCCCAGGCTGCTTACGGAAGTCGCCCCCGACGTTTTCTACTGGCCGTCGAGCCCCTCGTCCGGGGGAGGTTTCGAGGACCCAAACGGGCCGAGCCGCGGCGACGTCCACGACTGGCGGGTCTGGCACGGGATGAGGCCTGCCGCCGCTTACCGCGAGATCGTCCCGCGGTTCCTGAGCGAGTTCGGGATGCAGTCCTTGCCGTGCGAGAAAACGCTTACAGCGTTTACAAAGAAAGAAGATTTCAACCTTTTCAATTATATTTTCGACCATCGCCAGCGCGCCCCGCAAGGCAACGCCAGGATCATTTATTACATCGGCGAGTTTTTCCGCTTTCCCAGGGATTTTTCCTCTCTCGTCTACCTGTCGCAGGTCATGCAGGCGGAAACGGTCCGCATCGCCGTCGAGCACCTCAGGCGGAACCGATCGCGGGCGATGGGAAGCCTCTACTGGCAGCTGAACGACTGCTGGCCGACGATTTCCTGGTCGAGCGTCGATTACTTCGGCCGGTACAAGGCTCTCCATTACCGGGCGAGACATTTCTACAATCCCGTCCTTCTGACCTTCGCGGTGAACGGGGAGAAGCAGGAGGCGGAACTCTATATCGCGAACGACCTGACGCAGCCGCTTGCGGGAACATACCGCTGGGCGCTCATCGGCCTGAAGGGCGAGGTCATAAGGGAAGAACAAGGGCGCTTTTCCGTAGCCGCGTCAAGCCCCTCGAAGATCGCGACGATCAAAACCGCCTTATCTCATGATGAACTAAAAAACGCGGTCCTCGTCGCCGGGGCGGTCGATGATGCCGGCAATATATATGAATGCGACGCCGCTTTCGTACCGGACAAGTACCTCGCGCTCGTAAAGCCGCGCTTCGAGCTCGCGCTTAAGCAAGAAGCGGGATTATATCGGCTCACGATCGAAAGCGACGCGGTCGCGAAGTTCCTGGAAATCAGCGTTTCCGGGACGGACGTCGTCTTTTCCGACAACTATTTCTTCCTCCGCCCCGGGGAGAAGAAGACCGTCACATGGCATTCGGACAAAACAATAACGCTCGACGATCTTGCGTTACGCAGTTTGGTCGACGCTTACTAAAAAAACAAAAGGTTAGGTGAAGAATCATGACGAAACTGAAATTTACCGGGCAAGAGATCCCGAACATGCCGTGGGAAGAACGCCCCGAGGGCGATTCGTCCCCGGTCTGGCGCTACTCGCGAAACCCGGTGATCAAAAGGAACCCCGTTCCAAGGATTTCCAGGATCTTCAACAGCGCCGTCATTTATGACGCCGGGATCTATCACGGCATTTTCCGGGCCGAGGATTTATCGACGCTGCCAAAACTGCATTACGGCGTAAGCAAGGACGGCTTGAACTGGGAAATCGAGGATCAGCCGCTTAAACTCAGGGACGAGGAAGGGCGGCCGGCGGACATTTACTACGGTTACGACCCGCGCCTCACGAAAGTCGGAGATAAATTTTACATCACGTTTTGCACGGATTTTCACGGCCCGACGATCGGCCTCGTCGAGACCGCCGATTTTACGACTTTTATCCGCCGAGAAAACGCCTTTATCCCCTATAACCGTAACGGCGTCCTTTTTCCGCGGAAAATCAACGGGACATACAGGATCTTAAGCCGCGCCTCCGATAACGGCCACACGCCGTTCGGCGATATTTTCCTCTCGGAAAGCCCGGACCTTACTCATTGGGGCCGGCACCGGCACGTTATGGAGCGGGGCGGTTCCGGCTGGTGGCAAGGCCTTAAAATCGGCGCCGGACCGACGCCGATTGAGACCGACCGCGGTTGGCTGCTTTTGTATCACGGCGTGATCAACACGTGCAACGGCTATGTCTACAGCATGGGCGGCGCGATTTTGGATCTTGACGAGCCGTCGAAGGTCTTATACCGCTCGCGGTATTACCTGCTTACGCCGGAAGAGGATTACGAGACGACGGGTTTCGTCACGAACGTCGTATTCCCCTGCTCGGCGCTCGTTCACCGCGACGGCCGGATGGCGATATACTACGGCGCGGCCGACACTTACACGGCCCTGGCCTTTGCCCGTATCGAGGAGATCGTCGATTATATAATCGCCAACAGCGAACGGGTGGGAAAAGATCATGAAATCGGCCGCTAGAGCGCTACGGCTTTTCCTACTCGCTCTAATCCTTTCCGTAATTCCCGCCTGCGCCGATAAGGTTGAGGCGATAACGATTACCGGGGAGGATATCGTCTCGGTCGGAAAATCGATTATCCTTGAGCTCAAGACCGAGCCGCCGGGGGCGCGCGTTAAAAGCGTCGCCTGGTCGTCAAGCGACCCCGAAGTCGCTTCGGTCGCCTCCGGCAAAGTAACGGGCATCCAGGCGGGAACGGCGGTGATAACCGCCGCCATCGGCGAGGTTTCCGCGACCCACGAGGTCAGAGTCATCGACACCGTCGATCACGCCAATCTTTTCGCCGGGGTGAATATTATTGGCGCGACGAAAACGGGGGAACTCGCGGAGATCGATCTTGTGGAGCGGGATTCGGGTTTTATCGCCGAGACGTATAACCCTTATGACCGCGCCCAGGTTTCCGTCTACGCCGACTTTACCGCCCCGAGCGGGAAAACATGGCGGGTCCCGGCGTTTTGGTATCACGATTATTATTTTACCTTTGACGAAACTTTTAAAGAGGCCTCGGGCGTCTCCGGGGTTGCGAGCCTTAACCCCGAAGAGCCTCAGGGGCTCGAGAAGGTTGAATGGCAAGGCGAGCCGCGCTACCGCCTTCGCGTGATGCCGGACGAGGCCGGCGAATGGAACGCGAGACTCTATGTCGAGCAGTTCGGAATCCTGACGCAAAGCATGCCCTTTTCTTTTCGGGTCGAGCCCGGGAAAAAGACGCGCGGGATGATCGAGGTCGACCCGACGAACAAGCGCTTTTTCCGCTACCGTTCCGGGGAGACTTTTATCCCGATCGGGATAAATCTCGGCTGGTGGACGCACTCCGCCCGCAAAACCTACGACTACGAGGTTTGGATGGGAAAGATGAGCGCGGCGGGAATGAATTTCGCGCGGATCTGGCTCGCGCCCTGGGGGTTTGCTCTCCATTGGGGGAATAGCTATGATAATTTCGACGACCGCCAAAACAGCGCCGCCCGGCTCGACCGGGTCCTGCGGATCGCGGAAGAAAACGGCGTCTATATCATGCTTACCTTAAACAACCACGGACAGTTTTCAAGCCAGGTTAACCCGAATTGGCGCGAAAACCCCTACAATATCCTCAATAACGGAATCCTTACGCGCCCGGAACATTTCTTCTCAAACGCCAAGGCCAAGGCGGCTTATAAAAACGAGCTCGCCTATATTATCGGCCGCTGGGGCTACAGCGAGATGATCATGGCCTGGGAGCTTTTCAACGAGGTTAACTGGACAGACAACTACCAAATCAACGCCGTGAATATCAACAACTGGCACCGGGAGATGGCGCGGTTCTTAAAGGAAAACGATTACCGCGGCCGGATGGTCACGACCAGTTACAATTACGAGCAGGGAGCCGCTTACCGGCTCGAGGAAATCGATTTCGTCAATCCCCATAACTACGATTACAATGACAAATCAATCCCCGCGACCCTGCCGGCGGTCTTAAACCAACTTCACGGATTATACGATAAACCCGTCCTACAGTCGGAAATCGGCATCAACTGGCAAAACGGCTACTCGACGGCGCAGGTCGACCCCGCCGGGATCACGCTCCGTCAGGCGGCCTGGGCCGGGATGATGGGCGGGGGCGCCGGCGGCGCGATGCACTGGTGGTGGGACAGCTGGGTCCACCCCGGCGACCTTTATCACCAATTCCGCGGCGCGGCGGCTTTTTCAAGGAAACTAAACCTTTCCGGCACGTACGAGCCGCTTTCGGCGTCGTTTTCGCGCGGCTCGCTCGCCGCGTTGGGTTATAGTTATCCCGACCGCGTCTACGGCTATATCTACGATACAAGATGGGTCCATTCGAACGATAAATCGACGGACATTTCCGGCGCGACGATGAATGTCGTCCTCCCCGCCGGGACTTACGCGATCACTTATTATAACGCCCATACCGGGGAAGAAATCTCAACGGGCGAGTTTACGGCCGCGGGCGGAAGCGGCGTCCTTAATCTTCCCGCGTTCCGCGCCGACGTCGCCTTTATTATTGAAAAGAGGTAAAAAGATGAAATTAACGAAATATCATAATAACCCTATTCTAAAGCCCAATCCTGATAACGACTGGGAAAGCCTTGTCGTGTGCAATCCCGCCGCCTGGCATGAGAACGGGAAGTTCTATTTGCTCTATCGGGCGGCCGGGAACGACGACCTCCATCTTATTCACCTAGGTTTGGCCGTGTCCGGCGACGGTTTTAACTTTCGCCGGACCGGCGACCGGCCCGTTATGTCCCCCGACTTGTTAAATTACGATTCCGGCTGCGAAGACCCGCGGATCGTGAAGATGGGGGAGATATATTATATAACTTACGCTTACCGAACGTACCCGCCCGGGCGCTATTGGTCGGCGGACAAAAAAAATTACGTCGACGTCCCCGACGACGGCTATGTCCCGGCCGGGCTTCGTTACAACATCTCGCAGACGGCGCTCGCGATATCGCGCGACCTTAAGACCTACAAGAAACTCGGGCGGATCACGACCTTTGATTACGATAACCGCGACGTGATCCTTTTTCCGGAAAAAATCAACGGCCGGTTCGCGCGGCTCGAGCGCCCGGTATTCGAGGACGGCTCGATCCCGTCGATCTGGATCAATTATTCCGATAATCTTTTTGACTGGGGGAAGCCAAAACTTTTGATCGCCCCCGAGCGCGAATGGGAAGCCGCGAAAATCGGCGGGTCGACGCCGCCGCTTTTGACAGAGGCCGGCTGGCTCGTGATCTATCACGGCGTTTCCAGCCGCGACCGGGAATACCGCGTCGGCGCCCTTTTGCTTGACGCGGCCGACCCGGAAAAGGTTATCGCGCGGACTAAGGATTTTATCATGGAACCGGAACACCCGTACGAGAAAGACGGGTTTTACAGCGGCTGCGTTTTCCCGACCGGCAACGTCATCGTCGGCGACACCCTTTACGTCTATTACGGCGGCGCCGATCGATATTGTTGCGCGGCTACCTGTTCCGTAAGCGAATTAATAAAATTTTTATTAAGCGAGGGAAAGGAATAATGAAAAAAATTTTTACGCTTTTATCACTTGTTTTAATTATGTTTTTCGCCGCCGCCTGCGACGATAAGGACCCCGTTCCCGATAACGGAAACAAAAACGACGAGCACGCCGCTTTTTGGGACCGGGACGGCAACGGCACGCCCGATTGGCAGGAAAAAGAAGTGACCCTGCGTTACGCAACCTGGCAGTACAATAACCCCGACGTCGACACGATCGACACTTTGATGATCGAGGCGTTTATGGAGAAATACCCGAACATCAAGGTCGAGATGCAGATTGTGGCCGAGGACACGATGTGGGACGAGGCTTTCATCGGGCTTTTGGAAACGGAAGACATTCCCGACGTTTTTCTCGTTCGCCGGCTTGAAAACTTCCTTCCTTATGGCATTTTAGCCGATATTACCGAGTATTTTAACCATGATTCCGACACGGAATACATTCTTGACAGCGTCCGCGACCTCGGCGTCTATAAGGAACGCCGTTACGTCGTGCCGACCTTTATCTACCCGCAGTTTTGGATCGTGAACCTCGACCTTTTGGCGGCGGCCAATATCGAAGCCCCCGATTACGACTGGACCTGGGACCAGATGGAGGCGATCGCCAAGTCCGTTTATAACCCGACGACCAAGGTGATCGGCATCTACGGTACGCGGCAGTATATTTACGAGTACCCGAAGGTTCTCAAAATTCAAAGCGACCCCAACGTCGGGAAGCGGTGGCTTAGCATCGCCTTCGACGGGACGAAATTTAACTACATGGACGACGTATTTTTAACCGCGATTAACAAGATGGTCGAGGGGATGAGCGAGGGTTATCTCGTTAACTCCCTGGGCGAAGACGAGCTTCTCGACTATTACGGCGACGCCAATATCGACCCGCGCTACGCCGGTTACGTCGCGATCTGGCGCGAGCCGTCCTGGTCGGCGAAAGAACATATTCCCGACTTCACTTTCAATTTCGATATCTACCCGGCCCCGTCCGGCATCGGCGGCGGAAACACCGACATCGCCGGGATTTCTTCCTTCTGCGAGCATAAAGACGCCGCCTATCAGCTCCTTAAATGGATGAGCTACGGCGAGGAAGGCTTGCTTACCCGCTACGAGCTCTACGAGGAATATCACGAGGATCTCTTTATATCGGGGAATAACTATCCCTACCCGGTCGCCGATTACGGCATCGACGGCCAAGGCGTGAACCGAATTTGGAGCAGCATCCCTTACGGGAGCACCGCCCCCGGGTTAGTGGCGCCGCTTTATATCGAGGCCCTAAGAAACGCCGCGATCCAGGCGAACAAAGAGGTAATCGGCTGGGACGCCGCCGACGAGGCGACGGGAGGTTATTTCTCGCAAATAATCATGGGGGAAAACGACTACGCGTCCCTGCGCGAGACTATCCAGCAGGCCGCGGACTTGGCGCTAAAAACCAAGCGCGAAGCCATCGACGAACAACTAGGATAAAGACGTAAATTTTTCCCGAAAGGAGCGGGCAAGATGAAAAAAATCGCCATAATCGCCGTCATCGCCGCTTTAGCCGTCTTCGCGGGTTACGGAGGCCGGGAAACGGCCGCCGCTACCGAACCCGCCGCCGGCGACTATGATTTCGGCGCCTTTCGCGACGGCTCGTACTACCGCGTCGCCCGCGCCTGGGAGAGCGAGCACGAACCGGCCGCGCTTCCGGCGCCGCTCTTTTTCCCGACGGAAGAAGGCGCGGTCGCGCTTGATAAGAACGAGACTTACGTTTTTACCGTTCTCGCCCCGGAAACCGGGCTCTATCACCTGGGCTTGTCGTTTAAGCCCGAGGACGGCTTTAACGCCGCGCCGCGCGTCGCAATCGAAGTCGACGGCGCGATCCCTTTTAACGAGGCGGGCTCTCTCCCCCTGGAAGTGGAATGGGACTCGGTCCCCCGGGAAGAGGGGGAAAAATACAACCGCTACGGGAACGAGCTTTTGCCTTACACGCGCTCGCGGGACGGCTGGTACGTGAAGTATTTTTCCGACGCCAACGGGCGCTTTGACGGGCCTTATCGGTTCCTGCTTTCGGCGGGGGAGAATACGGTCGCGATCACGGCGGAATCGACGCCGGTTGAGATCGCCGGGTTATATCTCGCGTCTTTTCCCGACCTTGTCCCTTACGCCGATTATATCGCCCGTTACCCCTCGGCGGGCGAACCGAAAACGATAACGATCGCCGCCGAGGAGTTTCAGACGAAAAACGACATCGAGGCGAAAGCGGGGTATTACAAAAGCGCGAGCATTACCCCGAGCGCTTACAAAGCGAAGATTCTAAATATTTTGGACGGTAATTCCGTCGCCCGCGGCGGGACGAAGGTAACCTACCGCTTTCGGGTCGAAAGCGCCGGGCTTTATAAGATCACGCTTAAATACCTGCAAAATACGCAGGACGGCGTCGCCAGCGCCCGCGCGATTTATATCGACGGAGAAATTCCGTACCGCGAGCTTTCCGGGTATTTATTCCCGACCGCGAAAAAATGGCAAAATCACACCCTAAATAAAGACGGGGAACCGCTGCTAATTTATCTTGAGGCCGGAGAACGCGAGCTTACGCTCGCGACGACAATCGCCCCGTACCAGGATTATATCGAGCGCTTGTACGCGGTAATGGACGGAATCAACGGTCTCGGGCTCTTGATCACCTCGATTACCGGCGCGTCGCGCAATCGTTATACCGATTGGGATATTCTTAAATATCTTCCCGATCTCGCGACCGATCTTGTTAATTACGCCGAAGAAATCGACGAGATCGCGCTCGCGATCGCGGCGATGAACGGATCGAAAAAAGCGGCGGGCGAAGTTTCGTCGTTGAAAATCGCCGCGAAACAGCTCCGGCGGCTCTCGCGCCGGCCCGATAAGATTCATCTTAAACTCGAGGAGTTAAGCGTCGGAAGCGGCTCCGCTTATCAATTGATCGGAACGGCGGCCGGGAACTTGCTTTTCCAGCCGCTATCGGTCGACACGATCTACTTAACCGCCCCGGAGGCGAAGGTTCCGAAAGCGAGCCGCGGCTTTTTCGCCCGTTTCTGGTTTTCCGTCAAATCATTTGTCTATTCTTTTTTCGACAAACGCTATTCGTATAAACCGTCGGCCGCGGTCGACGAACTTGACGTTTGGGTCGCCCAGTCGCCCCTTTATATCGACATTATCCAAAACATGATCGACGATGATTTTACCGCGAAAACGGGGATTAAGGCGCGGGTCAATATCCTGCCCTCCTCGCAAAAAATCATTCTCAACAATGCGACCGGCACCAATCCCGACGTCATCTTGGGAATCGACAGCTGGGAGCCGTACAATTACGCCCTGCGCGGGCTCTTGGTCGACTTAAAGAAATTCCCGGACTTTGACGAGGCGACCCGGGAGATTTACGCCAACTGCTTCACGCCGGTGATTTACGGCGACGGCGTCTACGCTATCCCCGAGACGCAGGGGTTAAACCTCGTCTATTACCGGCGCGACATATTCGATTATTTGGGTCTCACGCCCCCCTCTGCCTGGGATGACGTAATCGCCATGCTTCCCGTCCTGCAGAGTCATCAGATGAACTTTTACCATCCGCTCGGAAGCGACTCCTCTTATAAAGGTTTCGCCGCGACGTCGCCCTTTATTTACGCATTCGGCGGCGAGATATTCTCGGAAAACGGCTACGCGGAAACTTTCAGCAGTCCCGAGAACATCGCGGCGATCAAGTATATGACCGATCTCTTTAATATCTACAACCTTCCTTTGCAGGTGGCGAATTTCTTCGAGCATTTCCGGTGCGGCACTTTGCCGGTCGGGATCGCCGGGATTGACATGTACTTGCAATTAAAATACGCCGCCCCCGAACTCGCGGGCCAGTGGGACATTATCCCCGTCCCGGGGTTCGACAGCGACGGCGACGGCGAGGTCGAAAGATGGACCACCGCCTACGGGAAGTCCAGCATCCTTTTCGCCTCCTCGAAAAAACAGGCGGCGGGATGGGAACTGATCAAATGGTGGAATAAAACCGAGACGCAGATCGCCTACACGCAGAACATAAAAATGACGCTCGGCGAAAAATATCTTATAATCCCCGCCAACGTCGCGGCCCTGCTCGCTTCCCCCTGGGACGAGGAGATCAAAGTTGAGGTCGCGCGCGCCGCGAAATGGGCGCGGATCCCGGCGATCGTGCCGGGAAGCTATGTCGTGGAAAGGGAGCTTTCGAATATTTGGAATCGGGTCGTTATCGACAGAATGAACGTCCGGGTCGCGGTCGGCGAGTCGGTCGAGAAGATCAACCGCGAGCTCGCCCGCAAATTCGAGGAATTCGGATACTTAAAGGACGGGACAATGGTCAAAGAATATATCGTTCCCACCGACGCCAATATCGCGAGATGGGTAAAAGGGAGAGACTACGATGAATAAATTCAAACGCTCGGGCTCGTCATACTTTTTCATTCTCCCTTACGCGATCATCTTCGGCGTTTTCGTCGTCCTGCTGCTCGCGATTTCCTTTCTCCTTTCCTTTACTTATTTTGACAGCATCCACTTTCCGACGTTCGCGGGACTTAAGAATTATATCGTTTTGTTCACGCAGGATGTGGATTTTATGCAACACGCCCTGCCGAACGCGATTAAATACGCCCTGATTGTCGGGCCGGGCGGCTATCTGCTCGCGTTACCCTCGCTTGGATTCTCGCGCAGTTGCCGCGAAGGTTCCGGAACGTCGCCGCGATAATCTTGTATTCTCCTTCTCTGACGGGGGCGGTATTGATTTCGGTCGTCTGGCGGAGTTTCTTCAGCGGCGACAACCGCGGGATCCTGAACTTTTACTTGTTGGAACTGGGGCTTATCAACAAACCCGTCCAGTGGCTCCAAAGCCCGAACATGATTTTTTGGATCATGGTGATCGTCGGACTTTGGACGAGCATGGGCATCGGTTTTCTCGCTATGCTTTCGGGGATCTTGAATATCAACCGCGAGCTCTACGAGGCTGCTTATGTCGACGGACTCAAGAACCGTTTCCAGGAGATCGTCTACATCACAATCCCGCAAATGCGGCCGCAGATGATGTTCGGCGCGGTGATGGCTATCGTTAACACCTTTAACGCCTCCGGCCTCGCGATCGCGCTGACCGCGAGCAATCCGCCTCCGGAGTATGCCGGTTGGCTGATTACCGACCATATGAACGATTTCGCTTTCGCGCGCTGGGAAATGGGGTACGCCTCGGCGATATCCGTCGTTCTGCTGATGATGGTGCTTTGTTTCTATTTCCTCGCCAATCGTTTCTTCGGAGGGAAAAAAGATGCGTAAGGAGAAGCAAATAATTACAAAAGGAAAACGAAGAAAAAAAGCGCGCTATTTCGGGGCGATGATCGACCCGCGGTCGTTTCATCCCAGCCAGATCAAATTCCTGATCATTCTCGTCCCGCTTTTAATCGTGACACTTTTGCCTTTGATTTTTATTATCTCGCACGCTTTTAAGCCTTTGGACGAGTTATACGCTTTCCCCCCGCGCTTTTACACGACGCGGATCACTTTCGATAATTTCCGGAATCTCATCCAGGCGACCGCCCAGACGGGAATCCCTCTGTCGCGTTATCTCTTTAACTCGCTATTGGTGACGGCGGCGGTCATAGTCCTGAGTTTATTGTTATCGTCGCTCGCCGCTTTCGCTTTCGCGTTTTTGGAGTTTCGCGGGAAGAAGTTTTTGTTTGCGGCGAACCAGTTCGCGATTATGTTTATCGCGATCGCCGTCGCCGTGCCCCGGTTCATGGTGATAACCTACCTCGGGATCGCGAATACCTACTGGGCGCATATAATTCCCCTTCTCGCGATGCCGGTCGGAGTTTTTCTCCTCAAGCAATTCATGGAACAAATCCCCCGCGATTTAAGCGAGGCGGCGGTTATCGACGGAGCGAATAAATGGCAGATCTACCGTCATATCGCCCTTCCTTTGGTGAAGCCGGCGCTCGCGACGGTCGCGATCCTCGCTTTCCAGCTCGCCTGGAACAACACCGAGACCTCGGCGTTGTTCGTCGTTGACGAGGCGATCAAGACGCTGCCATATTATTTCTCGACTTTGACGCTCGGGACATCGGCGATCGTCGCCCAGGGAATCCAGGCCGCCGCGGCATTAATCGTTTTTATCCCGAATATCGTTTTATTTATCTTATTACAAAGACAGGTCATGAACACGATGGCCTACTCGGGGATGAAGTAAGATGAAGAAAATTTGCGCATCCCTTCTGTTGATCGCGTTGTTTATTTCCGTCCCCGCCCTCGCCGGCGGCGCGCCTTACAAAACGGAGACCGTCAACCGTTTCGGGGAACTAGTCCCGACCCAGGACGCCTACGAAGCCTACCACAGCGTTTCCGTGTTTACCCGCGGCGACGTCCAGGAAAGCTTCAACAAGCCTCAGGATATCTACGTTGACGGCGAAGGATATATTTATCTTGCCGATACCGGCAACCGGCGGATCGTCGTCTTTGACCCCGCCTGGAATTGCGTGAATATATTCGGCTCGGATGAGTTGATCCGGCCGCAGGGAATCTTTGTTCGCGACGGTCGGGCGTATGTCGCTGATTATGGCAGCGAAACCGACAACCAGTCCGGACGAATCCATATCTATAGTTATGACAAGGAAACTAACGCGGCGGCGCATTTAGCGTCCCTTGCGACGCCCTCAAGCCCGATCCTTCGGGTGGAAAACTTCATCTACCGGCCGCAAAAGATCGCCGTCGATAATAACGGAACGATGTATATCGTCTCTCAGGGGGCGAGCAACGGCGTTCTCCTCGTGACGGACGAGAATCGATTCCTTAATTATTTCGCCCCAAA
>Ga0172382_10006516_pt1 | contig 16915 bp, 16 predicted proteins | sample Leawel138RmetaG_FD_122245 | JGI IMG/M metagenome (GOLD analysis project Ga0172382, IMG submission 122245) | Leachate microbial communities from a municipal landfill in Southern Ontario, Canada - Leachate well 138R metaG | ecosystem: Engineered > Solid waste > Landfill > Unclassified | place...
CTCCGTCAGCGTTTTCGAGAAAATCCCTCTAAACAAAGCGTTTCTCGACGCCGACGACACAACCGAACAGGATGCCAATGGCAACCAACTGAATCTATTCAACTTTTAACCGGACACTAGTGAACCGACATTACGACTGCACACATGATAAGCGCAGTGGTCAGATTGTCCGCAACGGGAGAAATGACAAAGGCGAGTGAACCTGTAATCCAGAACAACTGGCGGTACCCTAGTCCCTTCCCGAGCATCCAGATCCGAAGTTGATCGAATACCCCTCGCTCCAACAAGGCGTTGATATAGGTCATCGCCACCAGGAGGAAGAAAAACAGTTCGGTGTACTCCAAAAAGTTGTGGCGGATGGCGACACCCACCTCTTCTTCGTAGATTCCCGATTTACTGACGAGGGCAAGTAGAATCCAGATAATTGCTGCCGCGAGCAGCATGGGCTTTGACTTCCTCAGATGGATCTTCTCTTCCATCATCACCAGCATGTAGGCAACCACAAAGACAGCAATCGCTGTGTAACCAACCCAGTGATCAGTCAGATCAGGGCCAGATATCATGTCGACCTCAGCAAACACCGGTGTTGAGAACAGCCAACAGACAAGGATTCGAATGAGATGCTTCATTGGAGCCTTCAACGGCAGCTTGGGAGAATAACTTGGATATTATATCATTATAATGTTATTATAAATATGTGTTAATTACCGTATCGAAGAAATCCACCGTGAGCACAGATTTCAAAAAAGCGGCGCTGCAGTACCATGCCGAGCCACGGCCCGGGAAAATCTGTACTGCCCTGAGCAAACCCGCTGAAACGGTGTGGGATCTGTCTTTGGCATACAGTCCGGGGGTGGCCGAGCCCGTCCGGGAAATTGCTGAAGACCCGGAGAACGCATACCTGTATACCGGTAAGGGTAATCTGGTCGCGGTGATTACCAACGGAACCGCCATTCTTGGCTTAGGCAATCTGGGACCATTGGCCAGCAAGCCCGTAATGGAAGGCAAGGCTCTGTTATTTAAACGCTTTGCCAACATCGACGCCTTTGATATCGAGGTCAACGCTGAGTCGGCTCAGGCATTTATCGAGACGGTAAGACGGATTGCGGACACCTTCGGCGGAATAAACCTGGAGGACATAAAAGCCCCTGAGTGCTTCGAGATTGAAAAAGCACTTATCGAGCAGTGTGACATCCCCGTGTTCCACGACGACCAGCATGGAACAGCGATCGTAACCGCTGCTGGCCTGTTAAACGCGCTGGAAATTCAAGGTAAGACCCTGGGGAGCGCTAAGATTGTATGCGTGGGGGCTGGGGCGGCGGCGATTGCCTGTATGCGCTTGCTGATCACACTGGGAGCTCAAAAGAACAATCTATACATGCTGGACCGTCAGGGCGTCATTTTCCCGGGTCGCTCCGGTCTGAACAGCTTCAAGGAGGAGTTTAGCAACCACGGCGGCGCCAGAACCCTGGACAACGCAATCGCCGGTGCCGACGTTTTTATAGGGTTATCGGGGCCCGATTTGCTCAGTGCCACGCAGTTGCAACTGATGGCGGCCAAGCCTGTTATTTTCGCCTGCTCCAACCCTGACCCCGAAATATCGCCAGCTCTGGCGAAGTCCGTTCGAAGCGATCTGATCATCGCCACCGGACGCTCAGATTACCCAAATCAAGTTAACAATGTGCTCGGATTTCCCTTTATTTTTAGGGCTGCCCTTGATGTGCGAGCGCGTCGAATCAATGAAGCCATGAAAATCGCCGCTGTTCACGCTATCCGAGGCCTAGCCAAGAAAGAGGTTCCAACAGCGGTATTGCGCGCCCATGGTCTAACAGACCTATCCTTTGGCCCTGACTATATTATCCCAAAAATCACCGATCCCAGATTGCTTTCGGTGGTTTCTGCCGCCGTGGCAAAGGCTGCTATTGAGTCAGGAACCGCGCGCTGGCCTTATCCTCCACACTACTCCTAAACCTCCGGAGGTTTCCATGTCACGGAATGCGAAAGAGAAGGATTCAGCCCAAAAATCTCGATTCCTTGAAGTGTTGACGAGCGTTTTGGCGGCCATGTTTGGCGTACAAAGCCGAAAAAAAATGGAACACGATAGCAAGCGGGAGAACATAGTGCCGTATATTGCCACTGCCTTTGCGATGATGGTGGTACTCGTGATCATCCTTGCTGGAATTTCCACTTTTATTGTTGGACATATCAAATAGTTAATAGTGATGGTGCACCTTCTCGATCTCGAGCACTGATGTTGCGATAGTATTCAATTGATGGAACCCTTGAAAACATTTTATTATAACCGTGTTATAATCGGAGTTTCTGTTCAACCGGAGGGTGAACTCCATGGAGACTAAAACAGCAAGGCTGACGGTGCTGATCGATCCGGAGAAGAAAAAAGCTTTTGAAAAATTATGTGCCTCTCAGGACATCACGCCCTCACAGGTTGTCCGTCAATTAATCCGGGACTATCTGGAGCGCTATGGCGTTGACTACCCTACCAAGCCCCAAATGCCCGTATCGAAGGTAGTAGGCAAATAGTGTGGCAACGACGATATCGCCTATATAAATTGCGATAAACCTGCCAGTTTTCAGACCACATTAACAGGGGATCCTGGTCGTCAGGCTTAATATATTCGTGACTGAAATCCAAAAGGTGTTGCCAACCGGCCAGTCGCTGTAGACCCACCCCAATTGGTGGAAAGTCAGACTAGCGGCCAGCCCGCACCAGACCGCCAAGCCCTTCCTCCTCAATCACACCATGGACCATCGCACGCACTGCCGCACCGTCGGGCAACTCAAGGGCACGCTGGAATAATTCCGAGGCCTTCTCACGGGAAAATGAACATAAGGTTTTTTTGACCCGTGGAATCATCGGCGCCGCCATGCTTAAGTGAACAAACCCCATTCCCAACAAAAGTAACGCCCCAACAGGATCCGCCGCCAAGTCCCCACAGAGGCTGATGGGTTTACGGAGATCCTCAGCCTGCTTAACGATGGCATGCAATGCTTTCAATACACCCGGCGCAAGAGGATCGTAGAGGTGCGCGACATTCGCGTTACCGCGGTCGACGGCCGTCAAATATTGGGTGAGATCATTGGATCCCACCGAGAGAAAATCCACTTCCGCGGCAAGCGATTCGAGGATAAACAGAACGATAGGCACTTCAACCATGATCCCTAGGGATGGACGCGTCACAGCGACGCCATCCCTGCGCAGACTCTCGATGGCCTGCTCGAGGATCGCTCTCGCATTTCGCACCTCCTTCGCCGCAGATACCATCGGTAAGAGCAGGCAGAGGTTGCCGTATTCAGCATTGGCGCGCAACATGGCTTTTAGCTGCACAAGGAAAAGCTCCGGGTGTTGAAGCATGATACGGATCCCGCGCCAGCCCAGCAGAGAGTTGGTCTGATCAATCGGGAAATAAGGTAAGGGCTTGTCACCCCCGATGTCCAGTGTTCGCATGACCACCGGCCGCGGCGCAAAAGCGCTGAGCATGCGGCGATAGGTCTCGTACTGCTCGGCTTCTGTGGGGAACGATTGGCGAAGCATGAACGGAAATTCCGAACGATAGAGCCCGACCCCTTCCGCGCCGACTTTCAACCCGGAGCCAATGTCGGAGGCCAACCCGGTATTGACATCCAGAACAACGCGTACGCCATCGGACGTGATGGTGGGCAGCGTATTCAAACTATCGAGCTCCTTGGCCAGGAGCCTTTCCTCACTCTCAAAACGGCGGTATTCGCAGACTATTGGCGGCGGGGGATCGATGAAGACGCGTCCCATATAGCCGTCTATGATCACCTGCATGCCGACCAGGCGCTCGGCGGACATATCACCGAGTCCCATCACTGCAGGGATACCCAGCGACCGGGCAACCACAACGGTGTGAGATAGGACAGAGCCTTTTAGACAGATAATTCCGGCAAGTTGATTTTGCGGAACTTCAGCAATCCGCGCCAGGCTTACCTCGTCACCCACCAGCACGGTGCGCTTGGGAAAGGATTTCGGCGTCAATTGATCTGCGCGCAGCGCCAGCAGAAGCCGCCTGCCCACGGCACGAATGTCTTCTGCCCGCTCCTTCAACCGGTCATCGGCCATTTCGTCGAACTGGGTGCAAAGTTCCTGGATTGTGTCCCGAAGAGCGGCGGGCGCCCACGACCCTGAATGAATGCGCTGAACGACTTGCGTCGTCAGGCTCTCATCACAGGCGAGCATTGCGTAGACTTTGAAGAGCGCATGTGACTCGCTGGGAAGGATATCCTTCATACGCTCGCCACTCTCCAATATCTGCGCCTGCACGGACGCCACGGCGTCGAGAAATGCCGTTTCCTCCATATCCATATCAATCGCCGGTCGATCAGGCACGGCATTGAGGTCGGCCAATGGCGAGGGCAGCACCACGTGACCGATGGCAACGCCAGGCGCACCGGCAATCCCTTGCTGGTAGGTTTTGCCCTGGGAATGGGTGTCTAGCCCACGACGAATACTGGCCGGGGTGACGATCGCGCTGGCCAGTGCACCTGACAACTGCACGGCGGCTGTCGCCAGAAAAGCTTCATCCCGATCATCGAAGGAGCGGTCCCCCTTTCGCCATATGGCCAAAACTCCGATCACGTCCCCCCGATGGATAATTGGCGCACCGATAAACCCGCGAAATTGACTCTCCCCGGTTACGGGGAACAACTTAAAGCGCGGATGGAGAGCGACGTTTTCTGACCTGATTGCCTCACGCTGTTCTCGCACCAACCCGATGACACCCATCTCAGGTGCAAGCCGAACCACGCCGATCGACGCGCGATCAAGTCCCTCTGTCTCGGCAAGCACGAGGTGTTCGTCACTCGGGTCGATCAGATAGACTGCACAGGCATCGGCTAGCAGCGCCTCCTTGATGCCGGACACAATAAGGCGGAGCGCAGTTTCCGGCTCGCGTGCGTCGGCGACTTTAGAGACGATCTGTCGCAATTTTTTAATCATGGTTACTCTGGGCGATTAACAGGCGGGAAGCCATTGCCAATAATTGAATAGTGTTGCATCCACATGCCTCCCTACTCCTCGGCAACGGGCTTTTGCATGAGTTGCAGAAGTCCTGCCAAGAGATTTGTCGGTGAAGGCGGACAACCGGGTATCCGAAGGTCGACCGGGAGAACATTCTCAACAGCGCCGCAGCTGGCATAGCTGATACCGAACTCACCACCGTCGCAGGCGCAAGTTCCAGAAGCAATAACCCACTTGGGATTTGGCATGGCTTCCCAGGTTCTCCGCAATGCCGCCTCCATGTGACGGGATACGGGGCCGGTAACCAGAAGCACGTCGGCATGGCGCGGGGAGGCCACAAAATGCACACCGTAGCACTCGACGTTGTAGAAGGCGTTATTCAACGCATGAATCTCAAGCTCGCAGCCATTACAGGAACCGGCATCGACGTGGCGAATGGCGATGGAACCGCGAAAATTCCGGGTTAGGCTTCTTTTTAGATCGACACCCAAGGATGCAAATGTGGCATCGTCAGGGGGTGGTTCTGTGATCAACCCGGTTCCTATCATTTTCGCAAACAGTTTCAGCATCAGAGATCGTGTCCCGAGTAGGAAGCATTGACAGATTTATTACAGACCGGAAAATCCGGCACGATATTGTCCTGGACCAGCTGCTCCAGGGCGGGCCACAACAGCCAGCTCGGATCACGGGGGAAAAACCGTGTCGTGGTGCCCTCCTCCCCAAGCTGCACATACGTCAGGATCTCGCCACGCCAGCCCTCAATGATTCCCAAACCCTCACAAACAGTTTTTATGTCTGGAAACCTCGCTTTGACGGGTCCGTCAGGAATGGATTGCAGTACCTGGCATATCAACTCGAAGGAAGCGCCAATCTCATCCGCACGTATTTTGGCGCGGGCGGCAACATCGCCGGCCCGATAGACGGGTACGGCAAATTCGAAGCGATCGTAGGGGGCGTAAGGCCTATCCCGGCGCACGTCGAAGCCACGGCCCGATGCCCTCCCCACATATCCGACGACGCCAAGTTGATTCGCCTGCTCCGGTGTAAGTCGCCCAGTCGTCATCAGGCGATCTTCCAGTGATTCCGAGTATTCCAGCATGGAGACGATTTCTGCCGTCTCCTGGCTCAGGCGCTGCGCCTCCTGTGTCATGGTATCAATCTGAGCGGCATCGATATCACAGGATACGCCACCGGGCACCACGCGATCCATCATGAAACGATGGCCAAAGGTAGCGTGACTGGTGCGGACAAAGCACTCCTTAAGCCGGGTCAGTTGATACTGACCGAAGGCAAAGCCCACGTCATTGCAGATGGCGCCGATATCCCCAAGATGGTTGGCGACGCGTTCACGCTCCGCCATGATAGCCCGCAGCCACAAGGCGCGGGGCGGCACTTCGAGGGCCGTTGCGCGTTCGAGGGCCTGACACGCGGCCCAGGCATGGGATACGGTGGAATCACCGGAAACCCGGCCGGCAAGGCGAGCCAGGGACTCTGGATCCCGACCGACCGCAAGCTTTTCAATGCCCTTATGCACATAGCCCAGGCGCTCCTCCAGGTTCAGTACCATTTCGCCGACAGCCTGAAACCGGAAGTGGCCAGGTTCAATGATGCCGGCGTGCACGGGTCCCACGGGAATCTCGATGACGCCGCGACCTCGCGCACGGGCAAATGGATATTCAGTATCCGGAGCCGTCTCCCCGCGCTGGCCTGGCGAATCGACAAAATCGGGCCGCAAGGGGAACTCGTGCTCTTTCCAGGCTTGGTGCCGCGTCCAGCGGCGGCTGTCGGGTGCATTGACGAACTCAATGCCGAGCAGGTCGTGGGCATGGCGCTCGAGCCGGTCGGCCGCGGAGAAAATCGGCGCCTGTGACGGAAGCGACTCCCCCTTTCCGGTGCGGGTTTTCAATACCAGATAATCGCCGGATTTTTCCAGCACACAGAAGGCATCAAAATTGTCACCGACTGGCGAAACCCAGAAGGCACACCAGCGCAATCCGCAGTCTTGCGCAACCCTTGCCGCCTGACACCAGAAGTGTACTGAGACAGAAATGACAACTGCCGGTGGCAACGCGCTTGAATCCGGCTCACCCACCGGAATATTCGCATTGGCACAGGTATTCAAAAACGATTGGATTTCCGAGCCGGCCATCAGAGCAACCCCCGACCAGTGATAAGCTGTGTCACCTGATCGAACCATCCCGCGATGAATCCTGGGATGGCAAGACCCAGCCACAGCACCAAAAACAGATGGATATAAACAGGCAGCATATTGACTTTCAGCGCATCTTGAGAAGGCGGTTTCGCGCCAAACACCATGGGCTGCAGGTGTCTGAAAAGCCCGGAAAATGCGACGGCTATCCCTACGAGCAGCGGAATAGTCAGCCATGGCCAAGCCTCCATGGTCGCGGAGAGCAGCAGAAACTCGCTAGTAAAAACGCCAAAGGGTGGAAAGCCGGCAATGGCGACGGTGCCTATCAACAGGCCCCAGCCGACACTTGGCTGGGTACTGATCAGGCCGCGGATTCGCTCCATGCTCTGGGTGCCGGCGATCTGGCTGGCGTGTCCAACGGTCACAAAGATGGCCGACTTGGTCAGGGAATGTACCGTCATATGCAGCAGCGCGCCAAAGGTTGCAAGGGGGCCGCCCAGACCGAAGGCAAAGGTCATCAATCCCATATGCTCAATGGAAGAGTAGCTGAACAATCGCTTGATGTCCCTCTGTCGATGCAGAAACAGGCCGGCGACGATAAAAGACAGCATACCGAAACCCATCATGAGATAGCCCGCCAGATTCGGGTTGTGCACAGTCTCCCCCGCGAGGGAGCCATCGACCAGCATCTTGACGCGCACCAGCGCGTACAGGGCAACGTTGAGAAGCAACCCGGAAAGCACCGCTGACATGGGCGTCGGACCTTCGGAGTGGGCATCAGGCAACCAGTTGTGCAGGGGCACCAGCCCCACCTTGGTGCCGTAACCCACCATCAGAAACACGAAGGCGATGCCCATAACCGAGGGCTCCAGTTCGGCGGCATGCCTGTACAGCTCTGTCCACAGCAACGCATCGTCGGCGTCAGGGATAGCTTGTGAGGCGGCCAGGTACAGCAATACGGTTCCAAACAGGGCCTGCGCGATACCGACACCGCAGAGAATGAAGTATTTCCAGGCGGCCTCGACCGACTCCGGTGTTCTGTAGAGACTGACCAGCAGTACGGTTGCCAGCGTCGCGCCTTCAAGGGCTACCCACATAATGCCGAGGTTGTTGGTCGAGAGCGCCAGTTGCATGGTGAACAGAAAACCCTGAAAGCTTGCATGGTAGAGCCTCAGTCGTCCGGTACCGATACGGCCCTGCTCCAGTTCGTGCGTCATATAGGGCCGCGAGAATATCGCCGTCGTGAACCCAACCAACGCTGTCAACGCAATCAGGTACACGTTAAAGGCGTCGATATAAAAAAGCCCGCCACCGATGGGGCCCGACGCTAATACTTGCAATGCAAGGACAAAAGACGCCATGACGCCAACCGCAGATGTTGCAATGTTGAGCAGTGAAGCGGCGTTTGGCTTGGCAAGCCATCCCAGGATGAGCGCTCCCAGCAACGGGAACAGAAGTGTCCAGCCAAGTGCGATCATTTCTCACCCTCGGACAAACGGTTGAGGGCATCCACATCCAGCGACTCGATGCTTTCCCGGATATGAAAAAAGATCACACCAAAGAGTACGACGGCGACCAGCACGTCGAATGCCACTCCCAGTTCCACCACCATCGGCATTCCCTGGGTTGCCGCCACGGCCGCGAAAAAGATGCCGTTTTCCAACGCCATAAAGCCCACCACCTGGGTCACCGCCTTACGCCGAATGACCAGCATGAACATGCCCAGCATGACATTGGCCAGGCTAATGGCCACCACATCCCTGGTAACACCCTCAACCAATTGCCCGATGGGCAGAGCCACGCTATAGCAGAACACCACCAGAGCACTGGCAATAAGCAGCGTAATGCCTGGCCGCACGATGGAGTCGACATCGCGGAGGATGCCGAGCTGTCTTGCTTGCCGGGTGAGCAGCCAGGGGATAAGAGCCCCCTTCAGTATCGCTGTCAGCAAGGCCGAAACATAAAGGTGGGGGTGGCCAATATCCCAGGCGACCAGGGCCGTTGTCAGTGCCAGCAACCAGCCCTGCCATGCGAAGGTCCTGATGGTGGCAACGACGCGGGATTGGCCGAGCAACGCAAACGATGTCACCAGAATCATGGCGGCCAATGTGATGATGGCTTGTTCGACAAGCTGTAGTTCGAGGTACCGGGTCACGAGGCGCTCTCCAGCATGACGAAGCTCAGCATTCCCACCAGCGCCAGGGTAAAAGCGACCGCCAGAAATACGGGAGCCTTGAAAAACCGCATTTTGGCGATCAGGCTTTCGGCCACGGCGAGCACTGCACCGAGTATGATCAGCTTAATGCACAGCAGGACGCCGGCTATCAGGAGAGAAGCAACATCGAGCGTTTGGGCAATTCCCCAGGGGAAAAAGAGGTTGCATACCAGCACGCCATAGATCATCAGTTTGAGTTGTGCCGCCCACTCCATGAGGGCCAGCTGACGGCCCGTGTATTCAAGAATCATGGCCTCGTGGATCATGGTCAGTTCGAGGTGGGTTGCCGGGTTGTCAACGGGAACCCTCCCCGTTTCCGCGATGCCGACGAGCAGCAGCGCCAGTAAGGCGAAAAGCAGCGAAGGGCGCAGAGCCAGCCCCTGCGCGAGCATTGATTGGATGACGGTGGACAGATTGGTGCTCCCCGCCACCATTGCCAGCGCGAAGATCACCATAAGCATGGCCGGTTCCGCCAATGCGCCCACCGTCATTTCCCTGGAGGCTCCCATGCCACCAAAACTGGTGCCCACATCAAGCCCGGCCAATGCCAGGAAAAACCGCCCGAGACCGAACAGTCCCACCAGCACAATGGCATCGGCAATTCTGGCAGTCGGCAGTTCCAGCGCGATCAGGGGAACTACCGCCGCGGCGATAACGGTGGCTCCGAACACCAGATAGGGCGCGGTGCGAAAAAGGGCCGACGCCGTATGGGCAAGCAGGACCTGCTTACTGAAGAGCCTGCGCAAGTCCTTGTAAGGTTGGTTCAACGGTGGTGACCGCCGGTTTTGCAGCCAGCACTTCACCCGCTTGATCCAGGCCGAGAACAGGGGGGCGGCGGCCACGAACACCGCCATCTGCAACAGGGCAAAGAGCCACTCCACCACTTTCATGAAATCAGCCATAGCAGAACGATCAGTGTCAGAAATGAATAGGCCAAGTAATGACGAAGATGGCCTGTCTGGATTCGGGCGACATGGCGTGAGGCGTTCAGCACCCATTTTCCGACAGGTGCGTAAAACCATAGCCAAACCCTGTCTTCCACCTCCAGTTGGTACTCAAGATCTTTGGGCTTGGTGGGCAGATCGGCGTCCATTTCGCGGGTGACCTGCGTTTTCAATCGCCAAGTGTGGCGAAATACTTGTTCAAACGGCATGGCGAATGCCGTGGCCGTGTACTGCATCCGTGGCGTCAGCCCGCCGAACCCGCAATCCCAGGGGTCGCGGCGGGTTATGGGATTGCTCTTGCGGGATTTTCGCAACCAGACCCAGACGCAGAACCATGCGACGAGAGCCATCAGCACGCCCAGCATGATCAGCGGGGCACTGTAACTGGCGGTTTCCGGCCCGATTGGGGTCAACCACAGCCAGCCGTGCCGGGTCGCCGCCGCAATGGGCTGATGCAACAGGGACTCGGTTACCGTGCCGATAAGCGCTACCACCATGGTGGGCAGCAGCCCGGTGAGCACACACAACCCGGCAAGACAGGCCTGAGCGACCAACATCCCCGTTCTCACCTCCCGTGCCCGGCGGACATGTCGACTGCGTGGTTGGCCAAGAAACGAGGTGCCATAAACCCGGACAAAACATGCGGCGGCCAAGGCCCCGGTCAACGCCAATATGGCCGCGACAATGGGTATAACGGCACGCAAGACACCACTTTCCAGGGCAGTAGCCTGGAGAGCGGTCTGAAAAGTCAACCACTCCGAAACAAATCCATTGAAAGGTGGCAAAGCCGAGATGCTGAGACAGCCCAGGAGAAAGAACAACCCTGTCCACGGCATTCGCCGAAGCAAACCACCCATCGCCTCAAGGTCATGTTCGTGACTTCTCTCGATGACCGCACCGGCATTAAGGAACAGGAGGCTTTTGAACAAAGCATGATTGAGCACGTGGTACAGTGCGGCGATAAGCCCGAGCACACCCAAGATCGGAGCACCATTGGCTAAATAGGTAACCGAGAATCCAAGACAGATAAAGATAATGCCGATGTTTTCCACGGAGGAATATGCGAGCACCCGCTTGAGATCAGTCTCAACCAGCGCATAGAGAACACCGTAGATGGCGGTCAAACTGCCCACGGCAAGCAATACGAGACCCCACTCCCACCTCAGCGGTCCGAGAAAATCGAACAGTAGACGTATAAAGCCGTAGACCGCCACTTTCAGCATGACTCCGGACATCAACGCGGATATGTGGGAGGGTGCGACGGGATGGGCTTCCGGCAACCAGACATGGAGCGGAACCAGGCCGGCCTTCATGCCGAATCCGGCCAGGGCCAGGGCAAAAGCCAGGCTCGCCCACAAAGGATCCAGCTGAGCGACGCGAAAGGCGTCAAAGGTGAAGTCAGTCGAGAAACTGCCAAAGATTCCAAAGCATAGCAGTATCAGCACGGCGCCAATTTGGGCCATGAGCAAGTAAAGGAACGCCGCCCGCCTGTTGGCTGCCTGATGGTGTTCGTAGGCGACGAGGAAGTAGCTGGCCACCGACATAACTTCCCACGCCATCATAAAAGCGAACGCATCGTCGGCCAGGACAACCAGTTGCATCCCTGCCACAAATAGCCCGGTGAAGAAACCAAGAGCACTTAGCGAGTAGGGGCTTTGTTGATATTTACGGGTATAACTGGGGCCATAAATACTCACAATGGCGGTGATGATACCGATGATGCCCAGAAAAAAACCCGCCAGAGCATCGAGCCTGAGATGCCAATACAGCCAGGGAAGCCCGACCGGCAGTTCTATCGCCAGACTAACACCTTCCAAAAGCACCAAGGCAGCAATTGCCAGAGACAGTAGTCCAGACAGCCCGAGAAGCGGAAAAGCGGCCAGACGCAATATCCAAGGATAGCGATCTGCGAGCAGAGCCGACACGCTCGACCCAATGGCGGAGCTCAAAGTAGCTGCTGTCAAGTACAGGACCAAGCTATCTCTCATTCGATATCTGCCAGTTGCAATCGAACACCACGACCACGCGCCAGGCTTTCGGCCCCTTCGCCAATCAGTTCGATCCCGGCGACTTGCAAAGCGTCGACCACCTTCATCAACGACTCAACATTGCCGCGAACCGTACCGTCACAAGCTTCCATCCGCTGAATGGTAGGTAGTGACAACCCACTGATTCGAGCGAGTTCTCGTTGATCGATAGTAAGCAGCGCCCGAGCGGCTCGCATTTGGGGTCCAGTAATCATAATGACCAGAAGAATTATTGAATATCTAAAATGAATCATAATACATTCATATTGATACTTCAAATATCTTTTTTAAATATTGTCGAACTCTGATCCAGGAACAAATTCAGTCATCAACCTCGTGATTATCCATCGGACCAAACAGAGAAATCTGCAAACCCATACTGAACTCAGGTAGCTGCAAACTCAAACAATCCCACGCTCGAACGCGAGGAGCGCTAGCAGACAGGGCCTTTTTCTGTCACACCTCAGGCACTCACCCACTCCTTTAATGTTAATTATATTAATATATACATACCATATAATTTGTGTTAGGTTAGAAAAAACATCACTATCGATTTGCCTGAAAGAGGATTACGCCAATGAAGTCCACCCCCGGATTGACAGAGAAGGAAACTGTTAACTTATTAAAATGTCTTGAAAATCATGGCATCAAGAGCCCTCGCAGCCTGGTTTACAATCCCAGCTACGAACTCCTGTATATCGATGAAACAAATCCGGCGCTTGGGGGCTTCGAGGCGGGCAAGCTGACCGAGTCGGGTGCCGTGGCCGTCGACACCGGCGTCTTTACCGGGCGCTCGCCAAAAGACAAAGTATTTGTCTTGGACGATACCACCAGGGATACTCTGTGGTGGTCAGACCAGGGCAACAACGACAACAAACCTATCGATGACAAGGTATGGGCGCATCTCAAGTCTGTGGTCGGCAATCAACTCAGCGGCAAGCGTTTATATATCAACGATCTATTCTGTGGGGCAGACCCCAGCAGCCGCTTGAAGGTTCGCTTTGTCAGCGAGGTGGCTTGGCAGTCCCATTTTGTGAAGAACATGTTTATCCGTCCCACCGAAGACGAATTGAAAGACTTCGAACCGGATTTCGTGGTGCTGAACGCCGCCAAGGCCACCAACCCCCAGTGGGCTGAACAGGGGCTGAACTCAGAGAATTTCGTGGCCTTCAACTTGACGGAGGGCGTTCAGCTTATCGGCGGAACCTGGTACGGCGGCGAAATGAAAAAGGGTTTGTTCTCCGTAATGAACTATCTCTTACCGCAAAAGGGCATTGCCTCCATGCACTGTTCCGCCAATGTCGGCGAAAAAGGCGACGTCGCCATCTTTTTTGGCCTCTCCGGCACCGGGAAAACCACGTTGTCAACCGACCCCAAAAGGCAACTTGTCGGGGATGACGAGCACGGCTGGGACGACAACGGCGTATTCAATCTGGAGGGAGGCTGCTACGCCAAAACCATCAATCTGAGCCGGGAACAGGAGCCCGATATTTACAACGCCATCAAGCGCGATGCGCTTCTGGAAAATGTCGTGGTAGACGACAAGGACCGAGTTGACTATGCCGACGCCTCAAAAACCGAAAACACCCGGGTTTCCTACCCTATCTACCATATCGACAACATAGTCCGTCCCATATCGAGGGCCGGACATGCCAGTACGGTCATATTCCTCACGGCGGATGCCTTTGGGGTGCTGCCTCCGGTCGCCATCCTGAGTCAGAAGCAGATGGAATATTACTTCCTATCCGGTTACACATCCAAATTGGCGGGAACGGAGCGCGGTGTCACTGATCCTGTGCCGACCTTCTCGGCCTGTTTTGGCGCCGCGTTTCTGGCCCTGCATCCCACTCAGTATGCTGAAGTGTTGAATCAGCGCATGCAGAAGGTGGGTGCCCACGCTTATCTTGTCAACACCGGCTGGAATGGCACGGGCAAGCGAATTTCCATAAAGGCTACGCGGGCAATTATCGATGCTATCCTGTCCGGCGAACTGGCCCGGGCCGAAACTCAGACACTGCCCTACTTCCAGCTGTCCATCCCCCGGTCTTTAACTGGCGTGGATAGTGAAATTCTCGATCCCAGGAAAACCTATCAGGATTCGAACGAGTGGGATAGAAAAGCTCGCAAGCTGGCTTCTATGTTCAGGGACAATTTTGTTCAGTTTACCGATACAGATAGTGGGAGAGATCTTGTTGCTGCGGGGCCGCTGCTTTAGACGGCACTATACCTACGTGCAGGGATCTGCCCTAAGACAGAAGCATGAGACAGCTATGGAAAATCGTACCGCGAGGCTAACACTTTTAGTGGATCCCAATAAGAAAAGGGAATTCGAGAGACTCTGCGCCCTAGAAGACGTCACGCCTTCACAGAAAATCAGGCAGTTCATGCGTGACTATCTTGAACAGAAACTTGGTCCCGACTGGCGTGAAGAGGTTTTTATGGACAAAACCCAAAAGTAATAGACATGACATGTTCAAAGTTTCGGTCAGTGCAAGAAAAATGGAGAACCTATTGATACCAGTAACCGTGATCAAGGGCGACGGCGTAGGCCCCAGTATTGTCGAATCCGCCATTCAGGTACTGGATTGTGCCAACAGTGGTTTATCGTACGAGTATGTCGATGCCGGGCTGGTTGCACTGGAGAAAACGGGGGATCTGCTTCCCCAGGAATCGCTTGATTCCATTGAACGAAACCGAGTCGTACTCAAAGGTCCGTTGACAACCCCGATTGGGGAAGGTTTTTCTTCCATCAACGTCAGCCTGCGCCAGAAATTCCAATTATACGCCAATGTTCGCCCCGTGGTTTCCTTCAAGGGCACCAATGCACACTACGATGACATCGACATTATTACCGTACGGGAAAATACCGAAGGCATGTATTCGGGAGCTGGCCAAATCGTTTCAAAGGACGGTCTGATCGCCGAAGCAACCAGCATCATTAGCCGAAAAGGTGCTGAAAGAATACTAAAATATGCCTTTGACCTGGCAAGGAACAAACATCGAAAAAAAGTAACCGTGGTTCATAAAGCCAATATCCTCAAGTCGACCTCCGGGTTATTTTTGAAAGTGGCACGAGAAATTTCCCAACTCTACCCCGACATACAATCTGAAGAAATGATTGTCGATAACGCCTGCATGCAGCTTGTCATGTACCCGCAGAAGTTTGATGTTATCGTGACCACCAATTTATTCGGAGATATCCTGTCCGATCTCTGTGCCGGACTTGTCGGGGGGTTGGGCATGGCACCGGGAGCCAATATTGGCGACGACATTGCCATTTTTGAAGCCGTACACGGCAGCGCTCCCGATATCGCCGGACGAAATATTGCCAACCCGACCTCGATCATCCTGGCGGCTTGCCAAATGCTGGAGTACCTTCACAAGCCAGACCAGGCCAGAAGAATCCAGAATGCACTGCATGATGTTATAGAAAAGGGTGATAGAACCACCCCTGACTTGGGAGGGCAATCGGGAACCTCTCAATTTACTCAGGCAATCTTGGAGCGCCTGACATAGGTTTCCCGCTAATCCCCTCTTGAGAACTCAATTGGATATCCCATCGATGGAAGACTAATTTATGGGTATTCAACGCTGTTTAATATATCACGACAACTGCAGCCATCGCCAGGACGGCAACCAGTGTCCGCAGTGGTGTGTGGTCTCCACTCGTCGCAGTAATACATGCTTTAGTATCAGTGATTGCTCTCGGCGGTCTACTGGGTTTGGTACCCATGGCAGCGCTCGCGGCATTGCTATTTATTGTCACCTGGAACAAAGATGAGCGAAGCGAGGTCGGCGTGAAACAAAGCCTAGAAGAAGCGCGCAACCTCTTAGACAGTCTGCGCTCACCCCGCAAGGATATTGTCGGCGAACCGCTGTCCTGTTGCACCAGTGTAAAGGCTGCGCGCCTGTTCCTTACCTCGGCGCTCGAGACCAATCTGGTGGATGTTGATGCCTTGCTGGCACAGTATCTGGTCCACACAGGGCGTGCTTCAGGCTGGATGAGTCGCCTTGCCGACGGCACCCTGCTGAGTCTGCGACCCCACGGATAGTAGCCGAAGCAGAAACATGCCCTCATGCTAGTAGCTGCCTGTTTCCGGAGCATTCCTATTCCGTATTAGCCGTAGATGCCACATGAGAATTGCCCTATACCGGCCCTTTGAAACGGCCAAAGGGCTACAGGAAGGGGCAAGGGAATGGCGCCAAGGGGAAAGGCTCTACCTGAAAAAGCCAAAAGGCTCCCTTTCCAGCCCGACATCTGGGGATAGCCATGCTCTCCTTGCTTCGGTACAAATTGTTCCACCGAAAAAGGCGTCAGCTCTCAACGGACTCTGGTACCGGCCCGTCTGAGTTACTGCGACCACAACCCGCCTCAATTTTGCTGGCCACACCGCGTCGGCAGAAGCTGCTGGATCATATCTGGGAACGCACGTCACTCTCTCGAGCCCAGTTCGCTTTGTTTTATCTGGCTCCGCTGGAGCGCTACGCCGAACTTGTGCAGCAATTCCCCGCATCCGAAAGTCACCACCATGCCTACCCCGGCGGCATGCTGGATCATGGCCTGGAGATTGTTGCCTACGC
>Ga0172382_10006517_pt1 | contig 16911 bp, 10 predicted proteins | sample Leawel138RmetaG_FD_122245 | JGI IMG/M metagenome (GOLD analysis project Ga0172382, IMG submission 122245) | Leachate microbial communities from a municipal landfill in Southern Ontario, Canada - Leachate well 138R metaG | ecosystem: Engineered > Solid waste > Landfill > Unclassified | place...
CACGCTGTCAGCTTCACCCGCTGCAATCCACGCAGTGCGTTTCCGAGGTAGATTGCCGAGGCTGTGCGCACGTCGTCCATTGACGGCGTGCGTTCGAGTACACGCGCGTCCTCAAGCATCTGCCGTCGCAGCACCCCATCCAGCACGCCCGCCGAGAGTGGCGGCGTGTGCAGGACACCGTCGCCGGTGTCGATGAAGACGGTGCTGCGTGCGCCCTCGCTTACTTCGTTTCTTTCGTTCAGGAACAGGGCGTCAAAATAGCCCCGGGCCATCACGTCGTGCAGTGCGCGGTCATAGGCTTCGCGTGCCGTCGTCTTGTGCCGCAGCAGCATGTCTGCGCTGTCGACCCGTTCGTGCCATTGCACGATCTCCGGCGGCGTCGTCGGCGGCGCATCCAGCACCTGACTGGCGACGACAAGACGTCCGGCGTGCGACAACGCCAGTCGTACGCGGAAAATGCCGGGCGCCAAGGTGCGTCCGTGCGCGAGCAGGGCGGCCCGCACCGCATCGATGTCACATGCATGGCCGAAATATCGGGATGACTGCCGCAGCCTGGAGAGATGCCTCTCAATGAGCGGGAAAACGGGCGCGGCGCCTACTTCACAGCGCAGCGTCTCGATGAGGCCGAATGGCGCACCGAGTTCAGTCAGAAAGCGCCCTTTCAGCAGGCATTCGTCCCATTCGGATTCAGCTTCCGAGTCGGCCACCACGCCGCTCCCGAGATTCAGCCGGAAGCGACCGTCGGGCCGCACCTTAAGCGTCCGGATGGGTACGTTGAAGCTGAAGTCGCCATCGGGCGCGACCCACCCGAGGGCACCGCAGTACAGGCCGCGCGGTTCGCGCTCGAGTTCGCTAATGATCTCCATCGCGCGAATCTTTGGTGCGCCGGTGACCGACCCGCAGGGAAACAATGCGCGGAATATCGTGATCAGATCTGCATCGACCGGCTGGGCGTACACGGACGACGTCATCTGCCACACCGAGGGATAGGCTTCGATCGTGCACAGCGATTCGACCTTGACACCGCCCGCGGGTGCGAGCCGGCCCAGGTCGTTGCGGATGAGATCGACGATCATCACGTTTTCGGCGCGATCCTTCGTCGAGTTCGCGAGCGCGTCCGGCTTGCTCGAACGCGGCGCAGTGCCTTTCATCGGGCGGCAACTCAGCCGTTTGCCGCTGCGCTCGACGAAAAGCTCGGGTGAGCGCGACAGGATGGCGCCGTCGGCATCGGCGATGAAGCCGCCGTGAGCAACCGGTTGCGCTTCCATCAGACGCCGATACAGCGCCAGCGGCGAGCCATAGAGGGTACCGGTAAGCGGCCAGGTGAAGTTGACCTGATAGCAGTCTCCGGCATGGATCAGCTCGCGGATGTGGCCGATTGCCGCGAGGTACTCGGCCCGTTCGATGCCGCGCTCGAGCCCTGCCACACCAGCGCTCTGGTGGTGCTCGTCGAGGGACGACAATTCTTCGTCGATCCGCGCCAGGCTCCCGGCCTGCGACATGCGTTCGCCGTGAGCAAACACCCACGCGCTGAGCAGGGGTGCATCGTCATCGGGCAGCCGTGCCTGCAGCCGGGGTTCGAGTGCATAGCCCAGCTCGTAGGCTGCGGCCACTGCAACCCAGTAACCTTGCGTGCGCGCAGTCTCGATCTTGCGGAACGTGGATTCGATCTCGCCCGCCGATCTGCAAACCAGTTTGTATTGCAGACCGGTCAGCCACAGATGCTCACCGCCGGGAAGGTTGTCGTCGAACAATGCCCAGGTGGGCGTGGCCGTCGCGTCAGGCGTAAGGCGCGCCGTCACGACCACGCACGCCCGTTAAGCGCTGCGGTGCGCGTGAGGCAGTGTCGAGCGCAGAGGTGGGCCCGGACAGGCAAGGCTGCAGGCAGGCAGGCGGGGAGCTGGCTGTTCATCGTCAGGTTTGTAGAGGAGGGCGGTGAGGGTGAAATTCTAATGCCAAAGGTCGTGCTGATTGTGCCCGCAGACGGCCGCTGACCGGGGTTCGAAAAACCGCAATGGTGCCGCGATGCGCACGGGGCGGCGAGCGCATTTCCGAGCTTTCTGCCTGCGCCCGCGGCTTCGCGTGCCCGCGTTGTTGCGCTGCGCCGGGGGTGGGGGTCGATTGTGCCCGAGTTGCAGTGCTGCACAAACCTGCGATTCCCGGTGGACTTTCGTTAAACTCTCGCCTTCGACTTCGTGCGCCGCTGGTTGGCGTGCGCAGAATCTGCTGACTCCGAGGACTGCTCCGTGAAGTACATCTCCACCCGTGGCCATGCCGGCCTGCCCGCCAATCCGGAATTCTGCGACATCCTGCTCGGTGGCCTCGCCCCCGACGGCGGTCTCTACCTGCCGGAGTCCTATCCGCTGATCGGCCGGGAAGAGCTCGATGCCTGGCGCTCGCTGTCGTATGCGGAGCTGGCCTTTGCCATTCTGTCGAAGTTCATCACCGACATTCCCGCCGCAGACCTGAAGGCGATCTGCGACAAGACCTACACCGCTGCCGTTTACTGCCACGTGCGCCCAGGCGACAAGGCCGCAGACATCACGCCGGTGCGCTGGCTGGAGGACGGCAAGCTGGGCCTGCTCGAGCTGTCGAATGGCCCCACGCTGGCATTCAAGGACATGGCGATGCAGCTGCTCGGCAACCTGTTCGAGTACGTGCTGGCCAAGCGCGGGGAGAGCATCAACATCCTCGGCGCGACCTCGGGTGATACCGGCTCTGCGGCCGAGTACGCGATGCGCGGCAAGCACGGTGTGCGCGTGTTCATGCTGTCGCCGCACGGCAAGATGAGCGCCTTCCAGCGTGCGCAGATGTACTCGTTGCAGGACGACAACATCTTCAATATCGCCGTGACCGGCATGTTTGACGATGCGCAGGACATCGTGAAGGCCGTCTCCAACGATCATGCGTTCAAGGCGAAGCACAAGATCGGCGCGGTGAACTCGATCAACTGGGCGCGCGTTGCCGCCCAGATCGTGTATTACTTCAAGGGCTATTTCGAAGCCACCAAGTCAAACGACGAGCAGGTTGCCTTCTGCGTGCCTTCGGGCAATTTCGGCAACATCTGCGCCGGCCACATCGCGCGCCAGATGGGTTTGCCGGTGGCAAAGCTGATTCTCGCCACCAACGAGAACAACGTGCTCGACGAGTTCTTCCGCACCGGCGTGTATCGCCCGCGCAAGGCCGCCGAGACCAGCGTGACCTCAAGCCCGTCCATGGACATTTCCAAGGCGTCGAACTTCGAGCGCTTCGTGTTCGATCTCGTCGGCCGCGACCCGAAGAAAGTGGCCGAGCTGTGGGCGGAAGTCGATGCCGGCCGGCCTTTCGATCTCAGTGCCACGCCGTGGTTTGCCCGCCTGGACGACTTTGCCTTTGTGTCGGGCAGCAGCAGTCATGCCGACCGTCTGGATACCATCCGCAGCATCTACGAAACCTACGGCGTGATGATCGACACCCACACCGCCGATGGCGTCAAGGTCGCGCGCGAACTCGCGGCTGAAGTCCCGGCCGGTGTGCCCTTGCTGGTGCTGGAAACAGCGCTCCCGGTCAAGTTCGCCGAAACCATCCGCGAAGCGCTCGGACGCGACCCCGAGGTGCCGGCCGATCTCCAGGGCCTGGAGGCGCTGCCGCAGCGCGTTGAAGTGATGGCGCCTGACGGTGAGAAGATCAAGCGTTTCATCGCGGAACGGGTCTGACGCGTTGCTGTAATGCGTGGCGGGCGCTGGCACATCCAGCGCCTCCCCCGGTTTTATGGCTTTAGTTGTAGTTGAAGGCGTCACCGCGTTACACTCGAACGACAGATATGTAAGCAGATACGACGTGCATCTTGACGGTGCGTGGAATGTTTGACTTGCATGGGTTTTGTGAACGAAGTCTTCAACCGGTAGCCAGATGAGCGTTGTCAGTGCCGAGCCTGCTGCCGTGCAGTCGGCTAGAAACCTTAACGATGCAAGGGTGATCGCTCATGAGGTGATCGAGTTTCTAATCACTCACGGGCTTCATCCCGGCCCGATCAATTACGCCGTTGCCTACGAGTACCGGATGGGGGGTGACCCTGCGCTGAATGCCCGCATCGACGCCCACCTTGCCGCCGGTAAACGGCTCGACGATTTGTTGATGCGCGAACTCTATGACGAGCATCTTGCTGTCGAGCAGCTGCGCAATCTGCGCGGTCTGGGCGGAGACCTGCAGCAACTGGTCGATGGCCTGATCGGCGATATCCACGAAGCGGGCCACCATGCGTCGGGCTTTCACTCAACGGTGGAAAACAACATCAGTCTGTTGAAGCACCGCAAGGACGGTGAAGCCGTGAATGCGATCGCTGCAGACCTGCTGGCAGCGACAGTCAAGGTGCATTCGAGCAACGCGGCCCTGAAGGCGCGCCTCGAATCCGCAGACCAGGAGGCACGGAAGCTGCGCGACGAGCTTGAGCGTCATCGGCGCGAGGCGCTCAGCGATCCGCTGACCGGTCTGTTCAACCGCAGGGGCATGGAATACCACCTGGACGAAATGGCTTCATCGTGCGCGCACGAGCCGCTCTCCGTGGTCGTTCTCGATATTGATCATTTCAAGCATATCAACGATACCTACGGCCATACGGTCGGAGATGTCGTCATTCGCCATGTTGCCAGGGTGATGCAGAGCGCGGTTTGCGAAGAGGATGTGACCGTGCGCTTTGGCGGTGAGGAGTTCGTCATCCTGATGCCGCGGCGCAACCTGAACGAGGCGGAGGCGCTGGCGGAATCCATACGCGTCAAGGTCGAGCGTCTGCGTCTCATCCGGCGTCAGGACAAGCTCGCCCTCGATCCGTTCACCGTTTCGCTCGGGGTGGCGTGTCGACGCGAAGGCGAGGGCTTCGACGGCATCTTCGAGCGTGCCGACAAGGCGTTGTATGCTGCCAAGAACAGTGGGCGCAACCGCGTGCTGACCGAGCTCGCACTGAATTGACGGTGTTCGTTCCCGTCAACGATGTGCGTGGCTATTGACGTTAACCGGTGCGGCTTCTACAATCCGGCCTCTTTCGCGAAGGGCGGTTAGCTCAGCGGTAGAGCACTGCCTTCACACGGCAGGGGTCACTGGTTCGATCCCAGTACCGCCCACCACGGTGGGTCCTCATCGCGAAAGCCGGCAGAGGGTTTGATCCCGGCTGACCGGGCGGTTAGCTCAGCGGTAGAGCACTGCCTTCACACGGCAGGGGTCACTGGTTCGATCCCAGTACCGCCCACCAGATACCAACCCCGACGTCGTTGCGACGGCGGGGTTTTTTTATTTTCAGACTGTGGCGACGTCCTTGCACCGAGCTTGTCCGCGCCCAATGCCAGGGGAAATTCGATGACTGCTCACGTTCGCACCCGCTTCGCGCCAAGCCCCACGGGTTATCTGCATATCGGTGGTGCCCGCACCGCCCTGTTCTCGTGGGCCTATGCCCGTCATCACAAGGGCGATTTCGTGCTGCGCATCGAGGACACCGACCTTGCCCGCTCCACCCCCGAGGCGGTGCAGGCCATCCTCGATGGCATGAAGTGGCTGGGGCTTGATGCGGACGAAGGCCCGTTCTACCAGATGCAGCGCATGGATCGCTACAAGGAAGTGATCGGGCAGATGCTTGCCGCGGGTACGGCCTACCATTGCTACACCAGCGCGGAGGAGCTCGACCAGCTGCGTGAAGCCCAGCGCGCACGCGGCGAAAAGCCGCGCTACGACGGCCGCTGGCGTCCGGCGCCGGGCAAGGTTCTGCCGCCGGTGCCCGAAGGCGTGAAGCCGGTCGTGCGCTTCTGCAATCCGGTTGATGGTGTGGTGGCGTGGGACGACCTGGTCAAGGGCCGCATCGAGATCGCCAATGCGGAAATGGACGACCTCATCATCGCCCGTCCCGATGGCACGCCGACCTACAACTTCTGCGTGGTCGTTGACGACTGGGACATGGGCATTACCCAGGTGATTCGCGGTGACGACCATGTAAACAACACGCCGCGCCAGATCAACATTCTGAAGGCGCTCGACGCGCAGGTACCGCAGTACGCCCACCTGTCGATGATTCTCGGCGACGATGGCACCAAGCTCTCGAAGCGCCACGGTGCCGTGAGCGTGATGCAGTACGACGATGAAGGCTACCTGCCGGAGGCGGTCATCAACTATCTGGCGCGTCTGGGCTGGAGCCACGGCGACGACGAGGTCTTCACCCGCGAGCAGTTCGTCGAGTGGTTCGACCTTGATCACATCACGCCCTCGGCTGCGCAGTTCAATACCGAGAAACTCAACTGGCTCAACGCCCACTACATGAAGCAGGCGGACAACAGCCGCCTGGCTGGTGAAGTGGCAAGCCGCCTTGCCCGTCGTGGCGTGGATCCTGAAGCCGGCCCCGCGCTGGATGCCGTGGTGGGGCTGTACAAGGATCGTGCTACCAACCTGAATGAACTGACGGATTCGGCCGAGCTGTTCTGTGCCGACGTGCATCCCGCACCCGAAGTGGTCGGTCAGCACCTTACCGAGACCGCGCGTGCGGCGCTCGCAAGTCTGCGCATGCGGCTCGAGGCTGTGGCGTGGGAAAAGGCTGCGCTGAGCCAGGCGATCAAGGACACCATGGCCGAACATGGCCTGAAGATGCCCCAGGTCGCGATTCCGCTTCGGGTCGCCGTTCTCGGCGTCCCGCAGACACCGTCGATCGACGCTGTGCTTGAGGTATTGGGGCGCGAACGGGTGTTGTCGCGTCTGGCCCGTTATGGCTGAGAGCCGGTGCTCAGGGGCTGGTCACTGGCGTGGGCGGGCTTGATTCCGATGGTTCGGGCGTGTGGACGGTGACCCGGTCGCGCCCGGCTTTCTTGGCGCTGTAGAGCGCCTCGTCCGCGCGCTTGAGGGCGGCTTCTGCCGAGGGATCACGCGCGCTCAGGCTCGCAATGCCGATGCTGACGCTGATCTGTATCGGCTTGTTTTCAAAGATCGAAGGTGACGTTTTGATACGCTCGCGCAGGCGTTCGGCGAGTTCGCGTGCGCCCTCTATACCGTCGCCAGGCAGCACGATTGCGAATTCCTCGCCACCCAGACGCCCGATTGCATCGGTCTTGCGCAAGGTGTCGCTGACGATTTCCACGAAATGCTTCAGTACCGCGTCTCCCGCTGCATGTCCGTAGGTGTCGTTCACGTGCTTGAAGTGGTCAAGGTCGGCCATCAGCAGCGTGACCGCACCGCCCTTGCGTTTCAGGCGGGCAAGCTCGTCATCGAGTCGCTCCAGAAACTGGCGACGGTTGGACGCGCCGGTCAGGGGGTCGGTGGTGGCCAGTTGCAGCAGCGCCTCGCGTTTTTCCTTCAGCTCCGAAATGTCGCGGAACACGACGACGGCGCCCCCGCGTTGATCGCCGTCGTGGATTGGTGAAACGGTCAAGGCCACCGGGAAGAAGGTGCCGTCGGCACGGATGAACGTGTCTTCACAGCTCCTGCGCTTGCCGTCGCGCAGGGTCTGGAATATCGGGCAGCTTGCGTCAGGATAGGGCGAGCCGTCAGCGTGATGATGGTGAAACAGGTGGTGCTGGTTTCGTCCGACAGCGTGTTCGGCGGAGTAGCCAAGCATCGCCAGTGCGGCAGGGTTGATGAAGCTGGTCACGCCGTCGGGCCCCACTCCATAGATCCCCTCTCCGGCCGTGTTCAGCAGCAGGGCGTTCTGCCGTGACAAGCGTGTGACGGCTGCGGTCTGCAGGTCAAGCTGACGCTTCCATTCCCGGCGTGACAGGTTCAGCAACAGCAGGACGATCAACTGCACCACTGCGTAGCCGACAAGCGCGTTTCGCACCGTGTCGCTGCGCGCTGCCCGGTGCGCAGCAAGCGTTGGGGCCGCGTCACGCCAGATCAGAATGGTGCCGGCTTGCGGGCTCCTGGGATCCTGTTTGCCCAGGAAGTCGATCAAGGGGAAGCGGATGAGCTGAAATCGTTTGCCTTCCCAGGCCTGAAGCCATGATTCGGCCTTGGGCTTGCCGCGACCGATCAGGGATGCTGCAAGCCATCCGGATGCCTCGGGGCGAGAAGCGGACAGCAGAAAGCAGCAGGTGCCACGGTCGGGAGGAGGTGAGGGTTGATAAACCGACCACATCGAGCTTGTCACGCGTTCAGAATTCAACAGGACGGCGATGCCGATATCGAGCTTCTCGCTCAGTCGCCTGAGCAATCCGTCGACGCCGATACCAACTTCAAGCGTGCCGACGTACTCTCCCTGTTCGGAGGACCGTTGTGCGTCGATCATTGGCGGGCTTCCGTCCGTGTGGCGCCGAATGATTGCCGCTCCGCCCCGGATGCCGGCGAAGGTACGACCGATTTCGAAGCCGCTACGGGGAATGAGATCGCTTTGAATGCTGCGGAGCATCGGCCTGATGTCGATCAGGCTGTCACCATAACGCTCCCTGGCATGAAAGCGGAGGAAGGAGCGCAGGTCCGGAGTGAGCAGGAACTGAAGCTGGCGCAGGTCGAACATGCGATTCAAGTCCTGCCACTGACGGTCCAGCTTGGCGGTCAGCGCGGCGCGCAGCTGGACGGCTCGCACGTCATCAGCGTCGGCGCGGCCGCGCAAGACATGGTCTGCTTCCCCCAGGATGTTTGCGATTTCGGGGTCGGAAGCCATGGTGTACGCCAGTGCCCGGGCCTCATGTTCGAGTTCGTCCATGGAGGCTTCATAAATGCTCTGCAGGCTGACCGCCTGAGCCTCCAGCTGCAATTCCAAGCGGATGTCATGTTGATTCAGCGATAACATCGCAATGCCCGCGAAGAGGGCTGCAAGTGCAGTGCTGGCAATCAGGACGACAAGCGTATAAGGCACAACGGTGACCAGAAAATGATCAGCATCAGTCTAACCCCGGCGCCGCCATGCGTTCGTGACAAGTGTCAATGAAGCGCACGAATAGCCTGGCCCCGGGCACGGAACTCAACCAGCGAACGTCTCCGGACGCCGCACGCTCACGTCGGCGACGAGTAACGCAGAGATGATCGGCATCATCGCGGCGAAGGCGGCGAAGACGCGGGTGGCGCGCAGCGCCCCGACCTGTGCGGCAGCCACCAGGCCCATCTCCAGCCGGAAGCGGCAGAGCGCGCCCTTGCCCGGCACGAAGAACAGCGCGATTGCATCCATGCCGGGCCGAGTCCGGTGGGTTTCAGTCTTCGGTGGCTGATTGACGCACGGAGCGCAACAGAAAGCGAGCGGGATCGACCGCAGCGATCAGATCGTTTTCTACAGGGGAGGGGTCCCCGCAGATCAGGGATGCCAGTAACTCCCCGGCGAGCGCCGACCATACAAGACCGCGGGCGCCGAAGCCGGATAGAGCATAAAGCCCTGGCTGGCGGGGTATCGCGGACAGCGGTGTCCGGGGGGCAACAGCGCCTGCGACCGGTACCGCGCCGATCATTGGCAGGCGGTCGGGCGATGCCGGGCGAAATCCCACCCTCCCGCGCAGTGTCGTGGCATCGAGGTCGGCGGTGTAGCCCGGCAGCATGGCCTCGAGTTTGTCGATGTTCTCGCGGTGATCACGTTCGCGCAGATGTGTTTCATCATCTCCGACATCGAAGGTCGCGCCGGCGCAACGCAGCCCGTCCACCTCGGGGCTGACATAGCCCATGCGGCATATCACGACTCGCGGCGCGCTCCCGGTGGCTGCCTCGAGCAGGCTCACCTGACCACGGGCGCTGACCATCGGCAGTGCTTCAGCCAAGGGAAAATCGCTCAACCCCGTTCCGGCGGCGAGGATGAGGACCGGCGCAGCGGCAATGAGGCATCCGTCGCCATCGAAGGCCCGCCATTCGTCGGCGACCCGTTCAATCTGTGCGACCGGACGGCCGAAGTGGCTGCGGACCCGCTGCGGATGGGCTGCCAGGTTGGCCGCACACAGCGTCGGCGGTTGCACCCAGCCGCTGTCGGAGAACCACCATCCACCCAGTGCCACCGGCCAGCCACCGATTCGTTCCGCTTCGTCAGCATCGACGAAACGCAGCAATGACTCGGGCAGGGCCAGGCGCTCGACCACGGACTGCATCTTGCTCAACTGCGCCGCGTCCCGTGCCAGATGCAGCACGCCACAGGCCTCGGCCCGCAGCGCCATGCCGCGCGCCCGCAGGCGACGAATGTGGCGCCAGCCATAGAGCGTTCCGGTTCGCGTCAGCCTGCTCATCCGGTTGTCGTCAAGGCTCGGCAGCGGGCGCAGTACGCCGGCGTGGTTGCCCGAGGCGCGTTGGCCGGGGCGGTCGGCCGCGTCGATGACGTCCACCGTCCAGCCACGAGCGGCGAGTCGTTCGGTCGCAGAACTGCCGGCAACGCCGGCGCCGATCACGATGGCGTGGCGCACTGTTGGAACATCCGGTTTGTGAGCGGCGGTGTTCTCGTCCCCTGGTCTGACGCGACGACCGAGGTGGCGGCCGCGCAGCATCTGGCGCTTGCCTGCGAAACCGGGCGCTTTCTCCACTTCGAAACCGGCGCGTCGCAGGCCTTCGCGCACCTCGCCGGCAACCGACCAGGTTGCCAGTGTGGCGCCAGGCGCTGCCATCCGGCCCAGCAGGTAAAAGACCTTCTGCGACCACAGGTCCGGATTGCGGGCGGGCGAGAACCCGTCGAGCAGGAAGGCGTCGGCGCGAACGTCGAGTTGCGCCAGTCCGTCGCGAGCATCGCCAAAGTACAGGGTCAGGAAAACGCGATCATCATCCAGGTGCAGGCGATGCACGCCGGGCGTCAGGCTGGGCCAGGCCGCCCGGAGTTCGGCGGCGAGTTGTGCAAACTCGGGCCAGCGTGCGTGCAGCGCGGCGAGGTCGTTGACACTGAACGGGTGCAGTTCGCAGGAGACGAAATGAAGTGTCGCAGCGCGTTCGGGGTCGCTTCGCCATGCAGCCCAGGTCGCGAGAAAATTCAGCCCGAGCCCGAAGCCGGTCTCGACGATGACGAAGCGGTCGCGTCCGCGCCAGCGCGCGGGCAGTCCGTTGCCGCCCAGAAAAACATGGTTCGCCTGGCCGACTGCACCGGCTGCGGAATGATAGACGTCCCCGAAGGTGTCGGAGTAAGGCGTGCCGTCGTCGGCAAGGATGTAACTGGCAGGCAGGATTGGCATGGCAGGTTGGACGAGGTGGTGAGGCGACGCTCAAGGACCGGAGCTGGCTCCGACCCATACGTTGCGCGATTCGGTCGCCATCTTATCCCTTTCAGTGCATTGCCGAGACGGCGATGCCCGCATTCGCCCATTCTGGCGTGCTTTCGCAGACGTGGGGCGTGCATCCGGTGTACGCTCCGGTCAGCCCGAATTTCCCATAGTCATCCAGGTACATGTCCATTTTTACGCGCAGATCCGCCGATCGCCTTGCCTCGCTGCTGATCCTGTTCATGAGCTTCATTGCCATCCTGTCCGGTGCCGGCAGTGGCGTGCCGGAATGGATCGGCGGCGTGGCGGCATGGGGCGCGGTGGCCCTGATGTGGCCGGGGCTGGATCACCGTCAGCGCCAGGTGGCGTGCTTACTGATCGGCATTGGCGTGGCAGCGCTGGTGTGGTCGGGCCTGCACAGCGGGCAGTGGCCCTGGACTGGCGTGCTGACAAAGAACATCGCGCTGCTGGGGATGCTGGCCGGGGTCAGCTTTCTCCAATTGCTCGGCCTGGGTGAGGCGGGGGCTTCTCCACGCGGCCCGGGCGCACTGTGGCGCACGATTGCGGGCGTCCATGCCTTTGGTGCGGTCATCAACCTGTCAGCGGTCTTCATCATGGGCGATCGCATGGGGGGTGGAAAAGCGCCGTCGATCGCTCAGCTCAATGCACTCACGCGCGGATTTCTGGGGGCGGCGTTGTGGTCGCCGTTTTTCGCGGCCACGGCCGTGGCACTCACCTATGCACCGGGCGCCACACTGGCTGAAGTGGCGGCTGCCGGCATTCCCCTGGCGCTGGTGCTGATCGTTCTCGCGGCGCGCGACCTGTTGCGCGATCCCGCGCTTGGCCGTGATTTCGTCGGCTACCCAATGCGCCCCGCGGCACTTTGGGTGCCCGTGTTGCTGGCCTTGATCGTCATTTCCGGACACTGGCTCCTGCCTTCATGGTCGACGCTTGCGGTCATCACCTTTGCCGCGCCCTTGATGGCCGTCGCCGTACTGGTCGTGCGTTCGGGCGTGGTGGAAGGGTGCACGCAGATGGCCCGCCATGTGGTACGTCGCCTGCCGGCGATGCGGGGGGAGATGTCCCTGTTTCTTGCCGCGGCCGTATTTGCAACCGGACTGGACGCACTGATTGCCAGCAGTGGCGGCTGGCTGCCCATGACGCACGTGGGTGCAGCGCAGGCGGCAATGGTGCTGGCGGGCATGATCTTCCTCTGTGTGCTCGGTATCCATGCGGTGATCTCGATTACCACGGTTGCTGCCTGGCTGGCGCCGCTGAACCCGGATCCGGTGCTGATGGCCGTCGTCTACGTGCAGTGCTGGGCCATCGGTCTGGCGGCCAGCCCGATGTCGGGGATCCATCTGGCCTTGCAGGGGCGCTACGGGGTGTCGGGAGGGGCCATGGCGCGTGGCAATGTGCGCTACAGCCTGCAGGCCTATGTGGCGGCTGTCGTCGTGCTGTTCATGGTGGCGTGGTGGCGCGGGCTGTGAGGGCGCCGACCGCGCTGCCGCGCAGGCAGCATCGTCGCCGTGATCCAGCCCGTTCATCGCCCGAATGCATTCATGCCAATGCGCTGAAATGACACGCTGACGTCACCTGAGGGGCTGCGGGGTGCGATTTGTCAGTGCACCGCGATGCGTTCAACACGTAAAATATCGCCCCGTTCGTATGTTTGCGCGGTGCATCGTCCGACGCCATTCAGTCTCGTTATTTTCCGGGTCTTGCCTGTCGGCCACCCTGGTGTGCTCTTTCTGCGCGCGCTGTCGACATGCGTGGCATCGGCCGGAAAACGTCATGGCTCGGTTCGAGCCGAACTAACTATAAATCTGCACGCAGGACAAGCTGTCGTCACGTTTTACGGAGAAGCAGCAATGAATGAGTTTGTCGGCACGCTTAACGGCGTCATCTGGAGCCCGGCCCTGATTTACCTGTGCCTCGGCGCCGGGCTGTACTTTTCGATTCGAACCCGTTTCATGCAGGTGCGCAGCCTCGGCGAGATGATCCGCCTCACCTTCACCGGCAAGGCTTCGCCATCCGGTGTGTCCTCGTTCCAGGCGCTGACCATGTCGCTGTCGGGCCGGGTCGGGACCGGCAACATCGCCGGTGTCGCCACGGCCATCACCTTTGGTGGTCCGGGTGCCGTGTTCTGGATGTGGACGGTTGCCTTCCTCGGCGCCTCCACCGCCTATGTGGAATCGACCCTCGCGCAGATTTACAAGGAGAAGGACGACGAGGGCATGTACCGCGGCGGTCCCGCGTATTACATCGAGAAATGCATGGGGCAGAAGTGGTACGCCTGGATTTTCGCGGTGTCGACGGCCATCGCAATGGGCTTGCTGCTGCCCGGCGTGCAGGCCAACAGCATTGCCTCGGGGCTGCAGAACGCATGGGGTATCAACCCCGCGGTGAGCGCCACCTGCATCGTGCTCCTGCTGGGCTTCATCATCTTAGGGGGCGTGAAGCGGATCGCGCTCTTTGCCGAGATCGTCGTGCCTTTCATGGCGCTGGCCTACATTCTGGTGGCGATGGTGATCGTGCTGCTGAACATCGACCACGTGCCCGGCATGATCGCGCTGATCTTCAAGAGCGCTTTCGGTCTCGAGGCCGGCTTCGGTGCGGTGCTCGGCCTGGCCGTACAGTGGGGTGTGAAGCGTGGCGTGTATTCCAACGAAGCCGGTCAGGGCTCGGGCCCGCATCCCGCGGCCGCGGCCGAGGTGTCGCACCCGGCCAAGCAGGGTTATGTGCAGGCCTTCTCGGTGTACATCGATACCCTGTTCGTGTGTTCGGCGACGGCCTTCATGCTGCTGTCGACAGGCATGTACAACGTACAGGCGCCCGATGGCGCGATGCTTGCCAACGGGCTTCCCGGCATGGAAGCCGGCCCCGGCTACACGCAGGCGGCGGTCGAATCCGTGTTGCCGGGCTTCGGCAGCACCTTTGTTGCGCTGGCCTTGTTCTTCTTCGCTTTCACGACCATCGTGGCCTACTACTACATGGCCGAGACCAACATCGCCTACATCAACCGCAAGGTGCACCGGCCGTGGCTGTACTTCGTCCTCAAGATCGCCATCATGGTGGCCGTGACCTACGGCTCGGTGAAGAGTGCTGGTGCGGCGTGGGATCTGGGCGACGTCGGTGTGGGCATCATGGCCTGGCTCAACATCATCGCCATCCTGATCATTCAGAAGCCCGCACTGCTGGCGCTCAAGGACTATGAGCAGCAGAGGAAAGAGGGCAAGGATCCGAGCTTCGATCCCGAAAAGCTCGGGATCCGCAACGCCGATTTCTGGGAAGGTCGCAAGTAAGGATCACCGCGTGGCGCCTGTCAGCTGAAGCTGCGTCGTTGCCTTCAGGGCAGGCAGTGCCCCGCAGCACTGCCCGGCCCAGGAATTCCACGGGTCGAGCAGTGCGATTAAGGGCCGAGGCTCAGTTGTGGGCGAGTTCGCGTGCTCGCAGGCGCGAACGTTGTGAAGACATCAGCATGTGGTTGGCGGTGAGCACCGCGACCGAAACCGCCAGCACGATGATCGTTGCAAGTGCGTTGATCTCCGGTTTCAGGCCGTGATGCAGGCGGGCGAAGATCAGCACCGGCAGTGTGGTGCTGCCCGGATCGGAGAGCATGGCAGCGAGTACGAAGTCATCCATCGACAGGGTGAAGGTCAACAGCCAGGCCGAGATCAGCGCCGGGGCAATCACCGGTACGGTCACCACGAAGAACACCTTGAACGGCGGGCAGCCGAGGTCGAGTGCGGCTTCTTCCAGCGAACGATCCATTTCACGCAGGCGCGATTGCACAAGCACGGCGGCGTAGGCCGCGCATAGCGTGGTGTGTGCGGCCCAGATCGCCAGTGCCCCGCGCCCGCCGAGAAAGGACAGCGCCGGGTGCGTGAACAGCAGCACCAGCGACAGCCCGGTCACCACTTCGGGCATCACCATCGGTGCCGTGGTCATGCCGGCGAAGAAGCTGCTGCCGAAATAGGGCCGGTAACGTGTGAGCACGAAAGCCGCGGCGGAGCCGACCACGACCGCGGCGGTGGCGGCCAGGGCGCCGATGCGCAGCGACAGCCAGGCCGCGGACTGGATCTCGCGGTCGTCGAGCAGAGCCCGGTACCAGCGCAGCGAAAAACCGTCCATCTGAGTGGTGATCTCGCCCGCGGTGAAGGAAAACACCACCAGACACAGAATGGGGATGTAGAGAAAGGCGAACACCAGGCCGAGCCAGCCCCGTGCGCCCCAGCGGTGTGCGGCGCCGCTCATGGCTGCTCCTCCGCTTCGCGCTGGCTCGAGCGGTTGAACACGATGATCGGCACGATCAGCAGCAACACCATCATCACCGCAACGGCTGCGGCCATCGGCCAGTCCTGGTTGGGGCCGAAGTCGTCCCAGATGTTGCGCCCGATCATCTGTACGTCACCGCCACCGAGGAGGTCCGGAATCACGAATTCACCCACGGCGGGAATGAACACCATCATCGCGCCGGCGATGATGCCGTTGCGCGACAGCGGCAGCGTGACCGACAGGAAGGTGGTGAGCGGGCGCGCGCCGAGGTCGCTCGCCGCTTCCAGCAGGCGCGGGTCGAGCTTGACCAGGTTGGCGTACAGCGGCAGCACCATGAAGGGCAGGTAACTGTAGATCATGCCGGTCAGCACCGCGCCGGTGTTGTAGAGCAGGGGCAGGGGGGCGTCGACGATCCCGAGCCCCATCAGCAACTGGTTGATGAGCCCGACCTCGCTGCTGTCGAGCAGCCCCATCCACGCATAGACCCGCAGCAGGAAGGAGGTCCAGAACGGCAGCATCACCATCATCAGCAACACATTGCGGATGGATTCCCGCGCACGCGCGATGTGATAGGCGAAGGGGTATCCGATCAGCAGGCAGCACAAGGTGGTCACGCAGGCGAGCAGCAGCGAGTTGCCGTAGGCGCGAAGGTAGAGCAGATACGCGCCTTCGTCGCCCATGGCAGTGAATTCGTCGAGCAGGCGCTGGTAGCTCGACATGTCCGGCACGAACTCGACACCAGCGCCGTCCGCCGCTGTTTGCAGCGGCGCAACATAGGGCGGAATGGCGAGTTCCGGGGTGGACAGGCTGACATTGAGGATCAGCACGAAGGGCAGCAGGAAGAACAGCAGCAGCCAGGCCCAGGGCAGCATTCCGACCCAGAAGCGGCCGCGCAGCAGGAAAAGACTGCGTGCGCTCATCGGCTGAGCACCACCCCGGCGGGTGCCTTCCACGACACCCATACCGAATCGCCCCAGGTCGGCGGTGGCGCGTCACCCCATCGTGCGGAGGGCACGCTGGCGGTGACGGTACGCGTACTGCCGAGGCGGACGTGATAAATCGAGTAACTGCCCAGGTAGGCAATATCCACGACTTCACCCGGGGCGTGATTCACCGTGGCGTCCACTCCCTCGGGTTTGTTGCGTCCGAGTACGATGCGCTCGGGGCGAACGGAGACCGAGACCTCCTGCCCGTCGGCATGGTCCGCCAGCGGAGCGGTTGCGATCGGTGCCGGAAAATCCGGGCAGGCAACACCCTGTGTACCGAGCCGCCCATGAAACATGTTGGTCTCGCCAATGAACTCGGCAGTGAAGCGGCAGTTCGGATGCTCGTAGATTTCGTCCGGCGTACCCACCTGCAGCAGCACGCCGTCCGACATCACGCCGATGCGGTCGGCCATCGTCATCGCCTCTTCCTGGTCGTGCGTGACCATGATGCAGGTGACGCCGACACGCTCGATGAGATGGACGAGTTCGAGCTGGGTTTCCTGGCGAATCTTCTTGTCCAGCGCCGCCAGCGGCTCGTCGAGCAGCAG
>Ga0172382_10006519_pt1 | contig 16906 bp, 17 predicted proteins | sample Leawel138RmetaG_FD_122245 | JGI IMG/M metagenome (GOLD analysis project Ga0172382, IMG submission 122245) | Leachate microbial communities from a municipal landfill in Southern Ontario, Canada - Leachate well 138R metaG | ecosystem: Engineered > Solid waste > Landfill > Unclassified | place...
ATGATTTCTTGTAGTGACCAAGTGACAACAAATATAGCGTTTTATTCTCAAGAATAACAAATATTTTACCACTAATATTCCATGTTGGTGAGTGGAGTATATCGGTAGTTTTGTACCTAACTTTATTAGCGTCTTTTAGGTTAATTGATATTGCGGTCTATCAGACATGGCTTTTTTCAACATAATCGATTTGCTTCAAAGTGTGTTTTTTGGGACTGTTGGTGAATCGACTTGGCTACACATTCCAGCAGTCGTGTTAAGAGTAATAATTCTTTACATGTTTGCTTTTTTGCTTCTACGGTTAATGGGAAAGAGACAAAATAAGCAACTAACAATGTTTGATGCCGTAGTTATTGTAATCTTGGGTGATTTAATTGGAACACCAACTATAGATTTTCAGATACCTTTGTTATTTGCAATGTTTGCCTTAACAGTTTTTATAACTATCGAAAGGGGCTTCATCATTCTTATTCAACATAGTGAACGACTCTCAGAAATAATTGAGAGTAAACCATCGATGATAATAGAAAATGGAAAAATTAACGCTAAACTTTTACACAAAGAAAAAATGGGTATAGGTGAGCTTTACGCTAGTTTAAGGTTAAAGGGAATTAAAAATTTAGGCGATGTTGAGAAAGCGTATCTTGAAGACTCAGGTGAAATTAGCATATTTAAAAACAAAAGGGCTTCAAAAGGTTTGTCGATATTTCCTACTAAGCAAGGGGCTCCTCCTCATCATAATATAGGCGAAAGCGTTCCTGCAACACAGGGGTATTTTTGTTGGTACTGTGGAGAGAAAAACACTTTTAATACACCTGGTAAGTTTACGCTCTGCAGTAGATGTGGCGGAAAGGAATGGGTTTCACCAGATAACGATTAGCGACTAACTTAGCAAATAACTCCATGAACTTATTTTTAAAATATAACTTGGATCAAAAAGACAAAAAGTTGACGAAACATTTATTTTACAAACTTTACATTTATTTTATAACTATCTCATTAATGGATTATCAAAAAGGGTTTTCCCTCAGTTAACCTGATTGCAAGTCTAGATAGATTTAAAACTGTTTAAATTGAATTGGTCGAAAAAATGTTTAAAGCCTACTCTTCATGCACTAAAAACCGTATTGCATATCTAAGTACTTATCCACCAAATGAATGTGGAATAGCAACTTTCACAAAAAATATTGTAGAATCCGTTGATAAACTTGGTACGTTTAATCCTTCAGTAATAATTGCGATACATGGAAAAGAGGAATTGTACAATTATGACCAAAGAGTCAAATGGGTAATTATCCGCGATAACATTAGCTCTTACGTTAAAGTCGCAGAACAGGTTAATGCCTCAAAAGTTGATGTTATTAATCTTCAACATGAATTTGGACTTTATGGTGGAGATTTTGGAGAGTATATTCTTCATTTTCTGGATACTGTAGAGAAGCCAGTTGTAACTACTCTACATACTGTGAATGAGAACATTGACCCCCGAGCGATTGTGGTCCTCAAAAAAATTGTTAAAAGAAGTGCTGCAGTTGTTGTTATAGCTAGCCCTGCAATTAAGATTTTAGAAAAGCAAGGTATCCTCCCAAAAATGAAAGCCGTAATCCCTCATGGGTGTCCAGAAATTAATCCCTTTTCAAGTAACGCTGCAAAAGAGTCCTTAGGTTTAGACGGTCGCCTTGTGATGACAACTTTTGGGTTGTTGAGCAGAGGTAAAGGAATTGAATATGCAATCGAAGCGTTGCCACAAGTAGTTGACAGAGAACCCACGTTAGTTTACCTTGTAATAGGTGAAACCCATCCTCAAGTACGAAAGCAAGAGGGAGAAAGATATCGAAATAAACTAGTAAAGCTGGTTGAAGACTTGGGTTTGGAAGAACATGTTCGATTCCAAAACCGTTATCTTACAAAGAGGGAACTAATAAAATGTTTACAAGCTACCGACATCTATATTACACCCTACATTTGCCCCAACCAGATTAGCAGCGGAACACTTGCGTATGCAGTAGGTGCTGGAACCGCTATAATTTCAACGCCTTATCTTCACGCTAAAGAAGTCCTGTCAGATAATCGCGGCTTGTTTGCTAACTTTGAGGACCCATACTCAATCGCAAATTGCATAAAAAAATTATTAGACGAAAACATAAGAAAAGAGATGTCAAGAAAAAACTATGAATACAGTAGACGATTTACATGGCCAAATATAGCAATGGAATATTCAAAGCTCTATAATAAAGTCTCAATTCCAAAGAAAAAGACAACGATTAAACCAAAAAAAGAGAGGCCCTTACTTGAATTTGCCCTGCATACGACTAGATTACCTTAAAGCACTAACTGACGATACAGGCATTATTCAACATTCTAAATTTTCTACTCAAAATAGAAAAGAAGGCTATACAACAGACGACAATGCAAGAGCATTAATAGTAGCAACAAGATGTTATTCTACCGATAAACACCCCACGATACAACAAATAATTGATCGCTATCTAAGTTTTATATATTACATGCAAAAAAAAGATGGTAAGTTAAGTAATTTTTTAACTTATGATCGAAGAATAATGGATTGTCTAGATTCTGAAGATTGCACTGGTCGCACCATCTGGGCTTGTGGGACTTGTGTAAACTCTGAGTTAGATTCTAATAGACGAAACCTAGCCAAAGAGATATTCGACAAAGCATTACCCTGTAGTTTCAATTTTAAGTCGTTAAGGGCAATAGCCTATGCAATATTAGGCTTGCAACAATATCTTCAAGCATTTCCTGCGGATAAAAACATAATCCCTAATGCTAAGGTACTGGCAGATTACTTAATTGATAGGTATCGTATTACGTCCTTTGATAGTTGGAACTGGTTTGAAGATTATGTTACTTATGCAAATGCTAGGATACCCCATGCATTATTTGCTGCTTATGATTTTACAAAACATCAAAAGTACATGGATGTAGGTCTTGAATCATTGGAATTTTTATTAAAAGTTCAACTAATAGATGGAAAATTTATTCCTATAGGTAGCAATGGCTGGTATTTGAGAGGGAAAAAACGAGCGCTTTATGATCAGCAACCTATAGAAGCCGCTTCCACTATTGAGGCACTAGATGAAGCGTTAAGGCTAACCAAGAACAGACGGTACCAAGAGACGATAAAAAGAGTGTTTGAATGGTTTTTCGGGAAAAACTCTATGGGTGTAACGGTTTATGATGCTAAGACTGGCGCATGTTATGATGGAATAACAGTGGATGGACTCAACTTGAATCAGGGCGCTGAATCCATGATATCCTACCTTTTAGCTAGAATAAAAATGGAAAACTACCTCTGAGCAAAACGCTATTTCTCTCGCTCTATACATGAGCTCTTGATATAATAAGGATTCATTCATCACCTTTTTATTAGAAAAAACATACTCTATATTGATGCGATATGAAAGAATTAAAAATAACCAGTCCTGCCTTTGAGCATAACCAAACAATCCCCGTTAAATATACCAATCAAGGAGTAAACCCACCTCTCTCAATCAGTGGCATACCCGAAAACACAAAAAGTCTCACCCTAATAGTCGACGACCCCGACGCCCCTAATGGTACATTTGATCACTGGATTGTCTACAATATCACACCGCAACAAAAGCAGATAGCTGAACAAAGTGTCCCAGGCACTACAGGTTTAAACAGTGACCAAGGACATGACTACATAGGACCCTGTCCACCGCCAGGGAAACCCCACAGGTATTTTTTTAAAGTCTACGCGTTAGATACGATGCTAAATGTTGATCCTAAGTCAACCAAAGAAGACATTGAAAATGCAATGAAGAGTCATATTTTGGCAAAGGGACAGCTTATCGGCTTATACCAAAGATAAACCAAATTTTATTTTTTTTATAGAACTGTGCACAATTAATTTTTTATTAGGTTGATTACTAACCTAACTCTTAGCAAGTCTGGGTTGGCACCCGTGAATACCATTGGTTTAGTGTCTTCGAGGGCTCCATACCTTTGTTATTGGGGTCAAGAATAGTACTTGCTTATGCTCCTTTAGATTTTCCTTGCCAGCAACAACAGCTCTTGTTGCTTCAGCATCATAAAATTCAAATCAGCCAAAAACATCGCTGCCTTCTAAACCAAACCCCTAGGCCTAACCCAACATCCACCCAAAACATTACTCTTAAGATGCCCATTGAACTGCTCAACCACATAATGCCTAGTCTTCAAAAGTACCTTTGATTCAAGCTTACAAGTTTTCTCCCTCTTACGGGGATTATCAGCGGCAATTGACACCCATATGGCAAAGACCAAAACAGGCGAGCAGACAACTTGCGAGGATTATCAGCAATAACTGACACAGCACCCCTATCTCTTATAGCCTGCAAATTTCACTCTAAACAACAAACCCCATCAGCTAAAACATAATCTGCTTCTAGACCATCGATAAACAGAGATAGAAAACTAATACACACAAAATATTTAATTCTTAAAAAAAAAAGAAAAAATGTTTACTTTAGCGGCACATACATTGAAGACCGCGAAGCGCCAATCCCTGGTGTACCATGTCTAACTGGCTTGTTAGTGATGGCAAATTCGCCAAGATAATGACCAATCATCTCAGGACGAATTTCCATTGTTACGAAATCTTTGCCATTATGCACACTAATTTTTGCACCCACCATCTCTGGGAGGATAATTAAATCGCGCACATGGGTCTTGATACCGACTTCTTTACCAGTATTTTTAGATTCTTTGACTTTGCGAAACTTTTCGAGCAGTATGCGTTGTTCAGTTGTAAGTCCACGTTGCAGGCTTCTACGTTGACGCGATGGAAGCAAGTTAATGAATTCATCCATAGACATAGCTGAGAGACTTTCAAGGCTGTGTCCACGATAGCTAAATTCTTTGGGCATATACACTATTCTCCTATTAATTTAACCTCTGATTACACGTTTCTTTTTCTGTCCTGGACCACGAGCTGCAATGAGACCAACTTTCTGGCCTGGAGGTGCACCATGGCTAGTCGTTGTAGTCCTACGTGCACTACGTTTGCTACTACCGTAGGGGTGGACAGCTGCAACCATTTTACGACCACTTGTTCTTGGATATTTGTGACCTTTGGCTTTCATGAGGTGATATTTCTCACCAGCTTTAAGGAATGGTTTTTCAATACGCCCCGAGGCAGCGATAACACCTACTGTTGCTAAGCAATAATCATTAACGTAGCGAGTTCTACCAGAAGGCAATCGAATTATAGTACCCTGAGGTGTGTGACCAACTACAGTTGCATATGCACCTGAGCTACGAGCCATCTTACCTCCGTCACCAGGACGAAGTTCAAGGTCACATACTAAAGTTCCTTCAGGCATCTTTCCAAGCGGTAATATATTACCTATATCAGCAGGAGCTTTACCGCCATAAACAATTTCTTGCCCAGTATAGACCCCTTCAGGTGTTATACTGTACATAACTGTGCCATCTTCAAATTCAATCAGTGAAAGTGGTGAACCACGACCCGGGTCATGAAGCAAATCAATGATTACACCAACAAGTTCTGCTTCAAATGATTCTTTTGGTGCTATAGCTGGGTATTTAGCTGGCGCCACACGTTTGTGAGTTGAGGCACGGAAGTTCTGACCACCGCGACCTCTTCTTTGTACACGAATACGTTTTCCCATAAGTCAAACCATCTTTATGTTAAAGGATACCTAGTTTAATTGCTACATCAGAAGCACGATATTCTGGTTTTAGCTTCACGAATGCTTTCTTTAACCCTTGTGGAGTGATTAGTAAGTTTATTGTGTCAACTTTAACCTCATACATAGTTTCAACTGCACGTTTAATATTTGCTTTGTTAGCGCTCATATTGACCGCAAAGATTAATTTGTTGTCTTTTTCAACCATAACACTGGCAGATTCTGTCATCAAGGGATAAGAAATAATTTCATCTGGTTTCATGCTTTACTTCCTCCGTAAAGGGTAGACAGTTGCTCAATCGCACCGTTAGTCCAAACTGTTAGCCTACCAGGGTGCGTACCAGGTGCAAGCATCTCTGTATTCAAATTTGCCACGGCAGTAACTTCAACACCTGGAATGTTACTAGCCGCGATTATAAGGTTTTTACCGTCAGCGACTACGACTAGTGGACCTACGGCTTGCTTCATTTTTCTGCCTCGACGCTTACCCTTTCCTGCACGGATATTACGGCTCTCGCGGACACGAACAAGTTCGGTATCGAAACCCAACTTAGAAAAGGCGTCTGCTACATCTTTAGCTTTTGTTAAGCCTTCGAGTGCGTTGTCAACAACTAAGGGTAAACCTGCAACTTCGTCAATTCTATGTCCACGACCGGAGACATACTCTCTTTTTGCAGTTGCTGCAATAGCTGAAGTTAATGCTAGTTTTGCTTCTTTTTTTGGAATTTCTTTAATGATAATTTTTTCGGCACGTGGAGGGTGTGTTTGGCGTCCTTTAACAGTAAATGGAGCCAATGCTGCTCGTCCAGCACCTTTTATACGTGGAACTCTTGAGATTCCACTACCAGTTCCACGGGATTCTGCCGTAGTTTTTTTGCCAGCCATTGGATCTCTGCCTTGCGGCTGGAGTCTATTAGATTGTATTGCTAAGACTGCACGTTTAATTACGTCTGGTCTTATAGGTGTTTGGAAGACAGCAGGAAGCTCAATTTTTCCAGTTGCTTTACCTTGTAAGTCAAAGATTTCTGCAGTTTTCTGTGTCATATGCTATTCAACCTATTTTCCTTGAGAACTCTCCAGTGAGATATATGTTATTTGAGGAGGATTTTCTGGAACTTCTGTTGGTGGTCGGGCAGGAACTCTAAGCCTAATTTGCCGTTTTTCTGTACCAGGTATACTTCCTGAAATGAGGATGTACGGACCATTCACTTCACCATATCGGACAAAACCACCTTTGACAGTGACTTCTTTACCGTTTTTACCAATTTTAAGGATACGTTTGTTAAATTCAATTCTTTGATGATAACCAGTTTGACCTGCACGTGCAACACTGTACCTGACATGACGTGGACTCCATGGACCGAGAGTAGCGATACCCCGTTTGGTCTTGCGACCTTTATGTTGCAATTTAGTTACATGCCAGCGTTTAACTGGACCCTGGAAGCCTTTGCCGACTGTTACACCAGCGACGTCGATGTATTGTCCTTCTTTGAAAACTTCCTCAGGGGTAACTGTTTTTCCGAGGAGTTGCTTGGCATAGTCGAATTGTTGCTGGATAGTTCCGCCGCCAATTTGAATTTCACATGTTTCAGGTTTCTTCTTTGAGAGACTAGTTTGTGTAGGTTGTGTGGCTGTGATTACTCTGATAACGTCTGTTGTTTCGATAGATTGCTGTATTTTTTCCAGCATCTCTTCTGTATTAAAGTTATCAGGCAACACAAGTAAGCGGTCAAGACTCGCTGGCGGTTCTTTCATCCAAGCTTCTGTGACGTTCTTAAGCCCATATGGCGTTTTTTGGTATGTTTTTATGCCACACACTAGGATTGGTGGCGTTTCTATGATTGTTGCTGCTTGCATGACTTCTTTACCAAAGTTTGGTGAACGTTTTCGGTCTTCAATAGTGAAGATGTATGTCATACCTGCTTTATAGGATGTAAATCCCAAAAGCCTAGGTGAATCTGACTCTACCTGTGGCCAGTATCTGATACGTGCAGTAGGTTTTTTAGCACGTTGCCTAGGTAAATAAGCTAATGAACCATGTCTTGGAGCATGATGTTTTCGATGTCCCATAGTACTTCCGCTTCGCGCCTTTAGCAAATATATTCTGTAGTTATAAACATTACCGTCTAAAACGCAAAAGGGCGCTGATGCTTGGTAGAAAACAAACAGACATATTTTCGACCGATCATAGGCAGGTTAAACGCATATAGGGGTTAATAGCGCTTGCAACGCTACAGTGCTATAGGAGTTTACGTTTATTATAATCAAATAATTACACACCACAAACAGCTTTTTCCATATTAGCAGAAAACAGAAACCTCTTTCTCGAGCACATGGAAAGTGTATTTTTGTGATTTGAAAATGGTGATTACCATAAGAAAAACATAGTAAACTATTGTAGAATTTGTTATTATGCAGTAATCGTTACATAGATATACTTTATAAGTCGTATTCTATTTTTGCGTTAAGCTTTAATAGATTTAAAATTAGTTTCTGCACAGAAGAATCGATATGAACATCGGAACAGTAGATATTCGAGGACGGTTTGTTCTTGCACCAATGGCGGCGGTTAACTGCACATCTTTCAGAATGCTATGCAAAGAAAACAAAGCAGGTCTCGTTTATACACAAATGATAGATACCAACATTCTTAAGAACCGAAAAAAAGAAGACGTCAAAGAAATTCTTAACATCCAAGAATGCGAGCGCCCCTTGAGTGTTCAACTAATTGGTAGCAATGAAGAAGACTTGGTTAGTTGCGTTAAACAGGTTGAAAAGTTAGCTGACCTCATCGATTTAAATTTAGGTTGCAGCGAAAAAGAGTTTCTCGAGAGAGGCTATGGCGCCCACCTGCTAGCGGATCCAGCACGGCTAGAGCGAATTGTGCAGAAGATCGTGGATGCCACTAAAAGGCCGGTTACTGTGAAAATGCGAATTGGCTTGGAGAACCAGAAGATAATCGGGGTTAAAATTGCCCAAATCTTGGAAAGTGCAGGCGTAAAAGCCATATGCGTTCATGGTCGAACTGCCGACCAAAAACTGGCAGGGAAAGTAAATTGGACCAGTATAAAACAAATCAAGGAAAAACTAAACATCCCGGTAATAGCTAATGGCGACGTAACAACTCATGAGCAAGGCCTTGCCCTATTAGAGAAAACGGGTTGTGACCTTGTGATGGTGGGCAGAGGTGCAAGAAATCGCCCATGGTTATTCGATCCAGAAAAATCTCAGATTGATAACAGAGGAATAAAAAGGCAGATTTTACGTTTCATCGAATTATACCGAAAATACGAGAAGAGAAATTCAGCTCAGGAAGTTAGGGAACATGTGTTTTGGATGTTAAAGGATTTTAAAACGAGTCATAACACAAGAGCAGTACTTAATCTGAAATCGATAGGCGCTATAGAAGAGTATATTCGACCCTTATGTTAAATAAGTTAGCAACACACGCTCTTTAGCTTCTTTGCTAACTAATAAAGTAGGCGTCTATTACGTAATTCCGCGTGGACAAGCGAGTCAAAGCTGAACATAAAGTCGAGGAAGCCGTCGGGTACCATGCTAAGGCTTTTGCCGTCGTTCACATAGTAGTTTATGTTGGGTGTCAGTGTGGAAGCGTTCTTTACATTTCTGTATACAGAGCTCGTTTAGGTCCACGATGACTATTTCTTTGCAGAGGTACTTTTAGGTAGTTAGTCCATCTTCTAAACCCCGGGGCTATCTATAGTATCCTCCCGTTGGGATGTACTTCCGTATAAGGGGTAGCACTACCCAGAGCTTGGTTGTTTGGGTTTCCCCCAGCTTGTAGACCATGCGTCACACGGTCGAAGGAGTTCCATATTGCAGGGTTATCCATATAGAAATATTCTCTTGTATATTATGCAATTTTCTACTGTTTAACATTAAACTATCTAATTGATTGTATGTATTGAATCATATAAATAGTTTACAATTGTTTAGTCAAAAGTATATTAAAACATAATTATCTACACGTTTAATGTCTCATTTAAGCAGTCGTATACAAAAGCATCAACAAAACACATAAAAAAAAGAGCTAATGAGCCTGCAGAACAGCCTTTATAAACTCAGACGACATCATTGACTTCACTGCCACCTCATCAAGACTCAAACCCTGCTTATGCAACCGCAAAACCGTCTCCGACATTGGCTCACCGAATTCGACAATGTGACCATCAGGGTCATAGACGCGGAAACCACGCTGCCCCCAAGGATGCTCCTCCACAGGGTGAACGACTTTAACTTTCTGTTTTATTTGCTCAAAGAAGGCGTCGATACCGTTGCATTCAAAGTATATCTCGGCATTGTTGGCTCCGACTTGGACTTGTCTGGCTTTATCTTTAAAAATTATATTTAGTGCGTAGTCGGTTCGCCAGATGGATAATCCGCCCTCGAAGGTTACATTTGCGTTGAAGTCCATAGTGATCTTTTGTCCGAGAACGTCGGAATAGAAGCGTTTGGATACTTCGATATCGCTTACGAAAAAAACAGCAGATTGAAACTTTGGTACGCTTACAGGTAGATTTGACATAGGTATCTCTGGAATTGAGTTTGTTGGCAACGTATTTATGAATTATTTACAGTTATCTGGCCAACTTCCACTCCGTACACTGAAGCATCAACAAAGCTTCATATTTAATTATAACGTCACACTCCAAGCTTTCAGTGAAGCCATATGCATATAGCTGAATTTCAAGAAATGATGAAACGCCTCTATGGCGACCGAGATAAAGCACGCGGAGTTGATGGTACCTATTGCTGGTTGCTTGAAGAAGTCACTGAACTCGGACAAGAACTCAAAGGTGCTGACCGCTCATCTACTGAAAAAGAATTCGCTGATGTCATAGCATGGTTAGCGTCCCTTGCAAATATAATGGACGTTGATCTTGAAAAAGCTACCTTATCGAAGTATCCAGACAAATGCTCCAAATGTCATAGTTCACCCTGTCAATGTACAATCTAGACAAGACGCATTTGACCTACACCCGTCGGCAGCCAAACGTAACGGCGGTAACCATGTTTCTCCACCGTACCCTCAGTTTTCAAGAGATTTAGATGATATAAAACAACGTTGTAACTAAGTTTAGACTCTTTTGCGATTTTGGCTGCACCTAATCCCTGAACGTCTAGTAGAATAAGAATCTTAGTTCGAGCAAAGAGTCCTTTGTGCACATTACGTGTACTTTTAAGATAAGCGTTGGGGTGCCAAGTTTGTTTAATGTTATCTCACCGATTGCTTAAGACATGTTATCCTTGAAAAGCTTTTAAGTTATCCAAACTCAAAAAGCGTAGTTTGCTTAGGTTTTTTGTTATCGAACATTAAAGTAATCTCTTCTTTGATTAAATCCATGCGTTGAGTGTAGTAACTGGGTAAACCGTATTTATCAACAAGTTGTTGTGCCGCTTTTAGGTACTTTTCGATATTTCCCCTGTAGACAGTTAGAGTTAAATCGCAGCCACAGCGAATACATTTGCCAACGAGAGGCAAACGCCGATATTTTGTGTTACAGGATTTGCATCGGAACCCCTGTGTAGAAAAAGCCCTCATGTTTCCTGCGATATCACGCATCAGGTGACAATTTAGAACTTTTAGTGCAACACGTCTAGCGTCTACGGCATCGATTTTTTCAGCTAACTTTAGTTGCATATCTAACTTCTCCGCCATGGATTTAAATTCTTTATAACTACTATTGGCATTACCAAGGTTGATACTGGTGGTTGGTATAGTAAAGTGAAAACCTTCGAACTGACCATCCGTGCCTAACCGATGACTAATAACGTCCATAAATGCGCTTATTTGTCTTGATTCACCTTTCTCCCAAGTCTTACGGTAAAACTCAACTGGATAGCATCGACTGACATCAAAGTCGTGCGCTTGTCGCTGCACCTCTTTAGTGTTACAGAAGGGAAGCATTAGGATGGGAGCATCCATTATTCCCCCAATTTGGGAGGGCAGAAAAACACGTGAAAAGTTGATAAGGGTATCAAGAGCTAACATGATAGCATCTTCATCACCATCGCAATCCCGACGTTTGGCTGAGTGCCAGACGGGATGGGCATAGATTAAGTTACGGTCGGTATAACCTACTATGCGTCCAAGGATGCAGGCACAGGTATGTGGAGCGAGTCCAAAGATAAGCTGTCCCACTAAGTCCTTGGGTTTTGTTGCTTTGTAGTAAAGTGGAAGCTTGTAGATGCGTTCGAGGAGTTCATCAATGAAGCCAGCGACACGAACAAGGTATTCTCCTGCCTTCTTAGGAATGACAACATCTTGAATTTTAAGTTCACACACTTGATTGGAGTCAACAAGTGGAAATCCATAAATGTCAGCTAAATACCCCATCTGATGCATCTTCTCTATGGATACACCAATTTCCGCTGGTGTGATATGAGTTAGAGGCGCATTAGTACCGTCAAATCGGATTGTACCATCTTTATATGTGGATACATTATATTTTGCGCGTAAAATGCCCTTTTCGATCATTTCAGGGGTTTTATCCATGTTAGTGAGGCCTTTAACACCTCGGAGCATTTTTGGTTTTGGACAACCAAGTTTACTGCAGGCGGCATCAAGTAGTTCTTTAAAATTAACGGGCTGGCGCTGGTAGAGGACAGCATCAGATTTACAACCACCACAGTAATTATCCTTTAGAGCTCTTCCACATCGACGGCAGCTTTTCTCGTGGGTAGTCAGCTCGCCACAGATTTCACATTTAAGTTTGATCGTGTAAGTTTTGCAGTTGGGACATTTACGTTTGACCATCTCTACAAAAACAGACCCTTTTTTTGCTGCTGTACATAGATCACGGTGGCTTCCGCCGTCCAAACCAACGGGAAATAAAAGGTGTACAAGTGGTCGCATATCACGATGTTTAGCTTTTTCAGGTCTACCCATTCGTCCACCAACATAAGTTGGAGCTTTGTCTTTGATTATTACACCTGACAGTTTGCTGAGCATTTCTAACACAGTCGATGCTTGAATAGCTTTATTCGCCCGAGGTGTCCCATAACCAAGAGTAAATGCTAAAGTTGCAGCATCCTCACCTGAAATAATGACTTTTTCTTCGATGAATTTGAAAGGGATAAAAATCTTTCTTAATATCAAAAAAACATCGTCATCTGTTACTACACCCGTGAGTTTCGAGACAGAACCATTAGTAAGTGTTACCTTACAGGTAGACACCCATTTTTGCAGAACCTCAACTTCTTTTATTGTGGATAAGTTGGTCCAGTACAAAGTGCAGTTGGGCGCCAATGGAATTCCAAGTGCCTGAGATAATGCAGACGCTTCTTTTATTGTGGGTTTATTCTTGAATGGGTCATGGATAAAAGCCTCAAGGCGTTCAGTGGAAATTTTGCATTCTTGAGCGATCATAGTAAAGTCACCAGAATGCATTACAAATATTGAATTAGAAAGGTCTTTTGACCACCATTCTTCCACATAACCTGAAGGAAGAAGTGTTTTGTTGCTGTATAAAAAGTCTCCAAAGTCAATTAATATGTCACCTAGAAAAAGAATCTTTGCTATCTTACCTTTGACTTCTGGATAATTTTCTAACGATACACGCACTACGGACTTGTCCTTAAGAAGCACAACAGGTTTTTCCAGGTAGTCAACGGGTAATGTAACGCCACCTTTTCCAGGTAACTCTAGACGCATCTGGGTACCCCCGGCTAGGAAACCCTCAACCACATACATCGTAGCTGGATGAATACCTACAGCAGAAAGTCCAGTATTACGAGATCTGCCATATCGAAGCCTAAAACCGCCTCGTTTTGATGGGAAAGCAAAAATAGGGCGCCCAGCTATTACGTCATCCATGAAACCAGCGGATTTTTTTTCAGATTTCTTTTTAAAATTCTTTAACCAATCCCATTCATGAAAACCAATTTTGTCACAGACAACCCAAACTTTCTGAGCACGACCAACAATACCGTCATTAATTACTCGTAGCGCTCCTCCGCGAACTCTATTGGTTTCTACACGATCCAAATTACGATAAGATGAAACCTCCACAGGATCGGACTCTGTACCAGTGCATTCGACTGGAACCAAATTGAGCGCTTTACGGAGCTCCTCATCTGGAATATGATATTGAAAACGACCCACGGACCGTTCATAGAGGCGAAGTTCTTCAATGAAACGTGAAATTTCTTCTTCGGTTGGCTTATACACGTCTAAACCTAATGCAAGCCTCACATAGTCACCGGCGACAAGTGTTAAAGCTTGATCGGTGCCACCGGCTGACCGAATAGGACCAGCAAAGTAGATTCCTAGGTAACAAGTTTGGTCTGCGTTTTTCTTGATTTTAACGTGAGCAATCCCCTGGATCGGAGCAGCAGTTAAGCCTTCTGTAAAAATCGCCAATGCCGTTCGGATGGCTTGCTCTGCTAATCTCTCAGGTACACTCTCTTCCTCGTTTTGGACGAATTTTCCCTCAGCGATTTCTTTAGCTACATAAAAAGCGATTTCTTCTCGAGGCATTTTCTTACTCAATTCACGGATGCTAACGGCAACACCTTTAGGTCCAACTAGACCCTCTACTAGGTCAGCAATGTCTTGTGCAACCAAGCATTCAGTTTTTAATGCAGGATCAAAACCACAAGACCTCGCCTGGTCACTGATTTCGTAGAGTCGTTTAAGCTCTGCCTCCATTGTTTCAATGTATTTTTGGTAACTCTTACTGATGCCCTGCTTTAGGTTCAATGTTATAGCTCACAAAACAAGATATATACTGAAAGGTATTTTGGGCTTTCGAAAAAACAAGGGGTTTAAGATCACCTGTGTAAGTTGCGTTTAATTGCTTTGGTTATCTGTGCTACGCGCTGTGCACCCTCACTAGTCTCGATAAGATTTCCTGTCACAATGGCATCTGCACCAGCGTTTGATGCAACTATAGCGGCTTCTGTACTTCGAATACCGCCACCAACGATCAGAGGTATATCAATTGCTTGTTTCACAGCACGTATCATTTCTGGGGGAACAGGAATCTTTACACCAGACCCACCTTCGAGGTAAATGAAGCGCATACCTAAGTATTGACCTGCCAACGCATGGGCTGCTGCAAGTTCAGGGTTATTATAAGGAACAGGTATAGCTTTGCCAACCTTACCAGCGGTACCACCTTCTCCAACTATTATATAACCCATTGAGAGAGGTTCTATTTGGAATTTCTTAATGTAGGGTGCACCTAGGATTTGAGCCCCTATAAGAAAATAGGGGTCAGTTGAGTTAAGCATAGACATAAACCAGATGGCATCGGCATGACTACTGATACCACTCACGTTACCGGGAAAGAGAATCAAAGGGAGGTTGGCGGCTGATTTTATTGCTTGAACGACTTCATCAAGTTGTTTTTGTGAGGTCACTGTTGAACCACCAATCATGATTGCCGCTGTTCCACTAAAATTTGCGTTCTCAGCAATTTTGACTGCTTCATAAGGAAATGTTTTCTCGGGATCTATTAGAGTCATGTGAATTGTACCATCGACTCTAATTTTATCCAGCAAGTACCGTTCTATTGGCCCAGCCATCAAGTAACCCTTCACTTTACTCTTCTTTAGCCTTAGTTATGGGAGTCCGCTTTAGGTTAGCGTAGACTCTGTCCGTTAACATACAGTAAACATCAACTTCGTCCTGGGCTAATTTAATTGTAAATTCTTCCCTTAAGCCACAACTACTGCATTGTGCAACGGCACGACCGCCCTCTTCTCGGTTAATTTCTACTCGGACGGTTTCTTTACCACATCTAGGGCAAGAGAAGAATTTCGGCAACTTTTTCTTTGGAATATGAACTACTTTTTGCCTTCTTCGCCCCATACAAGTCCTCCAATATTTTAGATGCCATATTATTTATCCCTCTGCTTAAATACTTGCCTACTAACGTTGACAATGAGGCTGCATTGAACCTTGAAGTTAACACCAGCAGTTTTAGAAATGGATTTTGCTAAAGTTCAAAGCAGAATTTGTCGATTCATAAAAGAATACATAGAAAATACAGAAGCCAAAGGTATTATCCTTGGATTATCCGGGGGAATCGACAGCGCACTAACAGCCGCCCTATCGAGTTTAGCAATCGGAGGAGAAAACGTCTTAGCATTGATACTACCAGAAAAAGAAACGTGCACGCAACAAGACCTCATGGATGCTAAAACCATAGCGGATATGTTCCATCTTCAAACACAAACCGTTGACATGTCTGAGGTACTAGATGTCTTCTACAAAAGTATCCCTATATTCGACCATGCTAATCGCCTCTGCAAAGGAAACATTAAAGCGCGAACCCGCATGATTTATCTTTATTACTACGCCAACATTCAGAATCGAATTGTCGTAGGTACATCAGACAAGTCCGAAACTAGCGTAGGTTACTCCACAAAATGGGGCGATGCAGCAGCAGATATTCTACCCATCAGCGACCTCTATAAAACTCAAATACGGCGGCTCGCCATGCACGTGGGCATTCCAAAAGAACTTGCTCTAAAGCCCTCGTCACCCTCCTTGTGGCCAAATCAAATGGCTGAGTCAGAGCTGGGAATTAAGTATGAAACGCTAGACCTAATTCTCTATGGACTTGAACAATTCATGAACCCAGAGGAAATTGCAAAGCAGCTTGATATACAACAAGCAATTGTAAATCGCATTCAAACCCGCATACTCACAACCGAACACAAACGCCGCATGCCCATATCCCCAAACATGCATTTCGGATCCCAGAAAACGATTATAGATTCCTCCGATAGCAAAAAGAACTAGTTCACACATCATTTTTGGAATTTTAGAACCAGATAGAAAACACAGGGCTATAATATACAATCCTGCCGTATCTGTTGGTCAAAGAGGGATCGTCGGTAAATACCGTAAGATGAATCTGCCCGTGTATAGTATATTTGAAGAGAAGCGTTAGCTCGAACCTTGAAGAAAACATACTATTTGGCTTACGTTAACATAACTGGCGTTGAAGATGATCCCAACGCTTAAGAGATTTCATGTTAATGCGTACAACAATTTCAATTTTTTGGAAAAAATGTATCGATATGTTGCATAATCACAACGGTAAAAAAGGAGAATCACAAGTGCATCACGGGTCTGTGATATCAAGTGATACAGCAAAAATCACGCCTTTTTTGGTGATATCACAAGTTTTTTAATGAAATTATGTACATTTTTGGTTGATTAAACAAAATTGTTAAAATCCTTTTTCATAAGAATA